>Ga0209172_10001171_pt1 | contig 59409 bp, 54 predicted proteins | sample LarsenN4metaG_FD_184113 | JGI IMG/M metagenome (GOLD analysis project Ga0209172, IMG submission 184113) | Hot spring sediment bacterial and archeal communities from British Columbia, Canada, to study Microbial Dark Matter (Phase II) - Larsen... ...
AAAGTGGCTCTCGTCGCCTGCATGAGAAAACTGCTGACCATCTTAAATGCCATGCTGAAAACCCATCAGAAGTGGAATCCGGCAATGGTCAGCTCATCAATTTAATTGACAGAGAACACAGTTGCTCCGTGTTATTAATGACTTTTTCGAATCGACAGGAGAGCCGAATGCCCTTCGATTTCAAACTACCCGATCTGGGCGAAGGTATCACCGAGGCCGAGCTGCGAAAGTGGCTCGTGAAGGAGGGTGATGCCGTCCGGGAGCACCAGCCCGTGGCCGAGGTGGAGACCGACAAGGCGGTGGTGGAGGTCCCCTCCCCCCGGGAAGGGCGGGTCGGCCGGCTGGCGCGGCACGAGGGGGAGACCGTCCGGGTAGGGGACACCCTCATCACCATCGTCGAAGAGGGTGAGGCGCCGCCGGAGCGCCCGAAATCCGCGGGAATCGTGGGGGAGCTTCCGGAAGCGGAGGAGGAACACGGGATCATCGCCACCCCTCTCGTGAGGAAACTGGCCCGGGAGCGGGGGATCGACCTGGCCGCGGTTCGGGGGAGCGGCCCCCGGGGGAGCATCACCCCCGATGACCTCCAGAAGGTTTCCGCCGCCCCAGTACAGCCCGGGGAGAGCTTCGGCCCCGTGGAGCTGGTTCCCCTGCGGGGGGTACGGCGCGCCGTGGCCCGCAACGTCATGGCCTCCCAGCGGAACACCGCCTTCGTCACCGGCATGGAGGAGGCGGACATCACCGATCTCTGGGAGCTGAAGGCACGGGAGCAGGGTGTCGTGGAAGCCCGGGGCGCCCACCTCACCTTCCTCCCCTTCTTCATCAAGGCGGTCCAGCACGCCCTGGGGGAGCACCCCTATCTGAACGCCGCCATCGACGACACGGCCGAGACCATCATCCTCAAGCGCCACTACCACTTCGGCATCGCCGTGGAGACCCCCGACGGCCTCATGGTGCCGGTCATCCGTGACGTGGACAAGAAAAGCATCATCCAGCTGGCGGCGGAGATCCAGGAGCTGGGGAACAAGGCCCGCACACGGACCATCGCCCCCGACGAGCTGAAGGGGAGCTCCTTCACCCTCACCAACTACGGCCACTTCGGCGGCGTCTTCGCCACCCCCGTCATCAACTGGCCCGATGTGGCGATCCTCGGCTTCGGCCGCATCAGCGAGCGCCCCTGGGTCCACAGGGGGGAAATCACCATCCGCCGCATCCTCCCCCTCTCCCTCACTTTCGACCACCGGGTCACCGACGGGGCCGACGCGGCCCAGTTCCTCCGCAAGGTGGTCGCCTACCTGGAAGATCCCGCCCTCCTCTTCATTGAGAGCACCTGACACGGCCCTTCGCTGTAAAAAAAACCAACCAATCTGTCGAAATATTTTACACGACCATCTCCCGTCTCAGTGTTTCGCGAAAAAACAGACGGCGTGACGGCACGTTACGCATTGGCACATCACTTGTTAGTGATGATTGTATTCACGGGCTGCCGAACCGCAGAACATCCCTTGTTATTTCAATTGTGGAGGAATCATGAAACACCTGTTCACCCTGCTGCTTCTCGTCGCCACCCTCGCCTTCGCCCCCCGCGCCGAGGCCTTCTCCCTCTTCCTGGAACCCGCTTCACGGACCATCACGGTTGGAGATCCGGCAACCTATACGCTCAAAGTTTCCAATCTTGCAGAACCGGTTCTTCTCTACACACTCGACCTGTTCTTCGACTCATCCTTACTCTCATTCCAGAACGTGAATTTCCGCGCAGGCTCCGGCGAGGCGTATCACCCCGGTGGCCCCGACCTCGATTTACCCGACCTTCTAACCCTTGCGGGCACTTCAATCCCGGCCGGCTCCTTTGAACTGGCAGACATCACCTTCACGGGCATCAATAATGGATCATCCGATCTGGTCATTCTTTTCAATGAATTCCTTGGGGAATCGGGAGAGTTTTATGAGGATCCTGACTTTCCTTCCGCCCAGGCAAACGTCGTCCCCGAACCTTCGACCCTCATGCTGCTGGGCGCCGGCCTCGCCGCCCTGGGTGCCGCCGCCCGGCGCCGCCGCAACTGATCCATACCCCTTCGTTCACGCCCCACCGCGGCAGGGTCCCCACGACCCTGCCGTTTTTGTATCCTCATCTTGTTTCACCATCCCCCGCCAATCGCTATTCTCTTGACCCACATCATAATTTTTTCGCCGGAACCGGTGTAGGGTACAACCATCACCAACGAGGGAGGCGAACCATGGAACTGAAAAACGATCTCGGCACCACGGCGATCCAGGACGTCATAGAGAAATACCCGGAAATCGGGGAGATCCTGCAGCGCTACGACATCGGCTGCGTCACCTGCAAGGTGGGGATCTGCCTCCTGAAGGACGTGGTCTCCATCCACGGCCTCACCAAGGAGGACGAGGCCCGGATCGAGCAGGAGATCAACGACTTCCTGACCCGCAAAGCGGCATAGGCATAGAGAAGAAGACACTCACGCACAAAACACTCGAAAAAGGAGAACACATCATGGCTAATCTCGGTTGCGGCTGCCCCGGCAGCATGGCTCGCGTCATCGAAAGAGAAGAAACCGCCACCCCGGAAACCACCGCCAAGCCCCGGTCGGAGCTTCGCCAGTGGCCGGTCCAGCTCCACCTGGTGCCGCCGTCGGCCCCCTACTTCCGCAATGCCGACATCCTCATCTCGGCGGACTGCGTTGCCTTCGCCCTCGGCTCCTTCCACCAGGACCTGCTGAAAAACAAGGCCCTGGCCATCGCCTGCCCCAAGCTGGACGAAACCGGCACCTACGTGGAGAAGCTGGCCGCCATCTTCCGGGATAACGGCGTGAAGAGCATCGCCGTCGCCATCATGGAAGTACCCTGCTGCCGGGGCCTCGACATCATGGTGCAGCAGGCCCTGGCGAAATCTGGAAAGGACATCCCCCTGGAGACGATCATCATCGGCATCGACGGCGAACGGAGAAACTGATCATGAAACGGGACATCACCCAGGCCCTGGTGGCCGAGCACCGGCTCATTCTCCGGATGCTGGCCCTCCTGGAGCGCAACGCCCCCCTCACCGCGGCAGGGCGCTACACCAACTACCAATTCTACCGGGACGCGGTGGATTTCATCCGCAGCTACGCCGACCGCTTCCACCATGCCAAGGAGGAGGAGATCCTCTTCGAGGCCCTGATCGCCAACGGTATGCCCCGGGAGAACAGCCCCGTGGCGGCCATGCTCCTGGAGCACGACCGGGGCCGGGCCTACGTGAAGGCCATGGAAGAGGCGGCCCTGGCCGCCGAGGCAGGCGATGCCTCCCGCACGGGTGTCCTGACCGAGAATGCCCTCGCCTACCTGACCATGCTCCGGGAGCACATCGACAAGGAGGACACCATCCTCTACCCCCTGGCGGAGCGGGTCATCCCGGAGGGGCTGCGCGACGGCATCCTTGCCGGCTACAAGGCGGCCGAAGCCCGCACGCCGGCCGACTTCGAGCAGAAGTACCGGGAGCTCGTGGAGCGGTACGAGGCGGAGGCGGCTGCCCGGGCGGCCTGAGCGAACGGCATCCGGCAAAAAAAAAGGGGAGATCGGATGATCTCCCCTTTTTTCATCTATCAGCTTATTGCCGGAGACTGGTCAGGCCACATGATGGTGCCGGAACCACGACCAGAGCACCGGCGTGCCCCCTGCTGCAACTATCGCCCACCCGACCGCCAGGCTGACCGGGAAGCTCCACGGGTTCGCAATCATCATCAGAAGTACCGGCGATACGACAATCAGGAACACAAAGGTCATGAATCCCGCCATTCCGCTCATTATCGCCTCCTCCTCAGTCACCTACCATTCCTTGCGCCGGAAGCTGTACCGGGTCGCACACATCGGCAGGGTTATGGGCCTTCACGCCGCACCTGCTGCACGCAACGGTCGCATTGGCCGTCAGGCAGTGGATCGTCTGAGCATCCTCAATATTGCACAGCATTTCGTGTTTTCTCATGGTTGACACCTCCTTTGAGGTGATGGCTGCTTCGTCCTCTAATTCCATTTAATCACGTTTCAGAGAAAAATCAAACTGGAAACATTACGGCAACAACAATCCGTGCAGCTCAGTTTTTCTTCTCCCCCAGCACCCCCATGACCCGCTCCAGATTCACCCGCGCAACGAGATAATCGCGCCGGGCCCGGGCCAGATTCGCGCGGGCCTGGCGCAGGTTCAGTTCGGCGTCGTCCACCTCCAGGCGGATTTTCACCCCCAGCTCGAATCCCTTCTCCGCCATCTGGAGGAGCCGTTCCGCCTGGACGACGGTGCCGGCCAGGGCCTTGACGATCTCCTCGGACTCGCGGACGGCATTGACCGCATCGCGGATATCCAGGGCCACCGACTCCAGGAGCTTCGCCTCGTCGATCCGGATACTGCGCCGCTCGCTCTCGGCCTGGGCCACCTTGCCCCGGGTCTTGAGACCATCGAAGATGGGAAAACTCAGGTGAAGCCCCACGGTCCAGAGGGGGCCGCTCCCGGAGCTGTCGCCGATCTCCAGGTGCCGCCAGCCGTACCCTCCCTTCAGGTCCAGGCGCGGCTTGTCGTCGGCATCGGCAACCCGCACCAACTCATCGGCGATTGCGAGACGGTGGCTGATCTCCCTGATCTCGGGGCGTTTCTCCCGGGCCACGGAGAGGGCCTCGTCGTAAGCGGGACAGGGCGACAGGGAGGTTTCGAGGGTTCCCTGCACATCCACCTCCCCGTCGAGAGCAAGGAGAAAGGCAAGCCGGTCCCGGGCCACGCGAATATCGTTGCCCGCCCTGATCACGTCGGGCATGGCGTTCTGTACCGCCACCTCGGCCGCCAGGACGTCGTAGTCGGTGGCAACGCCGGCCCCATGCTTGCGCTGGGCCTCGTCCAGGTGCCGAACCTTCTGCGCCAGGTTCTGGGAAGCGATGTCGTAATGCTCCCGGGCGAGCAGAATGTTGTAGAAAGCCACCGACACATCGCGCCAGACATCCTGCCGGGCCATCCGGAGCCGTTCATCGGCGGTCAGGAATCCCTTTTCCGCCGCCCGGATGGCGGCCCCCACCTTCCCCCAGGTGTAGAGGGCCTGGGAGAGGCCCAGCTCGGCGCCGTAGCTATCCTGATCCGCAGGCATGAATCCGCCCGGGAAGGCCTTCTGGCTTTCGTCATGCTGGGTGGAGGCCTGGCCGGTGATCGTCAGATGGGGGAGCGCCGCTGCCCGTTCTTCCACATAGCGCCCCTTCACCTGCTCGTGGAACTCCCGGGCCTTGAGGATGTCGCGGTTGCGCTCGGCGGCAATCTCCAGGGCCTGTTCGAGGGTGAGCACCCGGGGCTCGGCGGAAATACTGATGCCAGGCAAGAGCAAAACAACGCAGAGCAAAAGAGCAACGGGGAACAAACTGAATGCAGCGCCGGAGCCGCTCTTCTCTTTACTGTCAAAGTTTCGGCCAGTCATAAAATGCCTGCCCCTCCGTTGCTCCGTTGCTCCGGGTTATTGTTCAGCTTTTCCTCACCCCGCCATTTGCGCCGGAGCCGGAGGCCCAGATCGTCCATGTAGGTGTACATGACCGGCACGACAATGAGGGTAAGGAGCGACGAGGTAATGAGTCCGCCGACCACGGCCCGGGCCATGGGGGCACGCCCCTCGCCGCCGGCGCCGATGCCGAGAAAGAGCGGCAGCATGCCGAAGATCATGGCCAGGGTGGTCATGACGATGGGGCGAAGTCTCGTGCGCCCCGCCTCGATAATGGCCTCCCGGCGCGGGAAACCGTCCCGTTGCCGAAGAACCTTGGCGTAATCAACCAGGAGAATGGCGTTCTTGGTCACGAGCCCCATGAGCATGATGAGTCCGATGAGGGACATGATGTTGACGGTGTCGCCGGTCAGCTTCAGCATGCCGGCCATGCCGACGATGGAGAGGGGGAGCGACAGCATGATGGCCAGGGGCTCAAAGAACGACTCGAACTGGGCCGCCAGGACAAGGTATACGAAGATGACCGCCAGCAGCAGCGCCTCGAACATGTACCCGAAGGATTCGGCCATGTCCTCGGCCTCGCCGGAGAAGCTGAAACTGTACCCCGGTTCCATGGCGATATTTCTGGAAACCTCTTCCACCTTTTTCACCGCCGTGCCGATGGGGAGCCGATCGAGATTTGCCGACACCGTCACCAGGCGCGACAGGTCGCGGCGATTCACCTCGGTGGGGGTGGCGGCGACGGTTTCGGTGCTGACGCTGGCCAGGGGGATCAGCTTGATGCCGCCGGCACCGTCGGGGACGGAGATCTTCAGGTCCCGCACCTGGGCCGGGTTCTGGCGCAGCGCCTCGGGAAGCCGCACCCGCACGTCCACGGCGTCGCCGTCCTCGTCCTCGTAGGTGGTGACCGCCTCCCCCCCCACCAGGCGGGAGAGGGACATGACCACGTCATTGCTGGAGACGCCGGCAGAGAGGGCCTTTTCCCGGTCAACCCGCAGCCGGTACTCGGGGGTGTCGTGCTCCAGGGTGGCGGAGATGTCAACGATCCCCGGAATGGTGTACATCGCCTCCTTGAGCTGGGCGGCGTACTTCTTGAGAAGGGCGAGATCATCCCCTTTCAGGTCCACGTTCAGGGGCTTGGCGGTGCTCGCAATGACTCCCACCTTTTCGATGGAGAAGGTAATGCCGGCCACCTGCGCCAGCCGCTCCCGCACCAGCCGCTGGATCTCGAACTGATCGCGGCTGCGGCTCTCCTTGTCCTTCAGCTTCACGTAGAGGAGACCGTCGCGCACGGTGCCGCTGTCGCCGGCGCCGATGGTGGCATAGGTATGGCTGATCTCCGGAAGGTCCTTCAAGGCCGCGAGAATCCGGTTGAGCCGATCCTCGGTCTCGGTGATGCTGGCCTCGGGGGCGGATTTGAAGGAGACCTGGAACTCGCTCGTATCCTCGTCGGACATGAAGGCCGACTCCAGGGTCCCCATGATGGCGATTCCCAGGAAAAAGGCGATCCCCGCCGCGGCGACCACCGTCTTGCGGTGGTCCAGTGCCCAGGCGATGGCGAGGCGGTAGCGGTCAGCGGTCCGGTCGAACCAGTCGTTGAAGGATTCGAGCCAGCGGGCCAGCCCCTTCCGCTTGCCGCGGGCATGGATGGACGGATCGTGCCACCGGGAGGAGAGCATCGGGTCGAGGGTGAAGGAGACGAAGAGCGACACCAGCACCGCAAAGGACACCGTGATGCCGAAGGGGAAAAAGAAGCGCCCCACGATTCCCTTCATGAAGGCCACGGGCACGAAGACCGCCAGAATCGACATGGTGGTGGCGAAGACCGCCAGCCCGATCTCGCTGGTGCCGAACCGGGAGGCCTCCATGTGGTCCTTCCCCATCTCCAGGTGCCGGACGATGTTCTCCCGCACCACGATGGCGTCGTCGATGAGGAGGCCGATGGCCAGGGACAGGGCCATGAGGGTCATGACATTGAGGGTCATTCCCATGGCGTTCATGACGATGAACGCGGAGATGACGGAAATGGGGAGCGTCACGCCGGTAATGACCGTAGAGCGCCAGGAGTTGATGAAGAGGAAGACGATAATGATGGTGAGGATGCCGCCGATGATGAGGGTCTCCTCCACGTCGGCCAGGGACTGGCGGGTCATGATGGAGGCGTCCCGCACCAGGGAGAGCTCCACCCCGGGGGGAAGCTCCCGCCGCACCTTGTCCATGACCTTCCTGACGTTGTCCACCACCTCCACCTGGTTGGCCCCCGACTGTTTGTAGATGTCGAGACCGATGGCCGGAGCACCGTTCACCAGGGCCATGGTCCGCCGCTCTTCCACGCCGTCGCTGATGGCGGCCACCTCGCCCAGCGTGATGGGGCGGCCGCTCTTCTGGGCGATGACCATGGCGCGGTAGTCGGCCACCCGGTCCGGCTTTCCCTCGATACGGAGGGGGTACTCGGCCCCCCCGCGGGTGATGCGCCCCAGGGGGGTGTTCACGTTCTCACTCCGGAGTCCCGCCACCACATCGTTCACGCCCAGCCCCAGGGACTCCAGCCGCACCGGGTCCACCAGAACGCTCACCTCCCGCTTGGCGCCCCCGACCACCTCCACCTTGCCGACGCCGGCCACGCTCTCGAAGCGCTTCCTGATCCGCTTGTCCACAAGAGTTGTCAGCTCCCGCTGGGAGAGGCTCCCGGACTGGACCGCCAGGCCCGCCACCGGCGTGGCGTTGAAGTCGATCTTCTGGATGATGGGGTCCTCGACCCCGGCGGGAAGCTCCCCCCGCACGGCGTTGATCTTGGCCCGGGCCTCCTGGGCCACCTCGTTGATCCGCTCCTCAAGCCGGAACTGGACCACCACCGTGGAGACACTTTCCCGGGAGTAGGAAAAGACATGCTTCACGCCGGCGATCTGGTTCATCGCCTCCTCGATCCGCTTGGAGACCTCCCGCTCCACCGTCTCGGGGCTGGCCCCGGGATACTTGGTGACGATGGAGAGGACCGGGAATTCCACATCGGGATACATCTCCACCGAGAGCCGGCGGTAGGAGAAGATGCCGAGGGTCACCAGCACCAGCATCATCACGGCGGCGAAGATGGGACGCTTGATGGAAAGATCGGAGAGGATCATCGGCTACTTGCCTCCAGCCGCCACGGTAACCCTATCGCCGTCCTTCAGGTTGAACCCCCCCCGGGCCACGAGCTGCTCGCCGGCCCCCACCCCTTTCACGATCTCCACCAGGTCGCCGCTCACGGCGCCGGTCTCCACAGCCCTCTGCTTCGCGGCGGTGCCTGCCACCACGAACAGGGTCCCCTTCCGGCCGGCCGTATCCCAGGTCGCCAGGGCCGCGCGGGGGACCTGAATCACCTTTGGCCGCTGGCCGGTAATGATCCGCCCCTTGGCAAAGAGCCCCCCCTTGAGGAGCTCGCCGTCATTTCTCACCTCGGCAATGACCCGCAGCGACCGGTCGGCGGCGGAGAACTCCGGATTGATGTACATCACCCTGCCGGTGAAGGTCTTGCCGGGGAGGGCATCCACGGTGAACTCCAGCGGCTGGCCCACCTTCACCCGGGCCGAATCGGCCGAGGGGACGGTTACGGTCAGATTGAGGATACGGTTGTCCACGATCCGGAAGATCGGCTTGGCGGTGGCCGCATCGCTGGCCAGGTCCCCCACGTTGACGTCCCGCAGGGCCACGACGCCGTCAAGGGGGGAGACCACGAGCCCCTTGGCAAGGCGGACCCTGGCCTGGCGCACCTCTTCCTGGGCCACGCGGATCTGGGCCTGGGCCGCGTCGATACGGGCCTGGGCCGCCGCCGACTCGGTACGGGCATCGTCCACCGCCTGCTGGGTGGCGAGCCCCGACTCCTTCAGCTTGAGAATCCGGGCCAGTTCCCGTTCCGCCCGATTGGCCACCACCTGGGCCTGGGCAAGCCCGGCCCGGGCCGACTCCACCGCCGCCTCGGCCCGCTTCGCCAGGGCCTCCGCCTCGGCCACGTCGATCCGGGCAAGGGGGGTCCCCTTGCGGACCCGCACCCACTCGGTCACAAAGACCTGCTTCACGAGTCCCGGCATCTGGGTCTTCACATCGGCATAAAACTTCGGCTCCAGGCTCCCGGTCACCTCCACCCCCTCCACCAGGTCCCGGGGCGCCACGGTAATCACCTCCACCGCCACCGGCGGCTTCACCGCCTGGGCCTTCCGGGCGTCATCCCCCCGGGAGCAGCCGGAAAGAGTCACTATGACAAGGAGAGCGGCAGCACCAGACTTTTTCAACAGGTTCATCGGTTCACCTCTGCGGCGCCATTGGCCGGAAATGCATCTTAAACCCGGATATTCCATTAGGCGGCGCGAAGCGCCTACACGAGCCCTGCCAGATGCTTTCCGGCATCTTTCCCCCCGTTTTCCGCACCAATAGTCCCTGCTATCGGCTTGTCAAACGGGGGAAAATCTGCTCGGAATTCATCACAGCAGCATCTCCTGTCCCAATGGAAAATCCGGGTTGAAGCACATTACTATACGACGTTAATGCTTCGGAAGTATAGCCCCATCATTGACGTAATCCAGGATATCGCCCGGGATGCACCCGGCTCAATGAACGACGCGCGCCGGAAATAAAGAAAGGCCGGAGGAATGATCTTTCCTCCAGCCTTTCTTTTTCCCGCTGCTGCGTGTAGGCCAACCAGGCTCAAGCCTGTTCCCGCACCGCCTCCAGAAGCTCGTCATAGCCGATGCCGGCACGGACGACCACGCCGAACCCATCGGTGCCGAATCTGCGGTAGAGGTCGAAACGGGGGTGCCGTTGGCCGGTTTCATCCTTGACGCTCTTCACGGTAACGATCCCCGCGTCGGCCAGCTGGGGGTGGGAGCAGGAGTTGGGGCAGCCGGAAATGGACCAGGAGAGACGCCGGCCCGCCTCTCCCATGGCTCCGATGACCTCCCGGGCCAGATCGCGGGTCGGTGCGAGCCCCATCTTGCACTCGTGATTGCCGGGGCAGACCCGGAAACAGACCCGCTCCGCCGGGGAATCGCCGCCGAAGCCGGCCGCCGCCAGGGCCCGGACCGCCTCTTCCCGCGACGCCCCCGGTTCGAGGATGAACAGGATATTCTGCTCCCCCGTTACCACCATATAGCCCCCCGCGTGCTGCCGGGCGAACTCCGCCAGGGCGACAAGCCCCTTTGTGCTCAGCTCCCCCGCGAAGATGCCCGCCGTGAGCCGCTCGGCCGTACCTTCGGCGGAACCGGGCGTAAGAGGCACGGCAAGCCCCGCGCCGAGGGGAAGGGACGGCAGCTCCGCAGCCCGCGCCCGCACGAGCGCGGTGAACTCCTCCCTCCCCCGTTCCCGCACGAGGTGCTTGAGCCGCTTCGGCTTGGGGACCAGCTCCCGGTAGATGGTGATGATCGCCTCGGCCAGGGGGAGGAGCCGGTCGCCGGCGAGCCCCTCTTCCAGGAGGAAGGCTGCGTGGGGTTCCCGGCCCAGTCCGCCGGCAACCCAGACGTCGTAGCGCCGGCCACCGTCGTCCCCGTCCCTGAGGATGAACGAGAGGTCCTGAATCAGGTGCCGCCCGTCGCCGCAGCCGGTAAAAACGCCGATCTTGAACTTCTTGGGAAGCCCCTCGAAGCGGGGATTGTGGGTGAAGTGCCCCAGGATGCGCCGTGCCAGGAGCTGGGCGTCACCATAGCCGTCATCCCCCGGCATGGCGCAGACCACCCCCCGCACGGCGCCGCCGCAGGCCCCCCGGGTGGTGAGCCCCACCGACGCCAGCATCCGCCACGCCTCGGCCAGGTCTTCCTGCTGCAGCCAGTGGAGCTCGATGCTCCCCCGGGTGGTCAGGTGGACCGAACCGCCGGCGAACCGGTCGGCGATCTCCGCCACCCTGAGGGCCTGTTCCGTGGAGATGATCCCCGCCTGGACCTTGATCCGGAGCATGAAATTCCCCGGCTGACGCTGCTCGTACACCCCGTCTATCCTGACGATTTGGGGATCAAATGTCATTGCCTACCTCGATTGTATTAAATAAGTTGACAACTCGAATTGCAATCTACACTTTTTAGATACGAAATACAACCGAAGAATTCTCATTAGTTTTTGAAGCAATCATTATTGCTCCCCGTTACCGGTTTTATCCCCTCCTTTTCTCGTCCGATCAGGGAACGCATTCTCTGGTTTTTGTGCGGGAACAGACGTCGACGCTGCCGCTGCGCCCTGCTTCTTCATCTCCCATAGCTGTTCACCCCTGCGCCGCGGCCGTCCCTCTCACCCGGACCATCCGCCTGCGTTCCACCGTCTCCCCCGCGGGCTCCCGGCGGGACAACGCTCCTTGCCTCGCCGCGCCGTTTCGCTATACTTTTGTGAAATCCGCGCCACCGGAGGCCCCATGCCCCACCCGCCCCTCGACGCCATCCGCAACATCGGCATCATCTCCCACATCGACGCCGGCAAGACCACGGTCTCCGAGCGAATCCTCTTCTACACCGGCGAAACCCACAAGCTGGGGGAGGTCCACGACGGCGAGGCGGTCATGGACTGGATGCCCCAGGAGCAGGAGCGGGGAATCACCATCACCGCCACCGCCACGGTCTGCCGCTGGGGGGGGTGCTGGATCAACCTCATCGATACCCCGGGCCATATCGACTTCACCATCGAAGTGGAGCGGAGCCTGCGGGTTCTGGACGGCGCCGTGGCCATCTTCAGCGCCGTGGAGGGGGTCCAGCCCCAGAGCGAGTCGGTCTGGCGCCAGGCCGATCGCTACCACGTTCCCCGGCTCTGCTTCATCAACAAGATGGACCGGGTCGGCGCCGATTACCGGGCAGCCCTCCGCCAGATGGAGGAGAAGCTGGGGGCCCGGCCGGTGCTGCTGCAGCTTCCCGTGGGGAGCGAATCCTCCTTTGCCGGGGTCGTGGACCTCATTGCCGGGGAATTGCTCACCTTCAGCGAGGCCGACCAGGGGCGCACCGTGGCGCGGCACCCGGTTCCGGCGGAGGTTGCCGACGAGGCCCGGGCAGCCCGGGAGGCGCTTCTGGAGACGGCCGCCGACTTCGACGACTCGATACTCGCCGATTTCCTGGAGGGCAAAGAGATCGAAACCGAACGAATCCGCAAAGCCATCAGAAAGGGGACCATAGCCTGCTCTATCTTTCCGGTCCTGCTGGGTACGGCCCTGCGCAACAAGGGGATCCAGCCCCTTCTGGACGCCGTGGCCGCCTATCTTCCCTCACCCTGCGACGTCCCTCCTGTAACCGGACAGCACCCCGACAGCGAAACCGTTGACACGCTCCCCTGCGACCCGGCTGGGCCGCTGTGCGCCCTGGCCTACAAGGTCCAGTCGGAGGAGGGCCGCAAGCTCACCTACCTGCGCATCTACTCGGGAACCGTGAAGGCGGGGGGCGCCCTCTGGAACAGCAGCCGCGGCTGCTTCGAGAAGGCAGCGCGCCTCTTCCGGATGCACGCCCACCGGCGGGAGCAGATCGACGAGGCCCTTGCCGGCGACATCGTGGCCGCCATGGGGCTCAAGGAGGTGCTGACCGGCGACACCCTCTGCGATCCGGCCCACAAGGTGGTCCTCGCCGGTCTCACGGTGCCGGAGCCGGTGGTGGCCCTGGCCGTGGAGCCCAGGGGGGCGGACGACCGGGACAGACTCCTGCCGGCCCTGGAAAAGCTCCAGTGGGAGGACCCCACCTTCCGGGTCCACGAGGACGAGGAGACGGGCCAGACGATCCTCACCGGCATGGGGGAGCTCCACCTGGAGGTGGTCACCGACCGCCTGGGGCGGGAGTTCGGCGTCCGGGTGAAGACCGGCCGCCCCCAGGTGGTCTACCGGGAAACCATCACCCGCCCGGCGGAGCGCCGGGAGGTCTTCCGGACGGAGTTCGAGGGGAAGATCCAGGGGGGGGAGGTGCACCTGCGGCTCACTCCCCTGCCCCGGGGCGACGGGGTGCGGGTCGTGGTGCCGCCGGCGGAGGTCCTCGGCATCCCCCGGGAGCTCCACGCCGCCCTCACCGAGAGCCTCACCCGGGCATCGTCCACCGGCTGCGTCACCGGCTACCCCCTCACCGACCTGGAAGTGCGGGTGACCGCCGTGCCGGTGGAACCGGGGATCACCACCGAAGCCGGGGTGCGGGCCGCCGCCGGCCGGGGGCTCCTGCACGGGGCCAGGGAAGCCGCCCCCACCCTCCTGGAACCCCTCATGAATCTGGAGATCATCACCCCCTCCGAATATGCGGGCAAGGTCCTCGGATCGGTCCAGCAGAAGCGGGGGCGGGTGGAGGGAATCAGCTCCCAGGGGGGAACCGAGACGATCCGGGCCCTGGTCCCCCTGGCCGAGATGTTCGGCTACATGACCGAACTGCGGAGCGCCACCAAGGGGCGGGGCAGCTTCACCATGGAGTTCTCCCGCTACGACCAGGCTCCGACGGCAGTTCTCCAGCAGTTCGGTCTGGCATGAATGGAGGATAAATTTCGACCTCCGGCTTTACTTCATCCCAATGTGCCGGTAAAATTTCACTCATGTTTCTGCGGCAATGAACCTGAATGCACATGGGACAAGGAGGTTACACCATGGGAATGATGCAGGAGTTCAAGGAGTTCGCGGTCAAGGGGAATGTGGTTGACCTGGCGGTGGGTGTCATCATCGGCGGCGCCTTCGGCAAGATTGTCACCTCCTTCGTGAGCGACATCGTCATGCCCCCCCTGGGGCTGGTCATGGGGAAGGTGAACTTCACCGACCTGTTCATCAACCTCTCCGACAAACCCTACGACAGCCTCAAGGCCGCCAAGGACGCCGGCGCCCCGGTCATCAGCTACGGTGTCTTCATCAACACCATGATCGATTTCATCATCATCGCCTTCGTCATCTTCCTGGTCATCAAGCAGATCAACCGCCTGAAGAAAGAGCCGGCACCAGCCCCCCCCAACACCAAGGACTGCCCCTACTGCCTCTCGGCTGTCCCCATCAAGGCCACGAAATGCGGTTTCTGCACCTCTGACCTCAAGTAGACCAGGCCGCCACCACCTAAACCAGGCGATGCTCTTCGGGGCATCGCCTTTTTCCATGCTCCCGTCGGCACAGGCACCATGTGTGCATTACATGCAGCATGACATGACTTTCCAGAGGGGGTGCGGGATGGATGTGACCGAACAGAGACATTTCCAGAGGGTACCTTTCGCCACCGGTTCCACCATAGAATTCGGTGCAGAACGACTCGGGGCCGAGGTGGTCGATATCTGCCTCAAAGGGGCGCTGCTCAAGCTTCCGGAGCCGACGACACACCAGCGGGGAGAAGCCTGCACCGTCACCATCGCCCTTGCCGGCACCGATGCCGTCATCCGGTTCGAGGCTGAAGTTGCCCACCTTCGTGACCAGTTCCTTGGCGTCAAACTTTTGAAAACCGACGTCGATTCCATGATCCATCTGCGCAACATCATCGAACTCAACACCGCCGATCCCGACCAGGTCCGCAAGGAGCTGGCCTTTCTCTACAGCGAGGAGTGACTGCCGGCTCCACGCCGGCCGGGCCCGCCTTGACAAATTTTAAGTTGCTCCCCCGGGGCTCCCGTGCTAACAGCTTTTCCTTTCCATTTCACGCACGGGAGCACCCATGATTCACCTCTCCAACATCACCAAACAGCACGGCGCCCAGGTCCTGTTCCGGGACGCCGGCCTCCAGATCCTCCCCGGCAGCCGCACCGGCCTCGTGGGCCCAAACGGCGCCGGCAAGACCACCATCTTCCGGATCATCACCGGCGAGGAGGAGGTGGACGCCGGCGAGATCACCTGCGCCAAAAAGACCACCATCGGCTACTTCTCCCAGGATGTGGGGGAGATGGCGGGCCGCTCCGCCCTGGAGGAGGTCATGGCCGGCTCCGCGGAGACGGTGCGGCTCGCCGCCGAGCTGAAGGAGATGGAGGCGGCCATGTGCGAGCCCCAGTCCGATGACGAAATGGCGGCGCTCCTGGAGCGCTACGGCGCGGCCCAGGAGGAGTTCGAACACCGTGGCGGCTACGATCTCGACACCCGGGCCCAGACGGTCCTCACCGGCCTCGGCATCGGCCCCGACCGCTTCCATCACCCGGTGGAGTCCTTCAGCGGCGGCTGGAAGATGCGGATCGCCCTGGCGAAGATCCTCACCCTCAAGCCCGACGTGCTCCTGCTGGACGAGCCCACCAACCACCTGGACGTGGAGTCGATCATCTGGCTGGAGGAGTGGCTGGCCACCGACTTCGACGGGGCGCTCCTGATGACGAGCCACGACCGGGACTTCATGAACCGGATCGTGACCCGGATCATCGAGGTGGCCAACCGGACCGTCACCACCTACGGCGGCAACTACGACTTCTACGAGCGGGAGCGGGAGATCCGCCGGGAGCAGCTCCTGGCGAGCCACAAGCGCCAGCAGGAGATGCTCGCCAAGGAGGAGGAGTTCATCGCCCGCTTTGCCGCCCGGGCCTCCCACGCGGCCCAGGTCCAGTCGCGGGTGAAGAAGCTGGAGAAGATCGACCGGATCGAGATCCCCCCCGAGGAGCGGGTGGTCCGCTTCGAGTTCAGCGAGCCCCCCCGAAGCGGCGAGGACGTGGTGGTGATGGACGGTCTGGGGAAGGTCTGGCAGACCCCGGACGGTGGCAAGAAGCCGGTCTTCAGCGGCGTGTCGGGGATCATCCGGCGGCTCAACAAGATCGCCGTGGTGGGGGTGAACGGGGCGGGGAAATCCACCTTCCTCAAGGTCCTGGCGGGGCAGACGGAGCCCACCGCCGGCACCGTGACCCTCGGCGCCAACGTGGAGCTGGGCTACTTCAGCCAGCACGCCATGGAGGTGCTGGACCCGAAGAAAACCGTCTTCGAGACCGTGCAGGAGGCGATGCCCCTGGCGAACATCGGCGTCATCCGCAACCTCCTGGCGGCGTTCCTCTTCCCGGGAGACGCCGTGGACAAGCGGATCGAGAACCTCTCCGGCGGCGAGAAGAGCCGGGTGGTGCTGGCGACGCTCCTGGCCCGGCCGGTGAACTTCCTGGTCCTGGACGAGCCCACCAACCACCTGGATATCCGCTCCCGGGAGATCCTCCTGGATGCCCTCCGGAACTTCACCGGCACCGTGGTCCTCGTGAGCCACGACCGTCACTTCCTCCGCTCCCTGGTGAACCGGGTCTTCGAGGTGGACCACGGCGAGATGCGGATCTACGAGGGGGACTACACCTACTACCTCCAGAAGAGCCACGAGCTGCACGGGGGATAAGGAAATGACAGTAAATGAGGCGCCTCAAAGCCGGCCGGCGGGGATACGCCCCGCCTTCAGGTCGGCCACCTGCTCCGGGGTGTAGGGAGGATCGAAGAGTTCCGGAACCAGATGGCGACTCCGGAACAGGTCGACGATGAAGTGAACCCGGTCGGGGAAATCGGCCCAGTCCACGGCTCCCGACTGGCGCAGGCTGTCAGGGGTCGGGTCCACGCGGGCCAGGAGGGCACGGAGCTCGGGATTGGCGATCTCCGCCAGCAGGGGCGGAAACCCGCCGGTCACGTCCTCCCCCAGACGGAGACACACCCCGCGGGGAAGCTCCAGCACCATGAAGTGCTCGGTGACGATGCGGCGAAGCTCCTGACCCACCGCATCCACGAAGGCGTTGATCGCTAGCTGGAGGGGAGTGGGCCTCCCCGCCAGCCCCATGAGGAGCCGGCGCCCCGCCACCAGCAGACCGCCGTGGGGGAAGATGGCGGCAATGAGCCGCTCCGCAAACTCCGTGGGGTCCATGACCGCCGCGTTCAGGGCCGCGGCGATCTCCGGCTGCAGGCGCGTCTGCTCGTGGAACCCCACCTCGATATTGGCCATGAACAGAAGCTCAGCCCGCTCATTGGCGTCGGCGGTAAACAGTGCCCCGTAGTAGTGGGTGAAGGCGCGGCGCAGGTACCCCTGCCCCTCCGGAGGCTCCCCGTCCCGGAGCGCCCCGCGGAATTCCTCAATCCTCGCGGCGTCAAAGGCCGCATCGTTCAGGCAGACCGCGAAAAACCGCGCAAACTCCCGCGCGATTTCCTCGAAAACCTTCCGGTTCCCCCGGGCAACGGCGGCGCTCATCCGCGCCAGGGCCGCCTCCGGGTCCGCCAGCTCCCACACAATCTTTAGAATCTCGTCGGCCTGGAGCCGTGAACCGAAGCGCCGCGCCACCACCGCCAGCCGCCGGGCCGCCCTTTCCGCCAGGGACCCGGAGCCGGTGAGGCGTGCGAGGGCTCGGGCCAGGTCCTCCTTGCGGATCGTCTGTCCCGCCTGCCGCGAGGCCCAGGTGGCGAAGGTGCACCAGTTGGCCCCTGGCGAACACCGGGCGGCGTGCACCGCCGACAGCTCGTGGTAGCACTGGGTGATCTGAAGGTTGCGGATGACCGGATCGGCAAGGGCAGCAATGCGATCCACGTCGGCGATGGTGGGAACGGTAAGGCTGGCTGGGGTTTCCATGGGACCTCCGCAGGAGTGGCGCTACGGAGCGACAGTTTGAGCGCTCCATGGAGAAAGGAGACACCCCAAATAGTGCGTTGTCAAGGAAGGGATTCCGGTCAAGACCCGGCTGCTATCTCACGAAGAAAATCCCCTGGCGCAACAATCCGGGTCTCCCGGCAGGTATGAAGTTCCAGCAGATCCTTGTCGCCGGTTATGAGCCAGGCGGCCCGACCGGCAACGGCAACGGCGAGAAACTTGTCGTCATGGGGGTCGCGGCAGGCGTCAGCGACGGTCTCGGTCACCTCGACGACGTCAAAGTACGGCAGGATTTCCAGATCGATGAGCGACCGTATTTCCTCTGCTGTCAGGGAAAACTTGGGGTAGGTGAGAACCCGGCGGAATTCATCAAAGGTTTCCCGGGAGAGAAGCGGAACTATCCTGCGCTTAGTCCAGAGGTCACACAGGGGGGCGAGCCGGCCCCCAAACAGCAGACATGAAACCAGTACGTTGGTGTCGATGACCACCAGTGGCGGGTCTATTTTCTTGCCCATCGTACCGCCTCGGTCACGTCATCCTCGGTTATCCCAAGGCGCTCCATCTTTTTCCGGATACTGTCCAGAGAGGTAGTTACGGGCGTGATCCTGACCGGCGTAAGGATTATCCGGTTGTCCTCCACGCTGGCGTCAAACAGATCGATACCGGGAAAGTTACCGACGATTTCCTTGGGGAGCGTCAGCTGATTCTTGGATGTCTTGCGTGCGAGCATTTTCCTTACCTCCTTACAAGCAGAATATACTTTGACCCGACTGTAATGCAAGCATTGATCACCCAGCAGGAACATATGAAAAAGAGAGGCGGCCCCAGCGGCCGCCCCTCCTCTCTCTACTCCTGCTTCTCGAAGTTCCCCTTCTCCTGGCACTGGGGACATTTCTGGGGCTTGCACCGCCCCTCCTTGGTGAAGCCGCAGGTGCTGCATTTCCAGGTTGCCATCACTTCTCTCCTTTCACGGTTCCGTTATCCAGCGTGATCTCCTCCACCGGGCCGAAGGTGGAGAGGGACGTGTCGAAGGTCTTGTCGTCGCCGGCCACCACGATCACCATCTTCTCGGGCTTGAGATACTTCCGCGCCACCCGGAGGATGTCCTCCTTGGTGACCTTGGCGATGTTAGCCCGGTAGTTCTCCAGGTACCCCTCGGGGTAGCCGTAGAATTCGAGCCGGGCCCGCTGGGCGGCAACGGCGTCGGCCCGGGCGAAGCCGAAGATGAAGGAGTTGACGATGGCGTCCTTGGCCAGGGCCAGTTCGGCGTCGGAGACCGGCTCCTTGGTCATGCCGGCGATGATTGCGCGCATCAGGCCGATGGCCCTGGCGGTGGATTCGCTCTTGGTCTCGGTCTCGGCCTCGAAGGTGCCGATGAAGCGCCGGCCGATGTCGAACGCGGCATGGACGTTGTAGGCGAGCCCCTGGTTGGAGCGGACCTCGGTCATGAGCCGCGAGGTGAAGCCCCCCCCAAGGATGTAGTCCATGACCCGGATGGCATGGAGGTCGGGGTTGTTCTTGTCGATCCCCAGGTGCCCCATGCGGATGGCCGACTGGGGGACTTCCTTTCTGGCCAGGAGAACTGCCGGCTTAACCTCCCTGGCAGGGTCGGGGACGGCGGGGAAAGCGATCTCCTGCCGCTTCCATCCGGCAAAGGTCTTCTCCAGGAGGGCAACAAGCTCCTTCGGGTCGAAGTCGCCGGAAACGGCGAGGATCACGTTGTTGGGATGGAAATACTGCCTGTGGAAGGCCGCCAGATCGTCGCGGGTGATGGCCGTGACCGTCTCGATGGTGGGAACCCGCCCCAGGGGATGGTTCGGGTAGAGGGCCTTCTGGAGCTCCCGGTCGGCGATCTCCTTGGAGTCGTCGTTCTGGCGGCGCAGGGCCTCGATGGTCCGCTTCTTGGCCAGGGCCACCCGGTCTTCGCTGAAGGCGGGGGCCGTCATCACCTGGGCGAAGAGCTCCAGGGTCCGGGGGAGGTTCCGCTTGAGGCAGGTGAGGGAGACGCTCCCCGCGTCGGCGCCGATGCTCGACTCCACCGCCGAGGCCATGAACTCCAGCTCCGCATCCAGGGCCTGGGGAGAAAGCTCCCTGGTGCCGCCGCTCCGCATGACCGCTCCGGTGAGGCCGGCGAGCCCCGCCTTGTCGGCCGGCTCGTAGATGCTCCCCACGTTCACGTAGGCGGTGAGGCTCACCAGGGGAAGCTCCCGGTCCGGGAGCATGTGGACGACCATGCCGTTTTTCAGCACCACCCGCTCGGTCTTCGGCACCTGGAAGTCGAGGGGGGCAAAGGTCATGGTGCGAGGGTCGGCCTTCCTGGCCTCGGCCCCTAGGGCGATGACAGGCAACAGTGCGGCAAGGATGATGAGTGCGAATCGTTTCACGATGATCATGGATTGTCCCCGTAACTCTCTAGTTCTCGGCCTTCTTCGTGATGAACCCCACGGTCCGGTTCTCCTTGGTGAAGTAGGTCCGGGCCACGCGCATCACATCGTCGGGGGTCACCATGGCCACCTTCTTCCGGTGCTCGATCAGGTAGCGCCAGCTGCCGGCCACCGCCTCGTACTCGGTGAGATTGCGGGCGAGCCCGCCGTTGGAGATCATCTGACGGCTCTCCTCGTACTCCAGCTTGTTGAGGATCTGCTGCAGCTCCCGCTCAGTAACGGGCTCCTTCTTCAGGCGCTCCAGCTCCTCGTAGACGGCGGCCTCCACCTCGGCCACGGTGTGGGGGGCCCGGGGGGTGGCGGCGATGACGAAGAGGTTCGGGTAGCGGCTTCCCGGCGCCGAGAAGCTGGAGACCTCCGTGGCCAGCTGCTTCTCCACGATGAGCTTCTTGTAGAGGCGGGAGGTGCGGCCGTCGGCCAGGATCATGTCGATGACGTCGAAGACGTAGTCATCGGCGGCGGGAAGGGTCGGCTTGTGGAAGCCGATGAGGAGCTCCGGCTCCGAGTCGGCCACGATCTCCAGGCGCCGCTCCCCCTGCTGCCGGGGCTCCACCACCGCCACGGGCCCCACCGGAGTCCCCGGCGGGATGGCGCCGAAGTACTTCTCCACCAGGGCGATGGTCTTTTCGGGATCGATGTCCCCCACCAGCGCTACAATGGCGTTGTTGGGCTTGTAGTAGCGGGAGAGGAACCCCTCCGCCTTGGTCCGGGTCAGGTTCTCGATGTCGGACATCCAGCCGATGATGGGCTGACCGAAGGGGTGGGCGTGGTAGGCGGCGGCCACGAAGTTCTCCCAGAGCTTCGACCCCGGCTCCGTGTCGTAGGAGCGGCGCCGCTCCTCCATCACCACGTCCCGCTCCGTGTAGAACTCCCGAAGCACCGCGTTCTGCATCCGGTCGCTCTCGATGGCGGCCCAGAGTTCCAGCTTGTTGGCCGGCATGTTGATGAGGTAGGTGGTGCCGTCCTTGCTGGTGAAGGCGTTGTAGCCGGAGCCGCCGTTCCGGGCGTAGATCTCGGCGAACTCCTCCTTGATGACGAACTTGGCCGCCTCGGCCTCCAGGTCGTTGAGTTTCTTCTGCAGGTCGGCCACCTTGGCCGGGTCGGCCTTCTCCCCCCTGGCCTTCTCCGCCACCAGCAGCTGGGCCGTCGCCTCGATCCTGTCCAGGAGCGGCTTTTCGGCGGCATAGTCCTTGGTCCCCAGGGTCGTGGTCCCCTTGAAGAGCATATGCTCCAGAAGGTGGGCGATCCCCCGCTCATCGCTCCGCTCGTCCACGCTCCCCACCCGGAAGCGGATCCAGGCGGCCACCGTGGGGGAGGTGTGGCGCTCCACCATGAGGAGCTTCATGCCGTTTTTCAGGGTGTGCTCCCGCACCCGCTCCTCCAGGCCGGCGCCGAAGGCCGGCAGGGAGAAGAGCATCACCATGAAGCAGACAACGAATCTTACCGTTTTCATCAGCACCTCGTTTCGTTCAGCGTGGTATGTCGTCACAGCAGGAATCCACCTACTTCATTCAGTCTGCCAGGGATTGTGCAGCGTCAGCCCGTCGATATGCAGAAAATCCTTGGTGTTGCGCGTAGCCAAAGCACAGCGGCGACTCAGGGCGATTGAGGCGATCTGGGCATCTTCCGTTGTGAGGGATCGCCCCGAACCGCGCCGTTTAGAGACAACCCTGGCGTAGTGTTCGGCGCTCGCTGCATCAAACGGCAGGCATCGTCCGACAAAATCCTCGCTGAACATGGCCTCCGCGGCTACAGTCAGTTCATTTTTCCGCTTTCCCTCAGGAAGCAGGGCAATGCCAAGCAGGATTTCAGCCTGCGTTATTGCCGTCACATGAAAACATGCGGCGGTACGCTCCGCAAACCAGTCCATGACGTTTCGGTCAGGCTGAGGACGCATCAATTCCGACAACACGTTCGTATCGAGAATGATCCCTTCCACGTCTATTCCCCCATATCCGGAGGAGTGCGGGTTTCCTGCCGGGGAGGAATCGGGAGCTGCTCGGTGTAAAGCCCCTCGAAACGTCGGCGGAGCTGAAGCGCAAAGTTGTTCTCGGCAGCCGGGGGCTGCAAGGCCCTGGAGAGAATATTGCGCACTTCCGCCTCCATGGAACAGCCGTGCTGTGCAGCCTGCAGACGCAATCTGGTCTTCAGGTCGTCATCCAGATTTCTGATGGTAAGACATGCCATATCGTCACCTCCAACGATTTCATTGCAATCATTGTAAGCAATGCCTACAGAGCAAACAAGGTGATAATTACGCCACCGAACCTCAGAACACCGAAAACTTCACATACTTCCCGGGATTATCCTTGATGTCCCTCACCAGCAGATCCAGGTCCTCCACGGTCCGGTTGAGGCGGTCGTAGAGCTCCCGGTCCGACAGGAGCTTGCCGGCGGTCCCCTCGCCCCGCTCCAGCCGGGCGGTGACCTCTTCCAGTGACTTGAGGGAGGCGTCGGCCCGGTTGATGAGGGTGAGCCCCTTGTCGTAGAACTCCCGGTCGGCCACGAGCATGCCGAGGGTCCCATCCTTGGAGAGGAGCCGGCGGTTCAGCTCCCTCACCTCGTCGGCGGCGGTGCCGGCCTTGCCGGCCACGGCCACGAGCTTGTCGTAGAGCTCCCGGTCGTGGAGGAGCTTGCTCATGGTCCCCTCCGACGACTGGATATCGGTGAGGGTGTTGTCGGCCCGGCTGAGGATGCTCATGAGCTTCTCGTAGGGCTCCCGGCTCTTGTTGAGCATGCCGAGGGTCCCCTCCCCCCGGTTGACGGAGGCGGCGACGGCGTTCAGCTCGGTGGTGAGGCGCACCAGACTGTCGTAGAGTTTCGGGTCGTTGGCGAAGCGCCCCAGGGTCCCCTCCCCCCGCTCGGTCTTGGCCACGATGGCATCCACCCGGTCAAAGGCCTGGGCTGCCTTCTGCACCACGTCGTCCAGCTTCGGCATGGTGGTTCCCCGGAGCCTCTCCACGGGCTTCGCCACGATCTCCCGGGTGGGGGTGATATCCACGTACTTCTCACCCAGGAGCCCCCGGGTCTTGACGGTGACGACGGAGTCGGCGCCGATCTTTTTCAGGGCCTCCCGCTCCACCTCCAGGACGATCTCCACCTCGTTGGTGGCCTCGGGGCGCTCGAACTCGATGCGGGTCACTATCCCCACGTCGACCCCGGCGAGCCAGACCGGGGCCCCCACCTTGAGCCCCGCCACGTCGGTCATGATGACCGAGAGTCTCCCCTTGGGGACGAAGAATTTGGTCTTGTCCCCCATAATGAGCACGCCGCCGGCGAAGAAGGCCAGGGCCACCAGGATGAAGATCCCCCCCTTGAGCTGGGACCACGATACGTTGTCGCTTCGTTTCATAGGGTTCTGTTTTCCGTCTGATTGTTGTTGGTGTCATAGGTAAAGAGGGAACGATCCGTGGGGGCCAGGAACTCGCGGATTTCCGGCAGCTCACACCGCTTCATCTCCTCTTCCGTCCCCTCGAAGGCGAGCCGCGCCTGGTGGAGGAAGGAAAACCGCCGGGAGACGGCAAAGGCAGTCTCCAGGTCGTGGGTCACCATGAGGGTGGTCTTCCCCTCCCCCTGGAGCCGGAGCATCAGGTTCCGGATGTTGTAGACCCCGATGGGGTCAAGGCCCGTGGTGGGCTCGTCGAAAAAGATGTACTCCGGGTCCGCCGCCAGGGCCCGGGCGATGGCGACCCGCTTCTTCATGCCGCCGGAAAGCTCCGCCGGGTAGAGGTCGATGGTCTGCTCCAGCCCCACAAAGGAGAGCTTCTCCCGCACGATCCCCTCGATCTCCTTCTCGGACAGCCGCCCTTCTTCCAGGAGGCGGTACCCCACGTTCTCCCCCACGGTCATGGAGTCGAAGAGGGCTCCCCCCTGGAAGACGATGGCGATCTTCTTCCGGACCTGGATCAGCTGCCTCTCCCGCAAGCCGCAGATGGAGACGCCGTCGATGGAGATGGTCCCCCCGTCGGGCCGCAACAGCCCCAGCATCAGCTTCAGGATGGTGGTTTTCCCGGCCCCGCTCATGCCGAGGATGGTCCGGTTCACCCCCGGCTCCAGATAGAGGTCGAACCGGTCGAGGATCCGCCGCCCCCCCACCGTGTAGGAGACCTGGTCCATCCGTATGCCCCGCGCGTCAGTCACCCAATCACCTGAATACAATAAAGATTTTCGTCATGAAGAAATCGCATACCAGCACCATGATGGACGTGACAACCACTGCCCGCTTGGCCGCTGCCCCCACCCCCTCGGCGCCGCCGCTGGTGTTGAGCCCCACGTAGCAGCCGATGGTGGCGATGAGGAAGCCGAAGACGAACGGTTTCGCCACCCCCTCGACAAGGTCCTGGAAGACCATGAACTGGGAGAGGGATTTCCAGTACATGAGAAGGTTGATGTCGTAGCCGGAGGCGATGACGAATCCCCCCAGGAGCGCCAGGGCGTCGGTGATCACGGCCAGAAGGGGCATGGCCACCAGCATCGCCTTGAGCCGCGAGGTGACGAGCCGGGTGATGACGTCGGTCCCCTCCACCCGCATGGCGTCCACCTGCTCGGTGACGATCATGGTGCCCAGCTCGGCGGTAATGGCCGAACCGACCCGGCCCGCCACCATGAGCGCGGAGAGGACCGGCCCCAGCTCCTTCACCATGGTGACGGCCACCATCCCCCCCACGTAGCTGGTGGCGGCGAAGGGTTTGAGCTGGATGAGGGCCTGGAGCGCCATGACCATGCCGGTGAAGAGCCCCGTGAGGCAGACGATGAAAAGGGAGCCGACCCCCATCTTGTCGAGCTGGGTGACGAACTCCCGATAGTAGAAGGGCCGGCGGACAATCCGCACGACGGCCCGGGCGGCCAGGACAAAGTACGCCTGAAACTCCTGGAGAAACCACTTGACGGTGCGTTCGGGGTTCATACCGGCTGCAGCACCGTCTGGATCGCCTCGCGCACGTCATCCACGAAGACGAAGGCAATCTCCCCCTTCACGTCGTCGGGGATGTCCTCCAGGTTCTCCCGGTTGCGGGCCGGGGCCACCACCGTCTTCACCCCGGCGCGGCGGGCCGCCAGCACCTTCTCCTTGAGCCCGCCGATGGCCAGCACCCGCCCCGTGAGGCTGATCTCGCCGGTCATGGCCACGTCGCGCCGGGCCGGCCGCCCCGACAGGAGCGACACGATGGCGATCACCATGGTGATGCCGGCCGACGGCCCGTCCTTGGGGATGGCGCCGGCCGGCACGTGGATGTGGATGTCGGTGTCGGCAAAGGCGGTCTCCTCCACCCCCCACTCGGCGCCGTTGGCCCGCACGAAGGAGAGGGCCGCCCGGGCCGACTCCTTCATGACGTCCCCCAGGGAGCCGGTCAGGATCAGCTCCCCCTTCCCCTTCATCCGGGTCGCCTCCACGAAGATGATGTCGCCGCCGGTCTCGGTCCAGGCAAGCCCCGTGACGACCCCCACCCGGTCTTTCTCCGAGGCCACCTCGTTGAAGAAGGTCCGGGGCCCCAGAAGCTCCTCCACCACCGCCGGGGTGATGGTCTCCCGCGGGGGCTTTCCCTGGGTGATCTCCTTGGCCACCTTGCGGCAGACCGAGGCGATGCTCCGCTGGAGGTTCCGCACCCCCGCCTCCCGGGTGTAGTCCCGGATGATCTTGTAGAGGGCGTCGTCGGTGAAGGCGGGGGGGGTGCCTGCCAGGCCGTTCTCCTCGATCTCCCGGGGAACCAGGTAGCGGACGGCGATCTTCTCCTTCTCCTCATCGGTGTAGCCCGAGAGCCGGATCACCTCCATCCGGTCCTTGAGGGCCGCGGGAATCGGGTCCATCTGGTTCGCCGTGGTGATGAACATGACGTTGGAGAGGTCGAAGGGGACATCCAGGTAGTGGTCGGTGAAGGTGTTGTTCTGCTCCGGGTCCAGCACCTCCAGGAGGGCGCTGGCCGGGTCTCCCCGGAAGTCGAGGCCGATCTTGTCCACCTCGTCCAGCATGAAGACCGGATTATTGGTGCCGCAGCGGTAGATCTCCTGGATGATCCGGCCCGGCAGGGCGCCGATATAGGTGCGACGGTGACCCCGGATCTCCGCCTCGTCCCGCATCCCCCCCAGGGACATCCGGATGAATTTGCGCCCCAGGGCCCGGGCGATGGACTTGCCGAGGCTCGTCTTCCCCACCCCCGGAGGCCCCACGAAGCAGAGGATCGGCCCCTTCATTTTCTCTTTCAGGGTCCGGACCGCCAGGTATTCGAGGATCCGCTCCTTCACCTTCTTCAGGTCGTAGTGGTCCTCGTCCAGCACCGCCTCGGCCTGGCTGATGTCGTTGTTGTCCCTGGTGGCGTTCTTCCAGGGCATCCCGGCCAGGTAATCAAGGTAGGTGCGGGAGACCGTGTACTCGGGGGAGGCGGGGTTGATCCGCTCGACCCGCTTCAGCTCCCTGTCGGCGATCTTCCGCACCTCCGAGGGCATGCCGGCCGCGTCGATCTTCTTCCTGAGGTCGGTCATCTCGGCGGCCCGGGTGTCCTCCTCCCCCAGCTCCTCCTGGATCTGCTTCATCTGCTCCCGCAGCAGGTACTCCTTCTGGCTCTTGCCGACCCGCTTGGTCACCTCGGCCTGGACCTCCCCCTTCACCTGGAGCCGCTGCACCTCGCTCGTCAGGTGCATGTAGACCTTCTTGAGCCGCTCCAGGGGGTCGATGGTCTCCAGGATCCCCTGCTGCTCGTCCAGGGAGAGATTCACGTAGAGGGCCACCAGATCCGCCAGCCGCGCCGGGTTGTCGATGAGATCGATCATCTTCATGACATCCTCGGGGAGGGGGCGGCCGTAGGAAAGGGCGATCTTGAGGAGGGCGTTTAGGCTCTGGACCAGGGCTTCGGAGACCATGGACCGCTCCACGAACTCGTGAACCGGCTCGCAATGGCCCTGGAGATGGTCATTGAACTCCACCACGTCTGTCACCCGGACCCGGGCGACCCCCTCCAGAACCACCTTCGCCCCCCCCTCGGAGAGGCGCTGGATCTGGTTGACCTTGCACAGGGTGCCGATCTCGAAGAGGGGGGGAATCGTGTCGGCAGCAGCCTCCTCCCGGGGACGGACGAGGGCCACTAACCGCTCGGCGCCGAGCATCTCCTCGAAGCCGGCAAGCTCACCCCCCTTGAGGAACAGGGGAAAGATCATGTAGGGAAAGGCCACGATTTCCCTGGCAAGATAGAGCGGCACGATGGAAGGTATCGATATCGACACGGATTCGGACATGGGTTTCGGATCCTCGGGTCGAACGGGGCTTGGGGTGGCGCACAGGTATAGTAACCAGACTAGCCGCTGAAGCCGCTCCTGTCAATGGATGGCGCGGTAAATGAACCCTGGCGCGGAGACAGCGCGGGCGGCGGGCGCCGTTACCCGGCGGCAGCCGTTTCCCACTCCTGGTACAAGCCTGCTATCCTTGCCGTCAGGGCAGCATGCTCCTCCCCACCCAGCCGGGCCCGTTCCAGGTCGCCAAAGAACGCGGGGTCGGCCATCTGCCGCTCCAGCTCCGCCAGGCGCTCCTCCTCCGCCGCAATGGCCGCCTCCAGCTCCTCCAGCCGCTTCCGGCGCCGCCTTTCGTCCCGCTGACGGATCTTCTCCTCCTCCCGCTGGCGCAGCCGCTCTTCTTTTGATTCCGGAACCTGGGAATCCGGGACCGGGGACCGGGGATTGAAATCCGGGACCGGGGACCGGGGACCGGGGACCGGGGGAACCTCGGCATCCGTAGATGCCTTTTTCGCCAGGTAGTACTCGTAGTCGCCCTGGTAGCTGGTGAGCCGGCCCCCTTCCACCTCCACCACGCGGGTGGCAAGACCGTCGATGAAGTAACGGTCGTGGGAGACGAAGACCACGGTGCCGGGGAAGGTCTTGAGGGCGTCCAGGAGCACGTCCTTGCTGAAGAGATCCAGGTGGTTGGTGGGCTCGTCCATGAGGAGCAGGTTCGAGGGGCGCAGCAGCATCTTCGCCAGGGCCAGGCGGTTGCGCTCGCCGCCGGAGAGGACCGCCACCTTCTTGTGGATGTCGTCCCCCGAGAAGAGGAAGGCGCCGAGGATGTCCCGCAGCTGGGGCACCATGGCAAAGGGGGCGTCGGCCAGGAGCTCTTCGTAGACGGTCCGTTCACTGTCCAGAACCTGGGCCTGGTCCTGGGCGAAGTAGTCAAGGGCCACGTTGTGCCCCACGGTCCGTTCACCGGCATCGAAGGGTTTGCCCGCCAGAATCCCCATGAGGGTCGACTTGCCGGCCCCGTTATGCCCCACCAGGGCGATCCGCTCCCCCTTCTCGATGGTGAGGTCGACGCCGTTCAGGACCACATTGGCGCCGTAGGCCTTCACCACGCCGGCAAGCTCCATGGCGATCCGGCCGCTGGCCGGGGGATCGGGGAACCGGAAGCGGATTTTCCGGCGCTCCGGGGGAAGCACAATCCGCTCGATCTTCTCCAGCTGCTTGATGCGGGACTGGACCAGGGACGCCTTGTCGGCCTTGTAGCGGAACCGGCTGATGAACTCCTCGATCTTCTGGACCTCCTCGTCCTGACGCCGCTTGGCCTCCCGCAGGGCCGCCACCCGCTCCTCCCGCTGGACCAGGTAGCGGCTGTAGGAGCAGTGGTAGTCGGTGAGGACGCTGTTCCAGACCTCGGTGATCCGGTGGCAGACCTGGTCCATGAAGAAGCGGTCGTGGGAGACGAGGATCACCGAGTGGGGATACTCGCACAGGTACCCCTCCAGCCAGTTGCGGGCCTCGATGTCCAGGTGGTTGGTGGGTTCGTCCAGCAGGAGGACGTTGGGCTTTTTCAGGAGGAGCTTGGCCAGGGCGATCCGCATCTGCCAGCCGCCCGAGAACTCGCCGCAGTCGCGTCCCCGGTCGGTAGTGAGGAAACCGAGGCCGTCCAGGACCCGGCACGCCTCCGCCTCCATGGCGTAGCCGCCCCGAAGCCGGAACTCCTCCTGGAGATGCCCGTAGCGCTCCAGCAGTGCACCATGTTCCGGGTCGTCGTGGGGGACCTCCTCCAGGCGGCGGGTGAGGTCGGCCAGCTCCCGCTCCATCTGCTGGAGGTCGTCCAGGGCCGTCATCACCTCGGCCAGCAGGGGGCGCCCCCGGATAACGATGCCGTCCTGGGGGAGGTAGCCGACCGTGGCCCCCCGGGCGAAGATCAGCTCGCCGGACGAGTGTTCCACAAGCCCGGCGACTATTTTCATGAGGGTCGACTTGCCGGCGCCGTTCTCCCCCACGAGGCCAACCCGCTCCCCCTTTTTCAGGTGCCAGTTGATGCCGGTGAAGAGGGGCCTGCCCGCGAAGTCCTTGGAGAGATTCTTGAGATGCAGCATGGAGTTCCGTTCCGTTACTGTGAGATGGCATCATTGTAGGGGGGGCAAATCGGCCTTGTCAATCGTCACGCCGCTATTTCTCGCCCCTGAATGACCCTTAAAGCCAGTTTTTCCTTATTAACGGCAAAAAACTCTGGTATAGTTTATCGATTTTACGCGCTTTCAAGGCCCGGCGAGACCTCTCGCGGCCTTTGAATACCATCAATCGGGCTGCCCGGCTCCACGCCGGCGGCGGCCGACATCTACCGCGGCGCGGGGCGCGCCCCGCCGCCCAAAAGGACAGAATCCCATGGCAAAAAAGATGCTCATCAACGTGATGCATCCGGAGGAGGCCCGCGTTGCCATCGTCGAGGACGGCAAGCTGGTCAACCTGGACATCGAAATCGCGGGGAGCGAACAGACCCGCGGCAACGTCTACAAGGGGGTTGTGGTTCGGGTTGAACCGGGGCTCCAGGCGGCCTTCGTGGACATCGGCCTCAAGCGGCTCGGCTTTCTCCAGATGGGGGAGATCCACCCCTCCTTCTGGCAGTGGCGCGACGACGTCCCCCCCGAGAACCGCAACCGCCGCCCCCGCATCCAGGAGGTGATCCGCCGGGGCCAGGAGCTCATCGTCCAGGTGGAAAAGGGGGAGCGGGACATGAAGGGAGCGGCCCTCACCACCTACATGTCGTTTCCGGGGCGCTACATGGTGCTCATGCCGGGAAGCGACTCCGCCGGCATCTCCCGCAAGGTGGAGAGCGAGGCCGACCGCAAGAAGCTGAAGGAGAAGCTGAGCCAGATGGAGATCCCCGAGGGGTACGGCTACATCGTCCGGACCGAGGCCCTCGGCAAGACCAGGACCGAACTGAACAAGGACCTCCAGAACCTCATCGGCCTCCACCAGTCGATCCTGGAAAAGGCGGCGGCCGCCAAGGCCCCGGCCCTCATTCACCAGGAGATGAACGTGGTCATCCGGACCCTCCGCGACTACTTCACCGCCGAGATCGACGAGGTCCTCGTGGACAGCAGGGAGGTCTACAAGGAGGCCCGGGACTTCTTCAAGAAGACCATGCCCAAGTACGAGAATCTCGTGAAGCTCCACACGGAGAAGCGCCCCATCTTCTCCCGCTACCAGATCGAGGAGCAGATCGACCTGATCTACGAAAAGAAGGTCCCCCTCAAATCGGGGGGCTACCTCATCATCGAGCCCACCGAGGCCCTGGTCTCCATCGATGTGAACTCCGGCAAGACCACCGGCGAGAAGGGGGTCGAGGACACCGCCTTCAAGACCAACATGGAAGCGGCCGAGGAAGCGGCCCGGCAGCTGCGGCTCCGGGACCTGGGGGGACTCATCGTCCTCGACTTCATCGACATGCGGGACCGCAAGCATAACGCCGCCGTGGAGAAGGCCCTCAAGGCCGCCCTCAAGGAGGACAAGGCCCGGGTCGAGGTGGGGCGCATCTCCCAGTTCGGCATGCTGGAGATGTCCCGCCAGCGGATCAAGCAGACCCTGGAGCAGGGGAGCACCCTCGAATGCCCCCACTGCAGCGGCCGCGGCAAGGTGAAGAACGTGGAGAGCATGGCCCTCTCCTTCCTCCGCAAGGTCCACGCCGCCGCCGCCAAGGGGACCGTGGCCGAGGTCCACGGCGGGCTTCCCCTGGAGGTGGCCTACTACCTCCTGAACCGCAAGAAGCGGGAACTGGCCCGGATCGAGGACGACTACGACATCGTGGTCACCGTCAAGGGGCGGACCTCATTCCTCATGAACGAGATGGAACTGGAGACGGTGAAGCGGGAAAAACCGGCCCACATCGAGATCCCGGCCGAAACCGCCGAGGCGCCGGAAAGGAAGCCGGAGCCGGCGGCAGAGGCATCAGAGGCCGAAGAGGCTGCGGCCGCGGCAACGACCGAAGGGAAGAAACGAAAGCGCCGCCGCAGCAGGAAAAAAGGGAAGGGGGAAGAGGCTCCGGCCATCTCTGCGGCCGAGGAGGCCCGCCAGGAAGAAGAACCTGCCGAAGAGCCGGAATCCGACGGGGAATCGCCGGCGGTTGAAGAAGGAGGCGAGACTGCTCCGACTGAAGAAACCAAGAAGAAACGGCGTCGCAGACGGCGGCGGGGCAAAAAGCCGCACGGGGAGGAAGGAGGCGAAGCCCAGATCGCAGAAGAGGCAGGAGAAACCGTAACGACCGAAGCGGGCGCCGACGTGCCTGCTCCGACCGTGGAAGCCGTCGAGGAACCCGGAGAAGCGGCGGAGACGGCTCCAGAGGAGGCGAAAAAGAAGCGGCGCCGCCGCAAGCGGCGCAGCGGCAAGCGCGAAGACGAAGGAGCGGCTGCCGAGACTTCCGCCGAGCCCCAGGAAGCGCCTGCCGAGGTGACGGCACCCGCACCCGCCCCTGCCGCGGAACCCGCACTCGAAACGGCAGAGCCGAAGCCGAGGAAGCCGCGCGCGCCCCGCGCCAAGAAGGCCGCCGTTTCCGTCGCCGAACCGGTCGAGTCCCCGGCGGCGGATGCGGCACAGGCCGAACCGGTGCCCGCTGAGGCGGCGCCGGCAAAACCGGTCCGCAAGCGGGCACCGCGCAAGAAGACGGCAACGGCAGAGGAAGCCGAGGCGACGCAGCCCGCCGCCACCGAGCCAGAGCCCCAGGCCGAGGCGCCGAAACGCAAGCGCACACCACGAAAAAAACAGGAAGAACCGGCAGAAACCCCCTGATTTCAACCGCGGCAGGGCAATCCCGACGGGGCCTCGCAGGGGCCCCGTTTTTTTACTGCCCGGTGTATATCTTCAGCATGCACCCTCGGCCAGTCACCCAAAAAACATTTTATTTCAGAACGTTAACACCCCAGCACACCCCGCACCGTCTCCATGCCCCCCGCCTGGCGTATGAAAAAAACATACGCAACACCGCCACCCCCCTCGTTCCAGCGAACAATAACCACGCAAATTCAATCCATTAGACAAATCCACCATGGCGGCCCGGGTTTGGTACACCCGGTGCAACAAGAAAATGCGGCAAGCAACCGTTACAGAAACAAAACAAAACGAGGTCATGCATGTCACCAGACTATCTGGCCATCAGTTTCCCCCCCCTTGAGGATTTCTCCCCCCCTCTCCAATGGAGCGGTTTTGGGATGGAGGAGTTTCTGCTGGTCTTTTTCGCCGGCCTCGGAACCATGGCGGTTGTGTGCCAGTTGATCCCCGGGGTGTTGCTGTTTGTGTCGATGGTCAGAAGCATCTGGTCAAACACCAGGATTGAGGTACTCCCCTCGGCCGAAGGCTCCGACTAGCAGCAGCCTCAATCGCCCTGGGGAGTCTCAGGAGGACACCATGAACAAGTCCATTTCCCACGCCATTGCCCTCACCCTTTCAGGGGCCTCCCCCGCCCTCGCCGCTCCCGGCATCACCGAGGGGTTCGGCGGCGTCTTCACCTGGATCTTCTGCGGCTACTGTGCCATCATTGTCGTGGCCCAGGCCTGCGCCGCCATCAGTTCCCTCATGGGACAGGCCAGAAAACAGCCTGATCAGGAGGCTGCCGACAGCAGCCAGACCTGAAGTTCCCCCGGCCACGCTGCCAGGGCCGTCCAGCGCCGGCACACCGGCCGTCCTGCCGGAGCCGAGGCGGAGGACGGCTTTTTTGCGCACCCCCCTCCCCCATGCAATTTCGCTCTGATGTGATACAGTCTAGTCCATGATAGCCATCGAAGCATTCAAGGGAAGCTCCGTTCAGGACCAGCAGGTGGAGATCGTGGAGCGGAAGGGCAAAGGCCATCCAGACTACATCTGCGACGCGGCCATGGACGCCGTCTCCGTGGCCCTGTGCCGGGAGTATCTGCGGCAGTTCGGCCGCATCCTCCACCACAACATCGACAAGAGCCTCCTTGCCGCCGGGAGCGTGGAGAAGCGTTTCGGCGGGGGGCGGGTTGTCCGCCCCATGGAGCTCATCATCGGCGACCGGGCCACCTTCTCCGTCGGCGGGCAGGGGATTCCGGTGGAAGAGATCGCCGTGGAAGCGGCCCGTGAGTGGTTCAGGAACAACCTCCGCTTCGTGGACCCGGAACTCCACGTGGCTTTCCGGGCAGTGCTCGCGCCGGGCTCCGAGGAACTGACCGACATCTTCGCCCGGCCGGGAGCGGTCATGGCGGCCAACGACACCTCTGCGGCCGTGGGCTACTGGCCCCTCTCGCCGACGGAACTGGCTGTCCTCTCCCTGGAGCAGCACCTGAATTCCCGGGAGTTCAAGGACCTTTTCCCCGAAACCGGCGAGGATATCAAGGTCATGGGGCTGCGGTCGGGCACCGGCCTGGAGCTGACCGTGGCAATGCCGCTCCTGGCCCGGTTCATCGAATCGGAAGGTGAATACTTTGCCCGCAAGGGGGCCATAGAGAGGGAACTGGGGGATTTTTTGACGGGAATTCCCGGTTTCGGCCGGAAGGAGGCCCGCCTGAACGCCCTTGACGAGCCGGGACGGGGGCTCGGTGGCGTCTACCTGAGCCTCCTGGGGACCTCGGCGGAGGACGCCGATTCGGGGCAGGTGGGGCGCGGCAACCGGGTCAACGGCATCATTGCCCTGGGACGCCCCCTCGGCACCGAGGCCGCCGCCGGCAAGAACCCGGTAAGCCATGTGGGGAAGATCTACAATATCCTCGCCCACCAGCTCGCCCGGGAGATCTGCGAGGAGCTGGAGGGGGTCAGGGAGGCCCACGTGCTGCTCCTGAGCCGGATCGGCACCCCCATCGACCGCCCACGCATGGCGGCGGCCCAGCTGCTGCTGGAAAAGGGGCGGCGGCTGGCGGACGTTTCGGCACGGGCCGAGGAGATCATCGGACGGCGGCTGGCGGGAATCAACGGCTTCTGCATGGAGCTGGCGGCAGGGCGCTATCCGGTCTGCTGAATCACATGAGCAGCGACAGGAGCACCTGCACGATGAGAATCTTCCCGATGGTGGCCACCGGGTAGACCGAGGCGTAGCCGATGTTGGGGAGGTCGTTGCCGGTCTGCTCCAGGACGTAGCCGAGAACGGCGGGCTGGGTCTGGAGGCCGGCCACCATGCCGATGAGTATCCCCATGGGGATCTTGAGGAGCCGGTGGCCGATCCAGAGGGTGGCAAGGGCCGCACAGCAGGTGATCACGGCCCCGGCGGCGAAGATGGCCAAGCCCCCCCCCTTGGCAAGGGTGGAGACAAAACCGTAGCCGGCCCGGGTGCCGATGCCGGCCAGGAAGAGAACGAGCCCGATCTGGCGCAGGGTCATGTTGGCACTGTAGGGGAGGCTCCAGACCATCCCCCCGGTGCGGCCGACGGTCCCGAGGATGAGCGCCACGATGAGGGGGCCGCCGGCAAAGCCGAGCTTGAGGGTCACCCCGCCCGGCAGGGGAAACGGCACGATGCCCAGCAGCAATCCCAGGGCGAGTCCCAGACTGAAGGTGAGGATGTCCACCTCGGAAACGGCCCGGTAGGAGTCGCCGAACAGGGCCGTCACCTCCCCCATCCGGTCCCGGCGGGTAACCACCCGCACCCGGTCCCCCAGCTCCAGCACCATGTCGTCGTGGGGAAGGAAGTCGTCGTCACCCCGCCGCACCCGGGTCACCGTGGCTCCGAACCGCTCGAACAGCTTCAGGCTCCCCAGGCGCCGCCCCGCCACCCGCGGATTCGAGACGAAGATGCGCCGATAGTCGAACTCGCTCCGGTCCGCGGTAATCTCCTCCTCGCTCACCTCGCCAAGAACCTCCGCCACCCGCTGCAGTTCCGCATCGGTCCCCACCACCAGCACCAGATCTCCCGGCTGGAACCGGGCCTGGGGGCCGGTCAGGAGATACTCGCCCCCCCGCTTGATCCGGCCGAAGACCACGTCCCACTTCTGCTGCCGGGAGAGCTCCGCCACGGTCTGCCGGCCGGCCTCGGGCCAGGTGACCCGGATGGTGCCGGACCGCAGTGCCTCGGTGGCGGCGCCGGCAATCCTGGTCCGTGCCGCCTCCTCCCCGTAGTCGATCCGCCAGAGCTTCTGGACGAGGCTGATGGCGAGCACCACCCCCATCACCCCCATGGGATAGGCGATGGAGTACCCCACCACCGGCTCGGCCAGGAGCTGTTCCATCATGTTTGGAGACGCCAGGTGCTTGATGGTCTCCAGGGCGCCGGCAAGGGCGGGTGTGTTGGTGAGGCTGCCGGCAAAGAGACCCACGGTGATGGTGGCCGGCAGGGCGAGGAACCGCTGGGCCGCCACGGTGAGGACCGCGGCAAGCACAAGGACGCCGAGGACGAGGAGATTGTTCCGCACCCCGTCCTGCCGGAGCGACGCCACGAAGGCCGGCCCGCTGGAGAGCCCGATGGTGTAGACAAAGAGGGCAAGGCCCAGGACGTAGACGATTTCGGGGAGCTTCAGCTCCGGGTGGAGTGCGCCGATGCCGAGCCCCACGAAGAGGACCGCCGCCACGCCGAGGCTCGACCCCCGGATACGGATGCGGCCGAGGGGATAGCCGATGGCGGCCACAATGAAGAGCAGGAGGAGCGGATTGTCGATGAGGAGCCTGATCATCGGGAATTACATCCGCAAGGTCGGCTTGATGTTGTCGGGGACAAAGCTCTCGGCGATCCGCCACCCCCGCCCCGGCACGTAGACCGGCTGAAGCTTGAAGGCAATGAAGCCGAGGAGATCGAAGGGCTCGGGGAGCTCGGGCTCGATCTTCACCACCCTGAAGCCGACCAGGTCTCCCACGGATGGGTGCCGGAGCGATTCCTTGAGGGTGCAGGCCTCGATCACCTTGCCCCCGTCACGGTTGGCCAGGCGGACCAGAAACAGCTGTTCCCCTTCCGTGCCGGTCCCCCGCCGTTCCACCACCAGGGCCGGGATGACCGCCTCCAGGAGAATCAGGTTCTCAAGGTTGCGGCAGGCGTAGTCAAAGGCCGCCTCGGCACTTCCGAATTCGATCGGCTCACCGGTCTTCTTCCTGAACAGCCCGAACATGGTGCCTCCTAGCCGGCCCTCTTCCCCGGCGGTTTGAGGAAGACGACAAGGGCGCCGCTTCCCCCCAGCTCCCGCGGGGCGGGGGCGAACTCGGCCACCAGCGCCTTACCCCGCTCCCGGAGCCACGAGATGACCGCCCCCTGCAGGACCGGTTCCCCGGGCGAATTGTTCCCCTTGCCGGTGATGACGAGAACCGCCTTCTGCTGGCGCCGGTGGGCGCTGGCGATGAACTGCTCCAGACTCTCCAGCGCCTCTTCCCGGGTAAGGCCGTGGAGATCGAGTTCCAGTCCGATGCGGATCTGGCCGCTTTTCAGCTGCCGCAGCCGGCTGACCGGCCGGGAGTGCTCCCCGCCGGCTTCCGGAAGCTGGTCGCTGAAGGTGACGTCAAGCCGCAGCCCCTTGATGGCGTCCGCAAAGACCCGGCGTTCCTCTTCCTCCTGCCGGCGGCGGCGCTCCGCTGCCTCCGCCGTCTCCCGGGCATCGGGCGCCTGCTCTCCCCCCTTCTTCGGCGACGGCTCCCTGGGTGGCCGCAGCCGCTGCACATCCGCCATCTCCCGCAGGAAGAGGGAAAGGTCGTCGGGCTCCGCAGGGCGCTGCGCCGGCGGCTGGGTCGGAGCTTTCGCCGCTGCCGCCCCCCTGGCGGCTGCATCGTCCGACTTCAGCCCCTTGAGGGCCGCAAAGGGGCGCGCCGCGAACTCCTTGGGCTTCTGTTCCGCTTTCGAACGTTTTTTGCTGGTCTTCATCCATTCACCTGGAGGCTACGGCGCATCACGGGGGACGAGGACAATCTCGATCCGGCGGTTCCTGGCCCGCCCCTCCTCGGTGTCGTTGGGAGCCACGGGCCGGTGCTCACCGTTGGCCGCCGCCACGAGGACCGCCGGATCGACCCCCTGGCCCTGGAGGTAACGGGCAACATTGATGGCCCGGGCCGCGGAAAGCTCCCAGTTGGTGGGGAAGCGCTTTGCCAGGTTCCCGACAATAGGGATGTTGTCCGTGTGCCCCTCGATCCTGATCATCTTGTCCCGAACCCCCTTCAGGATATCCACCACCTTGGCGAGCACCTCCATCCCCCCCTGCTTCACCTCCGCCTTGCCGGAATCGAAGAGGATGGCATCGACCATATTGACCGTAAGTTTCCCCTTGAGCTCGGAAATGGTCACCTGCCCCTGGGCGATCTCCCCCTTCATCCGGTCGAGGAGGTCCTCATAGGTCTTGCTCACCTCCCGAACCTTCTCCTCCTTGGCCTTGCGGGCATCGTCTATCTCGGCCTTGAGCCGGCCGTTCTCGGCCTCCAGGTCCGTCACTTTCCGGCGCAGGTCGGCGACACTCTGGGACAGGGAATCGGTGTTCGCGCGGAGCACCTGCTCCAGCTCCCGGTTGTCGGCGGCGAGCTTTTCCTTCTCTTTCGCCAGACCGGCCGCCTCCTCCCTCGCCCTGGCCAGCTGGGCCTTCAAAGCCCCATTCTCGGCGGCAAGCTCCCGATGCAGCTCCTGAAGCGCTGCGGCCTCCCGACCGAGGGTATCGGCCTCCTCCGCCTTCTTCAGATAGGTGCTCTTGGCCACCAGGCAGCCGGAGAGGGGAAGCCCCGCCATCGCCAGCAGCACCAGAAACAGAATCCGTTTTGCCATGAAAGCCTCCTTCGGAAAAGCCGCGATGGCAGCGCATCCCGGCACAGACGGTCATGTGAAAATATACACCGGCACCACGGCCGCCGCAAGCACCAGGGCCTGGGGAATCCAGAGGCGGCGATAGACCCTGGCCATGTCGGCCTCGAAGTATTCACCCGTAAGCACGAGGCAGAGATGGACCGGTGAGAGCATCACCCCGGCAAAGCCGCTGCCGAAGGCGAGGGAAAGGAGCCCCAGAGAGGGAACGTCCCCCCCCATGAGCGGCATCAGGATGGGAAAGGTAATCCCCACAAAGGCCACGGTGAGCCCCGTCATGACCCCCGCCAGGAACGGAATGGCCGCGATGATGGCAAGCTCCGGCAGGCCGCTCGCCGCGAAAAAACGGGAAATGCCGTCCAGCGCTCCGGTGATCCGCAGGGTCTCCTGGAAAATCATCACCCCGAAGATAAGGGACAGGGCCTTGAAGGAGACACTCTCCCGAAGCGTCGTCGCGATGCGTGCCGGTCCGTAGCGGTGGACCGCGAAGAGCAGCACCGTCATCCCCCCCATGGCCGCCACCGGGTTGACCCGCAGCGCCACCACGCAGACGAGTGTCGCCAGTATCGGCGCCACGGAAAGGATGAAGGTGCGAAGCGCCCGCCGCTTGCCGACCGCCTCCGACGGCACCGGCGCCGAACCGACTCCGCGAAAGCAGAAGAGGGCTCCCCAGAAAACCACCGAAACCGCAAAGAGGCTGTTCGCCAGGACGATCTGCCGGCAGGGGATGCGGGAGAGCCCCGCCACCAGGATGATGCCGGGATAGAGGGGTGAAACGTACTCCCAGATATGGCGGTACCAGTAGTTGATGAACGCCTTCTGGTCCGGAGGGAGCCGCAGGTGGGCCGATGCCTCCCGCACCATGGGGGCGGAGAAGACCGCGCCCCCCGGCGAGGGGAGCATCCCGATCATGGCCGGCATGGCAGCCATGATGAGCCGGGCGTCGGGGAGCATCTCCGACAGGCTCGCCACCATCCGCCGGAGGGTGCCGGTGGTGCGGAGGATGTTTTCCATGATCATGGTGAAGACGAGGGTGGCCGTCATCTCCAGGGCCCTGGCCGAGGTGAGGGCCGTCCATGCTCCGGCCAGGAACCGCAGCGGCGGCGTGAGGTAGGCAGACGCCAGGAGCGCCGCCCCCAGGGCCATGACCGTCCCCAGGTGCCACCGGCGGCGCAGCATCACGATCACGGCGGCGAGAACGGCAAGGGTTTTCAGGAGATCAACCATGAACGGTGTCCGTTTAACCCGGATATTCCATTAGGCGGCGCGAAGCGCCTACACGAGCCCTGCCGGATGCATTCCGGCATCTTCCCCCCCGTTTTCCGCACCAATAGTCCCTGCTATTGGTTTGTCAAACGGGGGAAAATCTGCTCGGAATTCATCACAGCAGCATCTCGTGTCCCAATGGAAAATCCGGGTTTAAAACGAAAAAGGGACGCACCCCGTCCCTTTCCCGCACTTCACGCTCTTTCGTATGCCGGCGACAGCGGCTATCGTCTGACGATCCGCCGCTTCATCCCCCCCATGGCCGCCATCTGCTGCCTCATGACGACACTCTGACGCTCCAGGTGGAACTGAAGCCACATCTCGCCGTAAACCTTCATCTTCATCTTTTTGGACTCCTCAAGGGACTCCAGGTTCGCCTTCAGCTTCTCGTCGCCGGGGAGCTTCTTGAGCCCACGCTCCAGAACCGCCCTGGCCTGGCCGATGTCGCCGCACTCGGTCCAGCAGTAGGCATAAAGAGCCCAGAGAAGGGACTCCTTGGGGCTCCACTGGACCGCCTTCTCGAAGGTCTCCTTCATCTTGTCGCGCTTGTTCCGCTTCATGTAGCTGACGGCCAGCATCCCCATGGAGACCCAGTTCTTGGCGAAGGATTTTTCCAGGTAGGGAAAGGCCGTGGAGAACTCACGCTTCAGATAGTAAATCATCCCGATCTGGGAGTTGATCTGCCCCTCCACGTACATCTGCCACTTGCCGTACTTGAACGCCTCCTTCAGCTCGCGGATCGCCTTGTCCACCCGCTGGGCCTGGATGTCGCGGTTGGCGGTCTCCATGATCTCAAGAATCTTCTTCATAATAATTCGGGAGATGAGGAGAAAAGAGGCACCGAAGAGAAGAAGGCCCACGAGGATGGCCCACCACCAGGACGACGGTCCCGCAACGATGAAGATGATGGCAATCGCCAGGAGGGCGATGCCGCCGGAAATCAGGAAGTTATACATTGCTGGCAAATCCTTTCATGCTCGGTAAAGGTACGTTTGAAGCTCGGAAGTCAACCGTTGCCGCCGCCGGAAACCGGCACCATGGTCCCCTTCTTTTCCATATACTTGGCAATAATGAGCCGCTTGCCGGGGCGAAGCGCCATTTTCCCCTTGAGATCGTTCCACGCCGCGAGGATGCGGGCCGAAATATTGAACTTCCTGGCCAGCGACGCGATGGTGTCTCCCTTTTTCACGGTGTAGTACTTGTTGAACTCCTTGGGGCTTTCCTTGCGTGGGGCAGCGGCCTTCGCCGTCTGAACCGCCGGCTCCTTCTCGGCGGCCACCGGCACGAGGAGGGTGCGCCCCCGCACCTTGGCGGTGACCTTCAGCCTGTTCACCTCGGCCAGGGCCTGGGGAGTGGTGCCGTAACGGCTGGCGATGGATGCCAGGGTATCCTTCTTTCTGGCCCGATAGCGGGCATAGACGATCCGCTCGGTGTAGCGCTGATCCTCGGGGAGCTGGGCGTAGGCCTGCTCGAAGTCCCTTTTCTTCCCCTTGGGAATCTTCAGCTCGTAGCCGGGGTAGTTCGGAGGGGTGCACCAGCGGCGCAGCTCGGGATTCAGCTCCTTGAGCACCTGGTAATCCACATCGATGAGCTTTGCCGCCACCTCCAGGTCGGTGCGCGACGGGATCGTCACCGTGTCAAACTCGATGGGGGGAAGGTAGGCCACATCGGCGAAGCCATGGCGGGCCGGCTCCTTGGCGATGATGGCCGCGGCCAGGAGCTTCGGCACGTACTCCTTGGTCTCCCGCTTCAGGTACGACCCCTTGGAGATCTCCCAGAAATCGCGGGTATTGTATCGATCGATGGCCCGCAGGATCTTGTTCTCCCCCGCGTTGTAACCCGCCGCCGCCAGGTACCAGTCGTTGTTGAACATGGCGTAGAGCTCTTTGAGGTACAGGGCCGCCGCCACCGTCGACTTCAGGGGGTCCCGCCGCTCGTCGATCCACTGGTCGATCCGCAGGTCGTAGCGCTTGCCGGTGCCGGAGATGAACTGCCACGGCCCCACGGCGCTCGCCACCGACACCGCGTGGGGAGTGAAGCCGCTCTCGATCATGGCGAGATAGACCAGGTCCTCGGGAAGTTCGTGCTTCTTGAGGACCTCCTTCATCATCGGGATGTAACGTTCGGAACGGGAAAGCCACTTGGCAAACCCCTTGCGCCCGGAGGTCTGGAAGTAGCGGATGAAGTACTCCACCTGAGCGTTGAGGGTGAGGGGAATGTCCGACTCGGGGAGCGATTCTTCAGGAAGTTTCAATTCAAAGTCATCGTCGGAGTCCATCTGCTCCTCGATGACAATCAGGTCCCTCATGGAGGCTTCGAGGGAGCCGGTGCGGCGGCCGGCAGTGCCGGCGGCCCCTCCCCTGGAACGGGAGTCAAAGCCGGCGGGCATGCTGCCCGAAAGATCGGGAAGCGTTGAGGCGCTACCCAGGGCGGCCAGCTCCATGAGGGGGGAATGACGTGTTTCCGATGCCAGGACGGGAAAAACCGGAAAGAGACCTATGACAAGGAGGAGAACCGCTTTTTTCATGGAATACCTTCCGCGCATGGCCGAAGCGGCCGGATGTGGGAAGTCGGTGCCGGCAGAAGGGGGCAGTATAGGTGATCGGGGCTCAGGTGTCAAGGTCGGGGGGCGCAGGCCAGAAACGGCGTTCCATTTCCTGGAGGAGCGGTTCAAGACTTGTCTGATCAACGGCACTGACGGTAATGGCATTGAAGCGCCGGGCCAGCTGACGGATCTTCATGAAGCCGAGGGGACTCTTTTTCTTCAGCTCCGGCAGGAGATCGGTCTTGTTGAAGACCATGAGCCGCGGCTTGTCCCCCAGGTTCAGCTCCTCCAGGATCGTCTCCACCTGGTGGATCTGCTCCTCCACCCGGGGGTTGGCGCAGTCCACCAGATGAAGCAGGAGATCCGCGTCCTGCAGCTCCTCCAGGGTCGCCTTGAAGGCCCCCATGAGGGACTTGGGGAGGGAGCGGATGAAGCCGACCGTGTCGGTGATGATCACCTCCCGCTCCCGGGGGAAGCGGAGCCGGCGGGTGGAGGTGTCGAGGGTTGCGAAGAGGAGGTTTTCGGTGAAGACGTGGCTGCGGGTGAGGGCGTTGAGGAGCGTCGACTTTCCCGCGTTGGTGTAGCCCACGATGGAGATGATGGGGAGCCCGGCCCGCACCCGCTTCTGGCGGCGCTGCTGGCGCCCCCGGGAGAGCTCCTCCAGCTCCCGCTCCAGCTTGGCGATCCGGTCGCGGATCCGCCGCCGGTCGGTCTCCAGCTTCGTTTCGCCGGGCCCCCGGCCGCCGATCCCCCCCATGAGGCGCGACATCTGCACCCCGCGGCCGGTGAGGCGCGGCAGGATGTACTTCAGCTGGGCCAGCTCCACTTGCACCTTCCCGTCGAGACTGGTGGCCCGGCGGGCGAAGATGTCAAGGATGAGCTGGCTCCGGTCGATGACCTTGAGCTCGGTCATCTCGGAGATGGAGCGGACCTGGGCCGGGGAGAGCTCCTGGTCGAAGATGAGGATCGTGGCCCCCAGCTGAAGCGCCCGGATCACCACCTCCCGCATCTTACCCTCCCCCATGAGGTAGCGGGGATTGAACTGCCGGGGGCGCTGGATCACCGCATCGAGGACGGCCACCCCGGCGGTGCGGGCCAGCTCCTTGAGCTCCTCCAGGGAGTCCTCGGCCTCCTCCCGGGACTCCTTGGTGACCGAAATGAGAATCGCCCGCTCCCCGGCCGCCGCAACTTCCCGGGTCTCGGTGGCCACAGCCTTCTCCAGCTCCCGCTCCAGGTGCGACACGAAGAAGCCGAAGTCCATCCGGAAGGCGGCGAGGGGCTCGGACGCCTCCACCCGGCAGGGATGGGCTGCACCGGCGACGGGAGTGAGGGAGGCGGTCTGGATGGCAAGCCGGCGGTCATCGGGGTGGAGCTGGAGGATCGCCATGAGGTCAAAACGCAGGAGCGCCAGGTCGGTCAGGTCGTCCTCGGAGAAGGACTCCCCCTTGAGGTGGGTATGGATGTAGCGCAGGCCCCTCAGGAGGCGGCGGCCCAGGGGGTAGTCGGAGAGCTCGGGAATGAAGATTCCCTTCTCGTCGCCGACGATCACATACTCCACGGCCCCGTGGCGGTCGATGAGCACACCGATCTGCCGCCGGATCTCCCGGGAGATCTCCGCCATCCGCCCCGCCAGCTCGGCGGTGATGAGCTCGCCGGGGGGGACGCGGCGCCGGTAGAGCCGTTCCAGGGATGCAATCTGGTTCGGCTTCAGGCCCATGAGGTTGCCGTGCAGCTGTTTGATAGGTATTCTCCGCCGTTGCCGGTTCCCGATCCCGGGTCCCCGGCATACTACAGTCCGATGATGTTATAGCCGCTGTCCACGAAGTGAACCTCGCCGGAGACGCCGCTCGAAAGAGGGCTGGCCAGGTAGACGGCGGCCCCGGCCACCTCCTCCTGGGTGATGTTGCGGCGCAGGGGCGCCTTTTCCGCCACATGGCCGGCAATCTGGTTGAACCCCCCCACGCCGGCAGCGGCCAGGGTCTTCAGTGGACCGGCCGAGATGGCGTTCACCCTGATGCCGTCGGCTCCCACCGCCTCGGCCAGATACCGGACGCTCATCTCCAGGGCCGCCTTGGCCACCCCCATGACGTTGTAGCTGGGGAACACCTTCTGGCCGCCGTAGTAGGAGAGCGTGATGACACTCCCCTGCCTGCCGGCCATGAGGGGATGGGCCTCCTTCATGAGGGCGATGAGGGAGTAGGCGCTGATGTCAAGGGCCAGGGCGAACCCCTCCCGGGTCGTATTGAGAAACGACCCCTTGAGCTCCTCCTTGTTGGCAAAGGCGATGGAATGCACGAGGGTGTCGATCCCTCCCCACGCCGTTCCGATCTCGGCGAACACCCCCTTCACCTCGTCATCGTGGCGCACGTCGCAGGGGAGCACGAGCGATGCCCCAAGGCTCTCCGCCAGGGGAATCACCCGCTTGGCCACCGTCTCGTTGGCATAGGTTACGGCCAGCTCAGCCCCTTCACGGCGAAACGCCTGGGCAATGGCCCACGCGATGCTTTTTTCATTGGCGATGCCGAAGATGACCGCCTTCTTGCCTTCCAATAGACCCATGAAAATTTCCTCCCGATACCGGTACGGCGCCTTCGCGCGGCGCCGGAACAATTGCGGGATAGTAATAAAAAAACCTTTTTTTGGCAAGACATATGGGGTATTTGTGGCAAACTACAGGAAGAGGTGAGCACCATGGTCGACACGTTCAACGCGGTCATCGAGGGGAGTGAGCACCTGAGCGGCCTTGGCGACGTGGACGAGGTGGTCAAGGACCTGTCCCGGCTCCTCAAGAAGCTCGTCAAGAGCCGTTGGATCGCCGTCTACTTCTTCGACCGGGAGCGGCGCGACTTCGCCCCGGCCAGAAGCTACGGCCTTCCCGCCCGCTTTGTGCCCGTTTTCCGGGACATGCCCCTGGCCCCCGACAAGATTCCCCTGCTCAAGGGGATGCTCCGGAAGAAGCAGCACCTTATCCTGTCGGACCCCGGCGCGTCGGACCTCATCCCGCCCAAGCTGAGGAAGCTCCTGCGCAGCCAGACGCTGCTGGCGGTGCCCATGGTGGCCCGCGGCCAGGTGATCGGGGCGGTCTTCGTGGCCCGGGCCCGGGAGCTCCCCCCCTTCTCCCCTGACGAAGTGGCGGTGATCCGCGACCTGGTTTCCCACGCGGCCCTTATCGTTTCCCACATCCAGCTCTTCGACGAATCCCTCGACATGGCCCTGGACCTGGCGGGGCGCATCGACGTGATCCTCACCCTCGACGAGATCAACAAGGCCATCTCCTCGTCCCTTTCCAGCGACAAGATCCTGGGGACCGCCATGGAGCACGTGGAACGGATAACCCGCTGCGAGTTCGTGGCGATCCTCCAGGCGGCGGGAAGCAATCTGGAGATCATGGCGTCCCACGCGGGAGCCCTCACGCTCCCCGACCTCCTCAGGGCCGGCTCGCGGCTCCCCCGGGGGCGGTGCGCCGCCTGGAACGCCCGCCGCAGCGGCCGCAGCACGAGCGTCGTCTACATGGAGCATGCCGAGAACATGGCCGCCGTGGACCGGGCCCTCTACTCCCTGGGCATCCGGTCGGTCCTGGCCATACCGCTGGTGGTGCGGAGCGAAGTGAAGGGGGTGCTGCTCCTGGGGGATACGGAGGCAGGGAAATTCGCCCGGGGCGAGACCTTCACCATCGAGAAGATTGCCTCCCAGATGGCGGTGGCCCTGGAAAACGCCCGGCTCTACGAGGACATGCGGAGCCTCTTCATCAACACCGTGGCAAGCCTCGCCAACGCCATCGACGCCAAGAGCCCCTGGACCAAGGGGCACTCGGAGCGGGTCATGCACATCTCGGCCCGCATCGCCAAGGAGATGGGCCTGTCGGAGCTGGAGGTGGAGCGGGTGCGGCTCGGCGGGCTCCTCCACGACATCGGCAAGATCGGAGTGATCGAAGCGGTCCTGGAAAAGCCGGCGGTCCTCTCCGACGACGAATTCCCGCCGCTCAGGGCCCACCCGGAGAAGGGGGTCGCCATCCTCTCCCCCATCGCGCAGCTGAACGATGTGCTCCCCGCCATTCTCCACCACCACGAGCGATATGACGGCGCCGGCTATCCACGGGGGCTCAGGGGGGAAGAGATTCCTCTCTCGGCCCGCATCGTGGCGGTGGCCGACTCCTTTGACGCCATGGTGTCGGAGCGCCCCTACAAGAAGGGGTATACCATCGGCGAGGCCATCGAGGAATTGGGCAAGGGGGCCGGGAGCCAGTTCGACCCGAAGGTGGTGGAATGTTTCTGCCGCTACCTGGAACGGACCATGGGGAAGGAACTTCCGGCGGGCTTTCCGGAGGCGCTCAAGAAGGTTTCGGGAGGATAGCTAGCCCTCCCGGGGGCTGTCACCCTCCCGGAGCCGCTCCTCGATGGCGGCAAGCCGCCGGTCGATGGACTCCAGGAGCGCCTGATTCCGCTCCACCTTTCCCTTGATGCCCAGGACCACGAACGGCATGACGAGCCAGACCGCCGTCACCATCAGGCCAAGGAGCCACATCATCACCATGAAGCCGCCGACGATTTCCATCGTTCCCCCTTTTATCGCCCGACATCGGCTTTTTCAGGGTAATTCCCGCCGGGCCGAATGTCAATTGCCGGGGCCCGGCACCCTGCCCCTCCCCTCAGGAAAAATTCCTTGCCTTTTTTCCCCCCCATGCTACCATGCTCAAATTTTAGGCACCCAATCACCGGAAAACAGAACCAAACAATGCTCAAACCCCTGGCCATCGGCTCCCTGACACTGGCGAACAACCTGATCCTGGCCCCCATGGCGGGGATCACGAACCTCCCCTTCCGGCTCCTGGCCCGGGAACAGGGGGCGAGCCTCTGCTTCACCGAGATGGTGAGCGTGAACGGCCTCGTGCGGGAGGGGCGCAAGACCTTCGAGCTGCTGCGGAGCGTGCCGGAGGACCGCCCCCTGGGGATCCAGCTCTTCGGCGACGACCCCGGGCTTCTGGCCGAAGGGGCCCGGATGGTGGAGGGGCACGGGGACCTCATCGACATCAACATGGGGTGCCCGGTCAAGAAGGTGGTCGGCACCGGGGCCGGCAGCGCCCTCCTGCGGGAGCCGGCAAAGGTCCGGGCCATCATCCGCGAGACCCGCCGCGCCACGCGCCTCCCCCTCACCGTCAAGATCCGCAGCGGCTGGGTCTGCGGCGAGGCCAACTTCCTGGAGATCGCCCGGATTGCCGAGGACGAGGGGTGCGACGCCATCACCCTCCACCCCCGGAGCCGGTCCCAGATGTTCGAGGGGCACGCCGACTGGCGGAAGATCGCTGAACTGAAGCGGAGCGTGGACATCCCGGTCATCGGCAGCGGCGACCTCTTCACCGCCGCCGACGTGACCGCCATGCTGGCCGAAACCGGCTGCGACGGAGTCATGGTGGCCCGGGGCGCCCTGGGGAATCCGTGGATCTTCCGCCAGGCCTTGGCCCTCCTCGAAGGCGGGGAACCGGCCGCCCCCCTCCCGGCGGAGCGGCTCCGGGCGGCGCTCCGGCACCTGGAACTTTTCACGGAGCTTGCCGGCGAGCGGGTGGCCCTGCGGGAGATGCGCAAGCACTTCGGCTGGTACTCCCACGGCCTGCCCGGCGCGGCCCAGTTCCGCAAGGCCGTCAACATCATCGAGGGGAAGGAGGCCCTGCTCGAAGCGCTGTGCCGCTTCCTCGCGCCGGAGACGCCATGAGCCCGGAAAACACCAACGAAGCGTTCCTTGCCACCATCATCGACAGCGTCGGCGACGGAGTCATCGTCATCGACCTGGAGGGGGTCGTCACCCTCATGAACCCGGCGGCGGAGGAGATCACCGCCGTCTCCCGGCGCCAGGCCCTGGGCCACCCCTTCGCGGCCCTCTTCCGCAGTCAGGAGATCCTGCGGGAGATGGTCGCCAAGACCGCCGCCACCGGCATGACGATCTCCGACCACGAGAACATCGTCATCAGAAAGGCGAAGCAGCTGACGCCGGTGGCCGCCACCACCTTTCCGCTCCTGCTCCAGGACGGCGAGGCCATCGGCACCATCCTCGTGCTGCGGGACCTGACAAACATCCGGGAGCTGGAGGATGCGGTGCGCCATGCCGACCGGCTCTCCACCCTCGGCACCCTGGCGGCGGGCCTGGCCCACGAGATCAAGAACCCCCTGGGAGGTATCAAGGGGGCGGCCCAGCTCCTGGAGATGGAACTCCCCCCCGAGAGCGAGCTGCGGGACAACGTCCGGATCGTGGTTCGGGAGGTGGACCGAGTCAACCGGATCGTGGAGGAGCTCCTGGCTCTGGCATCCCCCCGGAAGCTCCAGCTCTCCCGGGTGAACCTCCACAAGGTGCTGGGCGACATCGTCACCCTCCGGAAGCGTTCTGCCGATGGCAAGAATGTCACGTTCCAGCAGCAGTTCGACCCGAGCATCCCCCCCATCCTGGCCGACGAGGGGCTCCTGACCCAGCTCTTCCTGAACCTGATCAAAAACGCCGTGGAGGCGGTGCAGGAGCGGGGCACCATCCGGATCGCGAGCCGGGTCATCTCCGACTACAGCATGACCCAGAAGGGGGAGCGCCGCTCCCGCATGGTGGCCATCGACGTCTGCGACGACGGCCCCGGCATCCCCAGGGAGCAGCTGGAGCAGCTCTTCACCCCCTTCTTCACCACCAAGGCCAAGGGGACAGGGCTTGGCCTCGCCATCTGCCAGAAGATCGTCACCGAGCACCGGGGGATGCTCAAGGTGGAGTCGGACCCGGGCAAGGGGACGACCTTCACGGTGATGCTGCCGTTAATCCAGTAACCGGGGACCAGGGACCGGGGACCGGGAAAACCGAAAGCATTCAGAGCCTTTGGTTTTTCTGGTTCCCGGTCCACGGTCCCGGATTCCCGAGGTTTATATGCTATTGCACCGCATACTGGTCGCCGACGACGAAGAAAGCATGCGCTGGGTCCTCTCCAAGGCCCTGCGGAAAAAGGGGTTCACCGTGGATCTCGCCCGGGACGGGGAGGAGGCCCTGCGCCTCATCCAGTCCGGCGACTACGACCTGGCGATCCTCGACATCAAGATGCCCGGCATCTCGGGGCTCGATCTCCTGGACCGGGTGAAGGAGCTGAAAAGCGACCTCCTCATGGTGATCATGACCGCCGAGGCGAGCATGAAGAACGCCGTGGAGGCCATGAAGCGCGGGGCCTACGACTACATCACCAAGCCCTTCGACCTGGATGTGATCGACGCCATCATCGAGAAGGTGAACCGGGCCCGGGAGCTCACCTCCCAGATGTCGATCCTGCGGGAGGAGCTCAAGGACCGGTATCTCCTGGAAAAGAACATCGTCGGCAACTCCCCGGCCATGCGGGAGGTCTACAAGACCATCGGCAAGGTGGCCCCCAGCGACGTGACGGTGCTGGTCCAGGGGGAGTCGGGGACCGGCAAGGAGCTCATCGCCCGGGCCATCCACTTCAACTCCAAGCGGATCGGCAAGCCGTTCATCGCCCTCAACTGCGCGGCCATCCCCAAGGAGCTCCTGGAAAGCGAGCTCTTCGGCTTCGAGAAGGGGGCCTTCACCGGCGCCACCGAGCGCAAGCTCGGCAAGTTCGAGCAGGCCAACGGCGGCACCATCTTCCTGGACGAGATCGGCGACATGCCCCTGGACCTCCAGGCGAAGATCCTGCGGGTCCTCCAGGAGAAGGAGGTGACCCGCACCGGCGGCAGCCAGAACATCGCCGTGGATGTGCGGATCGTGGCGGCCACCAACCAGAACCTGGAGGAACTGGCCCGCAACAAGCAGTTCCGGGAGGACCTCTACTACCGCCTGAACGTGGTGCCGATCCAGCTGGTCCCCCTGCGGGAGCGCAAGGAAGACATCCCGGCCCTGGTGGAGTACTTCCTCCACAAGACCTGCGCCGAGCTGGAGGTGCCCGGCAGGACCTGCTCCCCCGAAACCATGGCGCTGCTCACCGCCTACTCCTGGCCCGGCAACGTGCGGGAGCTGGAGAACACCATCAAGCGGGCCGTGATCCTCTCCTCCGACCCGCTCCTCACCCCGGCCGACTTTCCGGGGCTCCGCATCCAGCGCACCGGCGACGCGGTGGCCACCGACGAGCTCTCCCTGGAGGCCCTGGTGGACATGAAGCTGCGGGCGAGCCTCACCAACCTGGACAAGATGGAGACCGGCGACATCTACAACCTGGTCCTCAAGCAGATCGAGCGCCCCCTCATCCGCTTCGTCCTGGAGAAGACCCGGGGGAACCAGGTGAAGGGGGCCGATATCCTCGGCATCAACCGGAACACGCTCCGGAAGAAGATTCAGGAACTGGGCATCGAAATCAGAAGGGACTAACAGCCGGGACCGGGGACCAGTAACCGGGGACCGGAAAAAATCACAAAAACAGGAACAACCGAATCGGCACCTTGGACATGGATGGGGCATTACCTGGTTTTTCCCGGTCCCTGGTCCCCGGTCCCCGGTCCCGAATTCCGACTGCAAGGAGGAATTACACAATGGGCATCATGGACACGTTTTTTCTCGATCGGAACCAGGCGGTACTCGTCGTCGTGGACGTGCAGGAGAAGCTCTGCCTGGCCATGGACCAGGAGGTCCTGGCGCAGCTCACCAGAAACACCGGCATCCTCCTGGAGGCGGCCAGGGAGCTCGGCATCCCGGTGGTGGCCACGGAGCAGTACGTGAAGGGGCTTGGTCCGACCATCCCCGAGTTGCGGGCAAAGATCGAAGGGGCCGCCCTTGAGAAGATGACCTTCAGCTGCTGCGGCGACGAGGCCTTCCTGAACCGGCTGGCCCAGCTGGGGCGCAAGCAGGTGATCGTCACCGGCATGGAGACCCACGTCTGTGTGCTCCAGACTGTCCTGGAGCTGCGGGAGCGGGGGTACCACGTCCACCTGGTGAAGGATGCGGTCATGAGCCGCAGGAAAGGGAACTGGAAGGTGGCCCTCAACACCGCCGCCATGGCCGGTGCCGCCGTCACCTCCACCGAGGCGGCCCTCTTCCAGCTGCTGCGGGTGGCCGGGACCGAGGAGTTCAAGAAGCTGTCGAAGCTGGTGCGCTAGGCGCACGGTTCACAGCCACAAAAAAAGAGCCGCCCCGATCGGGACGGCTCTTTTTTTGCGCTTATGCCGCTGTCCGCCAGCCGGTCAGGAAACCAGCCGCCGGGCGATGATGTCGTGGTTCAGCCAGAGCACCGGCGCCTGGGGGTTCCAGGAATGGTCGAACATGAGGCGACCCACCGCCCGGAAGACCGATTTCGAGAGCTCCGCGCAGACGACGTTCTTGGAGTCAGCGCTCATGGCCATGAGCTCGTCGGAGACGGCGAGCATGAGGCCCGCCTGCTCGGGGGCATTGTGGCGGGGCCACTCTTCATAGGTCCCGAAGGGCTTCAGGACCGGCGACGAAAGGTAGGCATCGGCCTTTTCCAGGAGGGCGTCAAGGGTCTCCCCTTCCTTCAGGAGCCCCTGGCAGGCATCCCAGATGGCCTTGGCCGCGGCCCCTTCACCTTCCTTCCGCAGGGCCGCCAGCAAGGGGTAGAGGGAGATCTCCACCCCGAGGAAAAGGGCGCTGGAGTTGGTCTGGATCTCGGGGGAGTTGTAGACCGTGGCCTTTACCCCCTCCTGCCAGGCCTTGGTGGCAATCTCCTCCAGGCGGATCTTGGCCCACCCCTGGAGGTAGGGGGTGTAGGACTGCCAGCGGTACTCGCCGCCGATCAGCACCGCGCAGCCGTGGTAGCCGTAGGCCGAATAGGAGATGCGGGCACCCGCCCCTTCCACCCGGCTCCGGAGCCCGGCGGTGGCGGCCATGAGGGCGCCGAAGGTGTCGGCGGTCACCTCGTCGAAGGAGAGGGAGCAGAGCTGCCCCACGGCGGAGTTCCAGAAGGGCTCCGACGCCAGGTAGCGGTCCCCCTGCCCCTTGAAGACCCGGTTCAGGATCGGCATGAGGGTCCGGGCCCGGGGGATGCCGCCGGCCATGGTATGGGCGATAAGAACGTTGGCCCCGGCCGGGATGAGCCCGTCCAGCTCCTTCACGAAGAGGGCCAGGTTCTCCCGGAAGCGGGCGAGCCCCTTCTGGCGCGACTCTTCGATGGCGGCCATGTCGAGCCGCGTCTCCACCACAGTGTCGGGCTTCACCCCCTTGAGGCGGTCGACGGGGGTGAGGCCGTCGGCGGCGGGCTCCAGGTCGAATCCCGCCTCCAGTGGGACGTTGATGATCCTGCCCCCCAGACTGGCCTCGGCCTCGGCCAGCTCCTCGGGGGTAAGGGGGCGGAGCGGCCCGTTGTTGTCGCGGCGCCCCACGGTGGCGCCGATGATGGTCATGCCGGCCTTTCTGGCCTCGTCCACGATGCCGTTGGCGTAGCCACGGCCGAAGAGCTCGCCGAAGAGGACGAAGACGTCGCCTTTCCCGTAGCCGGCGGCCTCGGGAAGCTGTGTTAGCGGTGTGTAGGGGGTCATGTTAGATTCCTTGGTTGAGGGTATTGCAGGGGCGATCCTTGTGATCGCCCTTTTCTGTTGGTGCCGACTGGGCGAATACAAGATTCGCCCCTACTCTTTCTCTTCCACGTCCACGACAACGCCGCGGCCGAAACAGACGCCGCGCTTGGCGCTCTTGATGAAGTCCAGGAGGTAGCGGACGTCGTCGGTTATCTTGAGGGTTCGCTCCGCCTCGGCCAGGGCGTTCTGCATGTTGAGCCCCGAGAGGAAGAGAAGCTTGAAGGCGTTCTTGATGGCCCGGATGCGGGCCTGGTCGAAGCCGTTGCGCCGCAGCCCCACGATGTTCAGTGCCCTGACCGTGTGAGTATCGTCCATGATGCAGAAGGGAGGGACGTCACGGGCGGAGCGGGAGAGCCCCCGCATCATGGCAAACCTGCCGATGCGGCAGAACTGGTGCACCACGCAGTTGCCGGAGATGATGGCCCGGTCCTCCACCTCCACGTGGCCGGCCAGGAGCACGCCGTTCACCAGGATGATGTTGTTCCCCAGCACGCAGTTGTGCCCCACATGGGAGTTGACCATGAACAGGTTGTTGTCGCCGATCACCGTTTGCGTCCCCGGCCGGTTCCCCCGGTGGATGGTGACACCCTCGCGGATGATGTTGCCGCTGCCGATGATGGTCCAGCTCTCCTCCCCCTTGTAGCCGAAGTCCTGGGGGTCGTGCCCCACGATGGCGCCATAGTGGATGACGTTGTTCTCGCCGATCCGGGTCCAGGGGCCGATGACGGCGTTGGCCATCACCTTCGTGCCGGCGCCGATAGAGGAGTGGTCCCCCACAATGACGTTGGCGCCGATCTCCACGCCGGCGGCGATGGTGGCGGTGGGGCTTATCTGGGCTGAGGGGTGGATGCTAGTAGTCATGACGTTTCTCCAGGTTTTCGAACTTGGTGTACTGGCCGTTGAACAGGAGCCTGACCGTTCCGATGGGGCCGTTACGCTGCTTGCCGATGATGATCTCGGCATCCTTGTCGTGCTCCTTGGTGCAGGAGCCGTCCCGCTTCTTGCAGTCGTCGCAGTAGACGGCGTCCCGGTAGACGAACATGATCACGTCGGCGTCCTGCTCGATGGCGCCCGATTCCCGGAGGTCGCTCATGATGGGGCGCTTGTCGGTGCGGCTCTCCAGGGAGCGGTTCAGCTGCGACAGGGCCACCACCGGCACATCCAGCTCCTTGGCCAGGGCCTTGAGGGAGCGGGAAATCTCCGAGATCTCCTGCTGGCGCGACTCGGTGCTGGAGCCCCGCATGAGCTGCAGGTAGTCCACCACGATGAGCCCCAGGCCATGCTCCGCCTTGAGGCGCCGGCACTTGGCCCGCATCTCCAGCACCGGGATGGCCGGGGTATCGTCGATGAACATCTTGGCCTTGGCCAGCTTGTCGGCCCCGTGGGTCAGCTTGTGCCAGTCGGTGTCTACCAGGTGGCCGGTCCGCAGGCGGCTCGCGTCGACCCGGGACTCGGAGCAGAGAAGCCGCATCACCAGCTGCTCCTTGCTCATCTCCAGGGAGAAGATGGCCGCCGGGGCCGGCGTGCCGGCGTGGGCCGCGGCGTGCTGGGCGATGTTGAGGGCGAAGGCGGTCTTCCCCATGGAGGGGCGGCCGGCGATGATGATGAGGTCCCCCCGCTGGAAGCCGGCGGTCATCTCGTCCAGGTCGTAGAAGCCGGTGGGGACGCCGGTGACGTGCTCCTTCTTCTCGTAGAGGGTCTCGATGTGCTTGAAGGTATCCTTGAGGATGGTGCCGACCGGCGTGAAGGCGGGGCGAAGCTTGTTGTCCGATATCTCGAAGATGGTCTTCTGGGCCGTGTCCAGGAGTTCATCCACACTGGTTTCCGCGTCGTATCCCTTGGTGACGATGTCGGTGGCGGCGGTGATGAGGCGGCGAGTGATGGATTTTTCCTTCACCATCCGGCAGTAGTAGGCAATGTTGGCGGCCGTGGGAACATAGTCGACCAGGGTGGCCAGATACGCGGCGCCTCCCACCTCCTCCAGTTCCCCGGAGCGCTTGAGCGCTTCCGACAGGGTGATGAGGTCGCAGGGCTCGTTGCGGGTGGAGAGGTCCACCATGGCCCGAAAGATCTTCCGGTGGGTCTCCCGATAGAGGTCGTCGGCCTCGATGATCTCCAGGGCGCGGTTGATCGCCTCGTTTTCGAGGAGTATTCCGCCGAGGATCGACATCTCGGCCTCAAGGCTCTGGGGAGGAACTTTTCTCAGGTCTACCGCGGACATGGCCTGCCTTGGGAAATAATGAAAACAAACACTGGAAGTGAGTCGGGGAAGAAAGCACTATACCCCGCGCCGCCGACCGGGTCAACGGTTTTGACCCGACGTTTTGCCCCGTCTCCCCAGCGTCCAAAACAAAGGCGAGGCGACCATCGGGCCCGCCTCGCCGTTCCTTCCCCCATGGCAGTGCAAGGCCTCAGTCACAGTCCTCCCGCCACAGGCACTGGTCCTGACCGCAGGTAGCGGCCTTCCCCTCGCCATAGCAGTCGATGTTCCCCTCCATCCGCTGGATGGCCTTGATCAGCTCGGCCTTCTTCAGATTGCCGGCCTTGACCCCCCGCTGCCGGGCGATGTCTTTGATTTCCTGCATCTTCATCGTGCGTTCCTCCCGTGCGAACTTTTCAGTGGTTCAGATTATCGCCGCCATGTTCATGCCTTGTTACATTCTAACAACATGTACCAGAAGATTCACTGCTTCGCAACGGGACTGACGGATATTCCGGCACGTCAACTTCCCTCTCGACAAAATGAAAAATTTTACATAAGATTGCGTCCTGCATACTGTATACAATAACTCCTCATATCCCGCACGAAAGGAGAGCATGTATGTCCACCAAGCCGTTCGTCTACCAGGAGCCCTTCCCCCTCGGAAAAGATGAAACCCCCTACTACAAGATCCCCGACTCGGAGAAGTACGTCAGCGTTGCGACCTTCGAGGGGAAAGAAGTCCTCAAGGTCGATCCCGAAGCCCTCACCGTTCTGGCCAACACAGCCATGAGGGACGTCTCCTTCCTGCTCCGCCCCGAGCACAATGAGTCGGTGGCCAAGATCCTCCGGGACCCGGAAGCCTCCATGAACGACAAGGGGGTCGCCCTGGCCTTCCTGCGCAATGCCGAGATTGCCGCCAATTTCGAGCTTCCCCTCTGCCAGGACACCGGCACCGCCACCATCGTCGCCAAAAAGGGCCAGCAGGTCTGGACTGGAGGCAAAGACGAGGAGTTCCTCTCCAAGGGGGTCTACAAGACCTACACCGAGGAGAACCTCCGCTACTCCCAGACCGTGGCCCTGGACATGTACAAGGAAGTCAACACCGGCACCAACCTGCCGGCCCAGATCGACATCCAGGCCGTGGACGGCGACTACTACAAGTTCCTCTTCATGGCCAAGGGGGGGGGGTCCGCCAACAAGACCATGCTCTTCCAGGAGACCAAGGCGCTTCTTACCCCGGACAGCCTGCTCAAGTTTCTGGTCGGCAAGATGAAGTACCTGGGCACTGCCGCCTGCCCGCCGTACCACATCGCCATAGTGGTCGGCGGCACCTCGGCCGACGCCTGCATGAAAACCGTCAAGCTCGCCTCAGCCAGGTACCTGGATTCCCTCCCCACCTCGGGCAACGAGCACGGCCAGGCCTTCCGCGACCTGGAACTGGAAGAGAAGCTCCTGCAGGAGGCCTACAAACTCGGCATCGGCGCCCAGTTCGGCGGCAAATACTTCGCCCATGACGTGCGGGTCATCCGCCTCCCCCGCCACGGCGCCTCCTGCCCAGTGGGGATGGCGGTTTCCTGCTCCGCTGACCGCAACATCAAGGCCAAGATCACCAGGGACGGTCTCTTCGTGGAAGAGCTGGACCGCAATCCGGGCCGCCTGATCCCCGAACAGTACCGGGGCAAGCATGAGCACGGGGTCAAGATCGACCTGAACCGCCCCATGAAGGAGATCCTGGCCGAGCTCTCCAAGTACCCGGTGGCCACACCGCTGCTGCTGAACGGCACCATCGTGGTGGGCCGCGACATCGCCCACGCCAAGTTCAAGGAGATCCTCGACGCCGGCAAGCCGCTCCCCGAGTACCTCCTCAATCATCCCATCTACTACGCCGGTCCGGCCAAGACCCCGCCGGGCAAGGCCTCCGGCTCCTTCGGCCCCACCACCGCAGGGCGCATGGACAGCTACGTTGACCTCCTCCAGTCCCACGGCGGCTCCATGATCATGATCGCCAAGGGGAACCGGAGCCAGCAGGTGACCGATGCCTGCAAGAAGCACGGCGGCTTCTACCTGGGCTCCATCGGCGGCCCGGCCGCGGTCCTTGCCGAGGAGAACATCAAGAAGGTGGAGTGCATCGACTTCCCCGAGCTGGGGATGGAAGCGGTCTGGAAGATCGAGGTGGAGAACTTCCCGGCCTTTATCCTGGTGGATGACAAGGGGAATGACTTCTTCAAGCAGCTGGGCCTGTAATACCCCGGCCTGAAAAGGGAAAAGCCCCCGGCTGCCCACGCGGCCGGGGGCTTTTTCGTGTCGTCTGGCCCGGGGCAGTGCGGCGAAACAAGGCCGGGGTTTTGGACTTGACAGGGGACACAGGGATAACGTATACAAAGCAACCACTGTTTTATCGTGCTTTTTCGGGGTGTTAGCCGTTTTTCACGGGACAGCCGCCGAAAACCCGGAAACGGTGACCATATCCGCCACGAAAGAGAGAACCATGCTCAACCTGAAACCCGAAATCGTTGCCCAGCTGGAGCGCGTGCTCAGCTCCGTCGAGATGCTCCTTCCCCGGGCCGTGAAGCCCATCGACTGGTCCTCCTGCTACGCCGCCAACTGGCGCCGCCACTCCTTTTCCGGCTTCCTGCAGCCGGTCACCGTGACCGACACCACCACCCTCGACGAACTGCTGGGGGTGGAGAAGCAGAAGGAGATCATGATCAGCAACACCCGCCAGTTCCTCAAGGGGCTGCCGGCCAACAACGCCCTCCTCTGGGGGTCCCGGGGCACCGGCAAGTCGTCCCTGGTGAAGGCGCTCCTCAACGAATACGCCCCCGAGGGGCTGCGGGTCATCCAGGTGGAGAAGGAGGACCTGATCTACCTGTCGGACATCTTCTCCGCCGTGGAGAACGAGCCGTACCGCTTCATCCTCCTCTGCGACGACCTCACCTTCGAGGTGGGGGAACTGACCTACAAGATGCTCAAGAGCGCCCTGGACGGCTCGGTCTACTCGGCCCCAGAGAACGTCCTGATCTACGTCACCTCCAATCGCCGCCACCTCCTCCCCGAATACGAAACCGACCTCCGGGGAGGGAAATACGTGAACGGCGAACTGCAGGAGAGCGAAGCCACCGAAGAGAAGATTTCTCTCTCCGATCGCTTCGGCCTCTGGGTGCCGTTCCACGTCTTCACCCAGGATCGCTACCTGGATGCCGTGCGCCTCTGCGTGGAGCGGGAGGCCCGCACCCGAAAGGTGGATATCCCCTGGTCCGAAGAGCTGCGGCTCGACGCCATCCAGTGGTCCCACGACAAGAAAAAGCGCTGCGGCCGCACCGCCTACCAGTTCTCCAAGCACTGGGTGGGCAAGTATCTCCTCGGCAAGCAGGCCGCCTGAAGCGTCAGACGCCATGCAGCGGCACATCGCCCCCCTCCTCGTCTGTCCCGCCTGCCTTCCCAAGGAGCGCCCCCTGGAACTGACGGCCGCCGCCGAGGCCGACGGCGACATAACAGCGGGCCATCTCTCCTGCCGGGGGTGCCGGCGCCGGTTCCCGATCCGGGACGGCATTGCCGTGCTCCTTGCGGATCCGGACGCCGGGCCGTCCGGGGGGCAGTGGAAGTACGAGGAGGGTGGAATCCTCGCCGCCTATCTCTGGAGCCACTTCGCGGACCTGACCGGGGACCCGGAGGGGGGTGACGCCTACGCCGCCTGGGCCTCCTCCATTGCCGGCAGCGCCGACACCGCCCTCGACGCCGGCTGCGCCGTGGGGAGACTCACCTTCGAACTGGGGCAGCGGAGCACGCTGGCGGTGGGGTTCGACCTCTCCCTCGCCTTCATCCGGGCGGCGCGGCAGCTGGCCCGGGAGCGCCGGATCACCTTCTCCCTCCCCCGGGAGGGGAACCTGCGGGATGAGTTCCGCCTCGCCCTCCCCGACCCGTGGCGCACCGACGGGGTGGAGTTCGTCATGGCCGACGCCCTGGCCATCCCCTTTGCCCGGGAGACCTTCGCCCGGACCGCCTCCCTGAACCTCATCGACCGGGTCGCCTCCCCCCTGGCCCACCTCTACGAGATGAACCGGGTCGCCCGGCCTTCGGGGGCGTCGTTCCTCCTGTCCGACCCCTTTTCCTGGTCCACGGCCAACACGCCGGAGGAGAAGTGGCTGGGGGGCACCGAAACGGGCCCTTACCCGGGGCGGGGAATGGACAACGTCCGGGCCCTCCTGGGGGGGAAGGACGGAGTCATCGCGCCGCCATGGACCATAACCCGGGAGGGGAGCGTCTGGTGGAAGATCCGCTCCCACCGCAACCACTTTGAGCTGATCCGGAGCGAGTTCCTGGTGGCGGAGCGGTAAGATCGAAACGGCAGTCAAAGCATTAACCACAGAGGACTCAGAGGAAAACACAAAGGAAAATCAAGTTGAGCATTTCACCCGGAAGGTGACGTCAGTCAGGCGTGACCAGGCCCCATAATGGCTGGTAATTACATGGGGTTTACTCCTTACCCTCTGTGTCCTTGTATGTTCAACGCACAGCCTTTAGTGTTCTCTCGACCAGTTGGGAATGGCAGCTTCATCGTGCCGCGGGACACCAAGCCCGTCACGGAGCAAAAGGCGTCATTCCCTTCCTCAAACAGCCCGAA
>Ga0209172_10001172_pt1 | contig 59328 bp, 78 predicted proteins | sample LarsenN4metaG_FD_184113 | JGI IMG/M metagenome (GOLD analysis project Ga0209172, IMG submission 184113) | Hot spring sediment bacterial and archeal communities from British Columbia, Canada, to study Microbial Dark Matter (Phase II) - Larsen... ...
CACGCCGACTAGTATTGGTGACTTCAACGACTTCGACGAGGAAGAAACCGAAATCATCAACAATGAGCAGGACACCGACGATGACGAGTACGACACGCTCCCGCAAAAGCCCGCTGCCAAGAAGGCGGCCCAACGGCGTGCCCCGGAGCCCGAGCCGGAAGACGAAGACACCGACGATGACGAGTACGACACGCTCCCGCAAAAGCCCGCTGCCAAGAAAGCAGTGAACGCTGGTCTCGCCGCCTACCAAGCCAAGAAGGCTGCTGAGAAGGCTGCACAAAAGAAGCCTGCCGCCAAGACGGTAGCCACCAGCACGAAGGCTCCGGCGAAGGCACCCGTCAAACAGTCTCGCGGCAACAGCGACTACTGAACATCGCAGGTATTTGACCTCGAAACATGCCCGCCCCCACCCAGGGGTGGGCTTCTCCTTTCTACCCGTTCCCTTCAGGGTCGCCACAATAGGCTTAGAAAGCAACATGACCAAAGACGACATCGAATACGTCCACATGGAGCACCTCGGTCAGACCCACATCTTCCCGAAGCTCTCCCGCAAAAACATCTCATTCTGGTGGGGCGAAGACGAAACAGACGATTCTATGTTCAAGAACGTCATCGAGAAGGAAATCGCCGAGAAAACAATCACCGAAAACCTACTCGACAAGATCATCGCGAAGATCCGCGCCGAAAAACCAGATGAAGGCTTTACCTCCAAAGACATTCCGCGCCTGCTACACACTGCCTACCAAGATGTCGTCGTCGAAAAGCTCTGGGAGTACGTCAAAAAGCCGACCAACTACAGCAACATCAACTTCAAGACACTGCAAGTACTGATCTACGCCCGCGTGAAACAAATCAAGCCGGAGATCTTTGGTCAATGAAAGTCAACGTCGCCTTGATGGCACACAACCTGATCGTAAACGGAAACCTCCGTGGTGTTGCTAACCGCCAAACAGGTCGCTCCACCGCATTGGCTCTCTACTACATCGCTCGTGCTATCGAAAACCCTGGCAGCGAAATCGTCGTGCGAGATCACCACGATAGCGACGCCGCTCACGAGCTACTCCGAGACCGTATCCGCGAGATAATCCACAAACTGGGCCTCCAAGGATTCACCTTCTCACAAACCGCCATCCGCTGCGACTTCGCAACAATCATCGACTAAGGAAAGTCATGAAGCGCATCACTCCGGCCATCATCATGGTCTTCTTCCTCCTCGCCCTGGTCTTCTGGACTGACCGCCCGAAGGCAGCCGAACTTGTTGTGCACGGTGTGTCGTACCACTTCGACCGCTCGCGGGGGTGGAACGAGCAAAACCTCGGCGCAGGTCTCCGCTTCCAGCACAAAGACGGCTACTCCACTCAGATCGGCACCTATCGAAACAGCTACTTCCGGCAAACATGGTACGCCATCGGCCAGAAAGAGTGGCCCATCCTGTCAGCCAAAGCAGGTGTGTTCGCAGGCAAAGTCACCGGCTACAACGCTCCGCTTGCAGCTGGCCTAATGATCTCCACAAACAACTTGACCTTCAGAATCGTCCCACCCGCTATTCCTCAAACCACGGGTGTCATCGCGCTCGAATTCCGAAAGGCGCTCTGAAAACATGGCAAACACCTATCGCATCGAGGACTGCGCCTTCCGACGTGATCCTCTTGAGGCAAAGCAGATGCAGATGCGTCATCGTTTGAAGCCCGAAAGCGTAGACACGACTGACAACTCTCGGATCTGCTACCGCGTCGTTCGAAAAACGACAGAAGACGGGCATGTTTCAATGCATGCTGAGCACGGTGTTCTCTGTGCAGATGGGAGTCCTCCCACCCGATGGGAAAAGCTCTGCGAAGCCGTATCAGGAGACCGTGCCCTCGCCGTCACCCTGGCAGCCATCGATCGTGACTTCCGATCACGAGTCCGTACCATCGAATACTTCAAAGTGGAGCCCATGAATGGCTACTAAGAAGAAAGTCATCCCTGCCAAAAAGCAATCTGCAGGAGCCCTCGCGCTAGCAAAGTACCGCGCTGACCTCGCAGCAGCCACTAAGAAAGGCCCGAAGGCACTAGCCGCTTTCAAAGCTGCACACGCTAAAGCCAAGCCCACAAAGAACGGCGGTGCCACTCCGATGCAAGCCATCAAGCAGTTCTGCCTACACTGCACCGGCGACAAGATGGAAGACGTGCGAAAGTGTACCGCGCCGAAATGCCCTCTATACCACCTGAGGCCATACCAGTGAGCAAACCTGTTAAAAACAACATCCCTCCCAACAAACACCCGGACAGGCCACCTGCAGACAGCCCATTCCGAAAGACCTGGGATAAAGCCCACTACTTCTGGCACCCCAATGACTGGTTCTGAAGAACACGCCCATACAGCAAAACACCCTGCTACGTAGACTGCTACAAGCAAACTGCAACCACCCTAGTCAAGGAAACCACGTCATGTTCTTCACTCCGGCCCACAAGCAAACTGACCCCGCCAAGCTGCCTTGTCAAATTCGAAATACCGCGCCTGTGAAAGCCGCTGAATACAAGCCCGCCCACAATGGCTACCCGGAAAAAGAAATGAAGACGATCGGAGACTACATCAAAAAGGTCAATGCTGAGGAAGGCAAGGTGCCTTGCTACATGGACCGCAGCAACCACTGGATCGGCTTCGACTTCGACCGCACTCTCGCCACCTACCACAAGTGGGCTGGTCCTGATGAACTCGGCGAGCCAATCATGCCGATGCTCGAACTCCTCAAAGAAACGCACAAAAACACAGAGTGTCGCATCTTCACTGCCCGTGTCTGGCCGTTGATCTACTTCGACCCACACAGCCTGATGTTCACCTGGGATGAACGACGCCACAACATCCCTGAAAAAGACCAAACAGCACGCATAGACAGCGCTCTTGCCGCAACACGCGCAATTCGCAAATGGTGTGACAAGCACCTCGGATTCCAACTCGCCATCACCAACGTCAAAGACATCCACTGCGTGCGCATCTATGACGACATCGCTGTGCAAGTCGAGCCCAACACCGGTCGTCTTCTTGGTGGCAACAACCTCTGCTGCCAATGATCAGGCACACCCTCTGCAAGGAGCGCAATGAAAATCGTCGCCATTAACATCAAGCGAAAAGGAAAGAAGTTCATGTCACAAGTCACCACCCTAACTGACGGTGAGCGCAGCACTCACGAAGCAGAAAGTATATCACCTGAAGATGCCACCTATCAAGCCGTCACCTACGCTACCAACATGTTGCGTGACAAGCTGTACTCCACCGTCAAAATCAAACAAGTAGCAACCTTCTGACATGACTCTCGTCAAGATCATTCACATCCTCATCTGCCTCGCTGGCGTGGTAGTCATCTGGGTAGGAACCATCAACACCGGAAAGGTCTCAACTTGAGCAACAAAAATCACGCAGGATCCCGTAGCTACTACAAAGACCTTGTCCCTGGCTTCGAGTACATGGACATCATGGAGCATGTACTCGGCTACGAAGGTGTGATCGCACACCTGAAAGGTCAGATCTTCAAGTACACGTTCCGCATCGGCAAGAAAGACAAGGAGTCGAGTGAGTCTGAGAAAATCAGCTGGTATGCCGCTCGCCTCGACGACGTGATCAAACGGCACGAAGCCGCTGACGGTAGCTTCCCGATCCAGAACCCTCTGGTTCAAGCACTCATCTCGCAACACGAGCGTGAACTGGAGGCGATGGCTAACCAGTTCGAGGAAGAACGGAAAGTCAGTAACGCTGCTATCGAAGATTTGCGCAAGCGAATCGAACCTACCTTCACAGCCCCTCTCAAAGGTGGCAACGGATTCGGAAAGAGACACAAGAAATGAGCCCTGAGCTCTTTAACACGACATGGTGGGAATGGGTCTTCCTGGCAACCGCCATGACGATCTTTCTCTACACCTGTTGCAGCAACGACGACGACCCGCCTGGAGTAGGTTAACATGCTAATCGTGCTTGTCGTGCTTGTCGCCGAAACATGGTACCCCACTTGGGCATGGACTATGGATGAAAGATACGATCCGCAGTACCACTTCATGCCTCCGCGCGAAGGTCTCATGGGTATTGCGCCTATGCAAGCCTGCCACAAGCAAAGAGAGATCATGCAAAGCAAGTTTCCCACCCTGAAATTCAGCTGCGAGCACCGCCTATGAAACGAATCAAACCCATGCTGCTCTACCGGGAAAACCCCGACACGAGCAAACTCCCGTACCCTGTCTTCGTGACTCCCAAGCTAGACGGTATGCGCGCCGTCAAGCATGACAACGGACTGCGAAGCCGTACGCTGAAGCTCATCCCGAATGTCTACGCGCAGGAGTACTTCAAATCAAACGCCTTCAACGGTGCTGATGGTGAGCTCATCTGCGGTGCACCAAACGGCCCTGCCGTCCTGAGTGAATCCACCTCGCTGTTTCGATCCGACAGCAAGCCGCTACCCAACGAGTGGGGCTACTACCTGTTCGACTGGCAAGACGACAGCAATAAGCCCTATGAAGAACGCTACGATGAAATGCGCTACTTCGTGGAGAACGAAAAGATCCCGCACCTCTACGCAGTCCCGCACGAAAAGGTAGCTAATGAATCAGAACTCCTTGCCTACGAGCAACGCATGCTGGCTGCTGGCTACGAGGGTATCGTCATCCGATGTCGTGGCGGTAAGTACATCGAATCGCGCACTACCTTGCGGCAGAATAACACATTCAAGCTGAAGCGGTTCACCGACACTGAAGGTCTGATCGTAGGTGCCTTCGAAGAAATGGAAAACACCAATGTGGCAGAAGTCGATGAGAACCTGGGCAACACCAAGCGGTCCAAAGCCAAAGCGGGTCTCGTCGGCAAAGGCACTCTCGGTGGTTTCCTCGTGCAAGTACCCGGCTTCAAAGAACCACAACGAGTAGGCTCTGGCTTCACGCGTGATCAACGCCACATGTTCTGGAACGAGCGACACAACATCATCAACAAAATGTATGCCAAAGTGAAGTTCTTCGATCACAACATCAAAGACGAAGCCCGCCACATGATCTTCATAGAAATCCGCGACATGGAGCTTGATGGCTGAGCTCCACCGCCCTTACTCCTGAAGGACATCCGCGTAGATAGTTTCCGCAGCTAAGACCCTCATGGTCTTGGGGAGCGCCACCGTGAATTGGTCAAAGACAAATGTCCGGCTACGCCGTAGCATCCTACCTGAAAACCTTCGACAAAGAGCCCTACATACCAAACTGGTTACTGGCTCTTATCAGCTACGCAATCGCTGTCCTCACCCTCTACAGCTTCCACAAACATGACTACTCAGAGCATCCTTGACTGCTTCAAGATGGCTGGCTTCGATCCTGCCATCTGGGAAGAACGCAATCGTGATGAAGCCCGTTGGACTGCCCTTGCGCATAAAAATACCGTCTACAACGCCTACCTGAACTGGACTGTACGTCGTGAAGGTGGACCTGACGAAGCCAGCTACAACAAATACTTTCCTAAAAACCCCAACCCGCAAGCTCTCACCTTAGAAGAGCAGGCTGAAATGGACCGCTTCGCCGAAAAGTACAAGCATCTTCGCAAGCACGGCGAGTTCCCTGGCTACTGGCTCCTTGCCTACGAGACTCAACGAGAGAGGGTCAAGCTGCTACAGACCACACCACTGATCCAACTACTCGTGGAACAAGACGAGAAGTACCTTATCGACAACGGTTGGCGTTGGCCTCTCAAGGTAAAAAAGCTCATTGAGGCAGGCTGGATCATGTCAGAGATTCGAGTGACCTTCACCAAAGCGCCTACCGCATGGTGGACGCAAGGCGCTATGTTCAGGCTCCATGCTGGTGGCTTGCAAACGAAGCTGCACCGCGTCATTAGCATCACAGGAGACACCATCACCTACGAACCTGCAGGTTACACCAACTACGGGTACATGCTTATCAAACCCCGTTCAAAGCGACCCACCACAGAGTCTCTCGCAAAGTTTCGCCAACGAGAGTGTGTTCCTATTATCGCCGTTGCGGCATGAGTCGAATCATCCTCTGTAGTGATCTCCACTTGGGTCACAAGAACATCTACAAGTATCGCAAGCTCCATGGGTTAGAGTTCGTCGATGAAGCCGCGCATCGCCACTGGCTCATGGGAGAGTTGTCCCGAGCGTTCAACCCGAATGACCACATCGTCGTGACTGGTGATGTGGCATTCACCAAAGAAGCTCTTAAGGAGTTTGGCAAGCTGCCCGGTCGAAAGACCCTGGTGCGCGGTAACCACGACAACTTCAAGACGCATGAATACCTTGAAGTGTTCGACGATGTGCACGGTCTTTGGAACTGGAAGTCTTTCTGGCTGAGCCATGCGCCTATTCACCCGGATGAACTTCGCGGGCGAGTCAACCTGCATGGACACGTCCATAGAAGTACGTTAGCTGACCCCCGCTACTTCAACCTCTGCGTTGAAAACCTACAGGTAGTGTTCGGGCGTCCTTGGTGTACTCTCGATGAAATCCGCTACCTACGCCCTCGTACTAAAGAACTGGAACAGAAATGATCACTGAGCAAGACCTGTCAAGAGTCCTTCGACAGTCGGATGGCTGCTGCAGGTATCAAACTGCACTCTAAGCGTTGGGAAGAGCAGCTGGAAACCCTCATGCAAGGCGTACTAGCTGCGACAGGTGCAATGAGTATTGCCCGTGCCAATCAACTCTACTCCTTCTGCCTCTGTGAGAGGCTTTCCAAATGGTAGGTTACAAACATGAGCATCGCTAATCCTCTCCCCCTCACTGACGCTGAACTCCAAGACCCGACCCCTGTCTTGGAAGAACTTCACGCTGAGCCGGTACCTACTGCCCAACCAGCAAGGATCTTTAGTCCTGATGCCAAGCAAAAAGCCATCTCAGATGCCCATACCGCAGTGCCGGAAGCCTCGAAATACTTCCTTGGGGGTTCCGCTGGCTTGGGTCTAAAAGCAGCTGACATCGACATCTTCATGCTCGTTCCTAATGTGAACGAAGTTGCAGCGCGCCTTGCCGACTACGGATTCACTTACCCGCGCTTCAACGACTACGACAACAAAGGCTTCATCCCTTTTAGAAAAGGAGACCTCAACATCATCGTCATGGATGATGAGCGTGACTACGACCGGACAGAGATCGCATACAAAGTGTGCCAGTACCTCGTGTCCGAAGGAATCCACCCGACAAAGGAGCAACGAAAGGTGATCCATCACATCCTGCAAGGCAAGCCTGCTTCATTCGCGACCCAATGAAACTACCTCCTACGAAACTCCGCATCTTGCTGCTCGACATTGAGACAGCGCCCATCCAATCCTACCACTGGAGACTGTGGAAGGAAAACATCAACATCGATCAGGTACAGGTGGACTGGTCCATCCTCTCGTTCGGTGCTAAGTGGTTGGGAGAACCTATGCGAAAGGCAGTCTACTACGACACCTTCGATGAGAAAGACATCCGAGATGACTCCAGCCTTTTACAGCGTCTCTGGGAACTCCTTGATGAAGCTGACATTGTAGTAACGCATAACGGCCAGCGATTCGATCTGCGCAAGATCCGTGCCCGCATGTTCACAGCGGGAATGCAGCCCTTCAGCCCTGTTCGTGTGCTCGACACACTGCAAGAGACTAGGAAGCTATTCGGCTTCACCAGCAACAAGCTCGCCTGGATCGGTACTCTCGTTGGTGTTCCCAAGTACAAGCACGGCAAGTTCCCTGGCTTCGACTTGTGGACTGAATTCCTCAAGCGAAATCCTGCAGCGCGGAAAGAAATGCGGAAGTACAACATCATTGACGTCAAAGTCCTTGAGGAAGTGTACATCCGACTGCGCCCTTGGATTGAAGGTCATCCCAACGTGAACGTTCTGGATAGTCACAGTGATGGTGAATGCCCTAAGTGTGGCGGCCATAAGATGGTCAAGCGAGGGATGCGTACCACGCAAGTCGGCACCTACCAGCGCTACCAATGCAGCGACTGTGGCGGCTGGTCCTATGATCGGCGCAATATGATTCCTACCGCACAACGAAGGAGGCTTCTTGGCAACTGAACTTGAAAACGAAGACCTACAAAACGGGCCTGACGAAGCCACGGATGGTTATGACTGGGCCATCGAGGAGATCCGAGAGATCGTCAATGTGTTGGGACATCAAGAAAATCCGGGGCAACGACCCGGTGGTCCCAAACATTCTCTCCGCGTGTTCAATCTCATCAATCAACTAGTGGACCTCATCCCTGGCGACGAAGGACTCAATGATGCAGAACCCATCTGACTCCACCCAACACGGTCTTACCCTACGGGGTAGCACCCGCTGGCCTGACACCTTCGAGGCGGCACAAGCAGGTTTGCTTCCAATGCCAGAGCTCATGATCGATAAGATGACTAAGATGCGTGGCTTTCATGACCCTGATGTGGCTCAACACATCCAAGACGTCATGCGAGCCAATCTGACTGACACCGCTATCGAGGAACGTGCACTGGCCTACAAGCTGGAGAACCTCTACCCAGGTGCAAACTTCTCAGAGAAGCCTCCTGAATACGAAGCGGGTATGGACCTCGCGCTCGATGACATCGTCATGGAGGAATGTGCAGAAGTGATCCAAGAGATCTGCAAGGTGAACCGTTTCGGCATGGTAAACCACATCACGCAGGTCAACAATAAGGTGAAGCTGGAAACAGAACTCGGTCAGTTGCTTGCGGGTATCGAGCGCCTCGCAGAAGCCTGGGATCTCGACAAGGACGTCATCCGCAAAGCTGCGGCAGATAAGTTCAATGCCATCACCAAGTGGGCTCCGTACTATGAGCGCAATCGACAAAGCTGACAAGTGGCTTTCCCGCGCAATACTAGCAGCAACGTGTTCTCGCGACCTAGACCTCCGCGACCGAGTTGGCTGCGTGATTGTCGATGGAGAGGGCAACACAGTGACGGGCTGGAACCACACGCTGGACGGAACCTGCATGCGGGATGCAGCAGGAAAAGCACGCCCATTCGTGGTGCATGCCGAGACAGCAGCAATCCAGACCGTACTTAAGTTCTCTGACCCTCACCAATGGGCTTCTCGCTGGCAAGTGTACTGCACTAAAGAGCCGTGCATGCATTGCCTTGTGCAGCTGGCTCACGCCGGTGTGCGTGAAGTCCATTACATCGATCCCATTCCTGAGAGCAAAAGTGGAAGAAATCATTTAAGACACTTTCCATCCATCGAAATATATCAACAGCATGCAGATCAACTTCCCCGACTTCTCCGAGTCCTTGGCATTTACCCTAGGAGCAGCACCGAGTCTCCTCCTTGCGTGGCTGCTTGACCGTGAAGTTACTCAGCGAAAAGCCCTTGGCGAACTGGTTCGATCTCAAGCGAGAGATCTTGCCCTAGTTCAGCCAAGTAAGAACCTCCACTTTGGAGACTAAGCATGGCGCAACCAATCACCCGGGTCAGGGTGACAGCCACCTTCGGTAAAGAGAAGGACTACAAAGAGCTGTTCCGTAGGATTGTACTTGACTACTGCAAACGGTTCCGAGTCAAAGTGACGCGCAAGCCGTGGGATGTATCAATCGTTGTTGCCGACTACCAAGGTGAAGACGGCTCTACAGGGATCACCTCAGTGCTCCCTGACGAGAACAAGATCATCGTGCAGATTCAAGACCCGTACTACGGCAACGTCAAGCTGCCCAACAACGAGATCCTCAACCACACTTTCATGGTAGTTCTGTGCCACGAGTTCGTACATTGCTGCCAAGCCTTGACAGGTAGAACGGGTATCCGAGCACGTGTGCTCATGGATGAAGATCTTGACGATGAGCTCAACTACGCTGCGTACTTCTTCGACCCGGAAGAAATCGAAGCGCGAATCCTAGACGAGTACTACGTGCGACTGGTTCCTAACAGTTTGCGCGAGGCGCTAGGTAACCGAAACAAGGAGAACACCTGATGGCAATGGTGTTTGACATCGAGACAGACGGCCTCTATCCCGGTGTCAGCATCGTCTGGATCCTCACGATGGAGGATACTAAGACAGGTAAGCAATGGTCGTTTAGTGACTATGATCCTGAGTTGCCACCGCTAGCTGAAGGTCTCGAACTGTTAAAGAAGCAGAAGATCATTGCGGGGCACAACATCATTGGCTTCGACCTTGTAGTCCTCAAAGAACTACTAGGTTGGGTGCCAGATCGTAGCACAAAGATCATTGACACTTGGATCTTGTCGCAGATGATGCGATGGAAACGAGGACACCCGCATAGTCTCGAAGGGTGGGGCAAGCAACTTGGATACCCAAAACAAGAGCACGAGGACTGGACGCAGTACAGCCCTGAAATGCGTTCTCGCTGTGAGACCGACGTAACCCTCAACGTGAAGGTGTACAACAGCCTGATCGATGAAGTTCAGAAAACAGCCAAGATCAATCCGCTCATCCATGATGGAATTTGGGTTGAGATGCGGTTCGCAGCAATCGAAGCGCGGATCCGTGTTAGGGGTTGGGAATTCGACATGGAGTCTGCACTTAAGCTCCGTGAAAAGTTAGCCGCCCGTATCAAAGCAATCACCGAGAAATTGGAGCCCAAGATCGGGTTAATCTGCGTTGCGGAAGACTCGAAGAAAGACTTCAAGACCGTCAAGATTCTGAAGGATGGTCGCTATGACAAGCACACTGCTAAGTGGTTCGGCGTCGCGCAGGAGGATGGGCAAGACGAGGCTAACCGTGTTTATGAAGGCCCATACTGTCGAATCTCTTTCCAACAAGGAAAATTGTCCTCCGACAAGGTACTCAAAGCATGGCTGTTCAGTCTTGGTTGGGTGCCCGACGAATACAACTTCGAGTACATCAACGGCAAGCGAGTTGACAAAGGTCCGAAGCTGACGGACTCCTCGTTGGAACCGCTCGGTGACATCGGCAAAGAGATCATCGAGTTCAACACAGTGAAGAACCGCTATGGAATTCTTAATGGATGGATTGAAGAAGTGGAGAAACGGGGGCGTCTCCATGGTCGTATGTGGTGCATTGGCACTCCTACCATGCGTTGTCGGCATGAAGTCGTCGCCAATATGCCTGCGCTCAAGTCAGACTATGGCCCAGAGATGCGGGGTCTACTTACAACGTCGTTCGACGATACCGTACTAGTCGGCGCAGACTCTGCGGGCAACCAGATGAGAGGCTTGTGCCATTACATCGGCAACGATGAGTACACAGCAGAAGTTGTGAATGGTGACGTTCACAAAAAGAACCTTGAACCTCTCATGGAGTTCATCGACAAGAAGACAGCTGATACGTACGACAAGCAGCGAGACCGTGCAAAGCGGTTCCTCTATGCATTGCTGTTCGGCGCGACGGCAGGCAAGTCAGCTGAAATCTTGATGGGCTCTCGCAACAGCAAGATTGGCGAAAAAGCCCAAGCCAAGTTCGCTGACTCAGTGCCGGGTCTGAAGAAGTTCCTAGAAGGCAAGAAAGCCTACTTGGAGAAGACGCAAGCACGCTTCGGGAGAGAGAATGGTTTTGTACGTGGCCTTGATGGTCGCATTCTATTTTGTGATCAGCCCCGTAAGGTACTGATGACATTGCTACAGGCGGCAGAAGGCCTCACCTGCAAGGCTGCCGCTGTCTACCTGGAAGATGCGCTCATCGACGCAGGCATCAAGCACGAATTCCTCCTGCACTACCACGACGAGCTTGTCGTTGAAGTCCACAAGCGAAACGGAGAGCGTGTGAAAGCCCTTGCGGAAGAAGCATTCCGAGAAGCGCCTAAGTGGTTCGGTGTCTACTGCATGGATGGTACCGCGCAAATAGGCTACAAGTATTCGGAGATCCACTAGTGAGCTGGAACAACGTCATACCTTGGGAGGCACTCCCGCAGAACAGCGAGGCGCGCTGTGGCAAGGAATCACCTTCATCAAAAGACAGACATGCTCCTGCTGAGCGTAGAGAACTCATTACACTTGCCAACCTAGAGCTTGCCGAAGAAATCATCATCATGAAAGAGGACGATGGCAAACCGAAAGACAACGCTTAACAACATCCTCCCTGCTGAGAAAAAGGTGAAAATGCCTGATGTTGACCATGTCGTCATCGACGGCGACTCTGCCGTCTATGCCGTGGCATGGGGTCCAAAAAGTCAGAAGGAGATGGAAAGGATCTACGACCAAGGGATCACCGACATCATGGAATCGCTGGAAACACCAGCGGCTACAGTCTACGTCAAGGGCAAAGACAACTTCCGCTATCGGGTCGCACCTGCCTACAAGACAAGGCGTACTCAGCGAGAGATGGATCCTGACTATAAGAGGCGGATCGACAATCTCTATGCCTATGTTCAGGAACAATATGCCTGCGCAGATGGGGCGGAAGCCGACGACTACTGTTCCGTACATGTTGGCGAACTCCAAGCAGAAAAAAAGGTGGTCGTGCTGTCGCACATCGACAAGGATTTGAACATGATCCCTGGCTACCACTGGAATCCTAACACAAAGAAGCTGCGGCAGTATCGCCCGGACATGTGTTACAACTTCCTTATGAGGCAGATCCTCATGGGTGATGCTGGCGACTCTATCCAAGGTATCCCTGGTATCGGCCCTAAGAGAGCTTGTGAGCGTCTGCATCATCAGCAGCCTCAAGAATTCTGGGATACAGTAGTTGGTACCTACAAGAAGGAGTTGGGTAAAGACTGGAAGAAGGTGCTGGTAGAGACCGCCAACTTGATCTACATCCGACAGAATTACGAAGACTTCCGCCCACTTGATTGGGATGAACTTCAAGACCGCCTCAAGTGGAAAGGCCCGCTCGACTGCCCCCACTTCCTGGCGCAGATGGACTATGAGGCAATAAGCATGGAACTGGACCATGGTCTCGCCCGCACGCATGGAGAGAAACGGCTATGGGGAGCACTCCCGACATTGGACACTGGCAGTGGGACGAAAGTTTCTCGCGCGAAGAAACAGCTAGCTTCGACCCTGAACATTATCGAGGCTTCATCTACCAAGTCACGTTCCTCCTAACCGGAGAGAAGTACATTGGTAAGAAGGGGTTCCATCGCTATAAAAAGTCGCGGCGAGTAGGTCCATCTGACTGGAAGCGCTACACGACATCCTCGAAATGGTTGAACGACCTAATTGCCGAGTATGGAATGGACTGCTTCGAGTTCAAGATCCTGCTGCTTTGCAAGACGCTGTCGTGTCTCTCCTACAGTGAGCAGAACCTCATGCACAAGTGGGATGTCCTCACCGTTAAAGATCCGGTATGGGGCCTTCCCGTCTACCTGAACAAACACATCGATGCAATCAGGTGGATACCCAAACCATGTGAGAACCTCCAGAAGATCGAGAGGATCCACAGATTCAATACCGCCCTGGCTAAAGCTCAGGAAGAAGGAACCGAGCGGCCAGTATATTCTGAAGCCACAACCTCGCTTCGGTGCAATTGCGCCTGAAAGGACTGATACCATGACTACTAAGAAGAATGTCTCGACCAAAGTTGCCGACAAAAAGGAAGTCGTCATCGCGAAGCGGGGCTGCGGCTCCCGTCCTGGTGAGCCGCGCCGCAAGGTGACCACCGCCATTGCCAAAAAGATTATCGCCGCTGCTGCCAAGCAAGAAGCCAAGAAAGGTGGCAAGAACATCGCCGCCCTGGGTCGTCAATTCGAGCTCTCGACCGTGACGATCAACAACGTGCTGAACAACACGTACGGTTACATCTAAGCAGATCACCTGCCGCCTGCCCCTCGCCGGGTAGGCTCACTTTTTCTGAGTCCACAACATGCGCTACAAGGAAAAGCAACAATCCCGAGTTCCATTTGGCATTCCACAAGAGGAGTTGTACACTCTGAAATTGCCGGAAGACAATCGAGCTCGCATCAAACGACTGGCCCGTAATGAGCGAGACCACAAGAAGAGGGCAGTACGAGAGCGTCAGCTTGACAAGGACTACTGGAACTGAGATCGATGGCAAGATGGATACACGCAAACTGCCCCCGCTCTGATTGCGGTTCCAGCGACGCGTTCTCATACAAAGACGGAGACAAGTTCGGCTACTGCTTCAGCTGCGGAGAGTCATCTCCTATTGACGAGGATAGCATTGTCCGTGTCAAGAAACCTTCAACCCGAGTCACATCAATGACCCTGGACCAGATTCAAGAACTAGAGATCCGAGGCTTCGAGGAGCGGAAGATCAAGAAAAATGTTGCTGCTTACTTCGATGTCCGTGTGGACTACGACGAGAGCGGCAACATCAAGGCGCACTACTACCCGTACACTCGTGATGGTAAACTGGTTGCCTACAAGCGGCGTACGCTACCCAAGAAATTTCAGACCATTGGCGACTGGAAAAATCTTGACCTGTTTGGCCAGTCTAAAGCGCGCGGTTCCGACCGTCTGGTCATCACAGAGGGTGAGATCGACGCCATGTCCGTGGCTGCTGCTCAGTACGAAAAGTACGGCAAATTCTACCCGGTGGTGTCATTGACGAGTGCTGCGGTCATGGAGCCCCTAATCCGTAACCGCGAATGGATTCGCTCGTTCAAGGAAGTTGTCCTCTGCTTCGACCAGGATGACGCCGGTCGAAAGGCTACCGAGGAAGCTGCCAAGATCGTTGGCTATGACAAGGTAAAGATCTGCACGCTGCCTGAGAAAGATGCCAACGAAGTCTGGCTCAAGCACGGTGGGCAAGACCTGCTGAACGCCCTGTTCAATGCACAAACCTACAGCCCTGCCGGTATTGTGCGTGGCGAAGCCATCTGGGAACAGTTCACTGCCATCCAAGATGCTGTCATCGTTGCGTACCCGCCCGCCCTGGCCGGTCTGCAGGAGAAAGTACTGGGTATCCGCCAGGGTGACCTTGACCTGTTCACTTCCGGCACTGGTGCTGGCAAGAGTACCGTCATCAAAGAGATCATGCTCCACCTTCACGAGAAGACGGAAGACATGATTGGGCTCGTATCGCTGGAAGAATCTATTGGCGACACTGCCGAGAAGTTCGTCGGTATGGCGCTGAAAAAGAACCTTGCTCGCCTCGACAAGAAGCTCAAGACAGAAGAACTCCGCAAGGGCTTCGAACAGGTGTTCGGTGATGAGCGAATCATGCTGCTGGATCACCAAGGCGCGGTCAGTGATGACAGTCTCTTGGACAAGATCGAGTACATGGCCCTCATGGGTTGTAAGTACATCGTGCTGGACCACATCACGATTGCAGTGTCAGAGGGTGCTGAAGGTCGTACCGGCAACGAGGCATTCGATTTCGTCATGAATGGCCTGCTGAAGATCGTGAAGAAGCATAACATCTGGCTCGGCGTGATCAGTCATCTGCGCAAGACCGACAACAAGAGCAAACCATTCGAGCAAGGCTACATGCCATCCCTAGACGATATCAAGGGTTCTGGCTCCATCAAGCAGATCAGCTTCAACGTGATCGCTTTCTGTCGAGACATGACGCATGCTGACGCAAAGATCCGCAATACCATTCGGTTCCGTGTGCTGAAGGCGCGACGATCAGGCGACACTGGTGACGCAGGTGCAGCCAGCTACGACCCCAAGACGGGCCGTCTATCAAAGAGTGACATCACTGACTCCGACTTCGAAGAGGAGTAATCATTGGATCCTGTTGAATACCTCACGCAACGAGTTAGCAAGGTCACGCTGAACTCGAACAAGGTCTTCAATGAGGGAGCACGCATCCTGGCCCATCACGAAGGTTGGGAGGCGCTGCTCCCTAGCCTAGTGGACCTTGCATGGGACACCCTTGTCAAATTCGCCGTGCGATCGAAGATGAGCATTGCGGGTAACACCGTGAAGCTGACCTTCATCTCTGACGCCATCGGCAAGATGATCTGCCGCAAGATCGGTGCTGATGAAACCGACTACAAGAGCACCCTCGCTCTCGGCGACTTGCTGCTTGAAGCCTTCCTGCAGGACGAAGCGATAGACATCTATCGTGAGTACGAGGGTAGGCAAGCACCCTACGTGGTAACCGTCCTGAACATGCCCGAAGATGTTGGCACTCTCCTGCGGGGCACCACCTTCACCAAGCCCGAGCCGGTGAAAGGACTATGGTCGCCCATCACGGGAGAACCCTACATCAAGGGCTGGACAGACAACGCCAAGTTCAAGGAACTACTGGATAGACCTTTTGTTCGAGCGCTGAACAAACTGCGCACGAGAGCCTTCGAAGTGAACGTACCTGTCTATGAAGTGCTGAAGGCAAATCCACCACCTGACTTCTTATGGTTGTGTGACAGTGATGGTGTGCTGTTCAAGCAGAGCATTTTGGGTAGCCTACCGCCGCTGAAGAAGACGTTCCACAAGGACGGCACAAAGTTCCTGGGAAAGAAAGACGCTCGTCTACAAAAGGCGCGCTCCAAGTGGTTCGAGTACCAGCAAGTTGTGAAGAAGGCCGAGCTTGTCATCGCGGAGAACAAACCGTTCTACCAAGAAGTCTCTTGTGACTACCGAGGACGGTTTTACTACTCGGAGACGCTGTTCGGTTATCAGGGCTCTGACATCTCCCGTGCGTTGTTCCTGTTCGCAGAAGGCACAAAGGTTAGTGAGCAAGGTCTTCGGGCCATGAAGCAGCATGCAGCCTCCTGCTACAACAGATCCTATACGATCCGTGAGCTCAAGAAGCTCCCCTGGTTGACTACCGACTACGTGGCTCACCTTGAGCAGGAAGGTCTCGACTCCATCAGCCTTGACAAGATGACGATCGAAGACCGAGTGGCCTGGGCTACGGCGCACATGGACAAAATCACCAACGAGTGGGCTTTTAAGTTGCAGGAGACTGCCGAGAAGCCATACCTGTTCTTGGCCGTCTGCAAGGAGCTACGCGGCTGGCAAATGGACCCCGACATGTTCGAGTCCAAGCTGCCTATTCCTCGTGACGCATCCAACAACGGCTGGCAACATCTGGCGGCAATGTCAAAGGATCGTGACGCTGGCATGTTAGTCTCGCTGGTCCCCACAAAGATCCAGAAGGACTTCTATGTCGCAGTGGCTAAAGAGATGATCCACGCAAGGCCGAAGTGGTACGCTGACAGGAACATCCCGATGAAGCACATCCGAAAGGGTATCGCCAAGAGGGGTTCCATGACACGGGCCTACTCTGCGGGTCGTAACCGGATCGCTCGCAACATGTACGACGACTGCCATGTGGAAGGCTTCACCACGAAGTATTCCATTAGTGAGGATGACTGCTACGAGTTGTCTGGCGATCTGGTCGATGCTGTGAACCACGTATGCGCTGGTCCGCTGAAGACGACAAAATACCTGCAGAAGATCGCAGCGCACGAATTGGACCAAGGTAAGGAACATCTGGAATGGACCACACCAAGTGGATTTCCGGTAGTGTACAAGGCAGTGCTGCAGCATGAGCATCGTCAGCGGGGCACTATCCGGGGGATCAAGGGCAACAAAGATGGTCGCATCATGCATGTTATCCGAGTTGATGTCATCAACAAAGAAACCGGAGGGAAGGTGCCATGCCGAAGAAGCTTCGCCAGCGGTATCAGCCCCAACTTCGTCCACTCGATGGACGCAGCCCACCTTGCCAACACGGTAAACGCGTTCGATGGTGCATTCTGTGCTGTTCACGATTCGTTTGCGACGCTGTGTGAAGATGTGGAGCTGCTGACGGACATCGCCAAGATGACCTTCATTGCTCAGTATGACGTTGAGAACTTCTTCGATGTGATCGACACCTTGCTGGTTGAAGACCGTGAAGCCTTTATCACTAAGCAACCGCCTCTTGGTACGCTAGACGTGAATGAAGTCGTTGACTCTGAATACTTCCTCTCATAAGGACTCCCATGAAAGACTGGAAAATCACTTGGTACGAGCACGGTCTCAAGACGAAGATCATTAAGATGACCAACATCTACAACCTTCCAATGGACCTCAGTGCAAACGGAATCCCCGAATGGTGCGTGATCAGAATTGAGCAAGTTCCTGCTGAGATTGTATGAAACCATTCAAGACAGACTTCTTCTTACCAGGTAGCAAAAGGATATTTGTCTTCGGATCCAACCAGCTGGGCATACACGGTGCTGGTGCCGCTAAGTGGGCGCTCGACCACGCAGGTGCCAAGTGGGGACAACCCCACGGCGGTCAAGGTCAGTCGTACGCCATCCCAACGAAGGACTTCAACATGAAACCACTAAGCCTGGACCATATTCGTTGGGGTGTAGAGGGTCTCATCCGAGAGGCACTCAAGAGACCTGAGCTCACTTTTTATGTGACGCCTATCGGTTGTGGTTATGCAAGACGAAACCCTGCTGATATCAAGCCCTTCTTCGAGGGGCATCCCGACAACATCATTCTACCTCCGGAGTTCAAGTGACTATAGAACTGGTTCAGCTAAAGCAGGCACCTTCGCAAGATGGTGAGTATCTCAACATCGACCTCCTCTTCCAAATCGACGACAAGTGTTATTGGCGTCATATCGAATTGGACGACACGCCGACGGTACTTGCTGATGGGTCTACTGTTGCTGGCTGGAAGGAACTAATGTACATCATCAATAAGCAGCTAAAGTCTGTTGAGAAAGAGCACTTCCTCAATGCAGACGCTGTGACGCGGAAGCTGTCACCCGATCCGATCCATCCTGACCTGATGGACACGATCATTCGCCTCGAACAGCTTGTCAAGGCATGAAGGTCATTGTAGCAGGCTCTCGCAACTGGACTAAGCGAGACTGGCTCTTTACGGAGTTAGACAAGTTGCGCAATACGCTACCCATCACAGAAGTAGTGTCCGGTGGTGCTAAAGGAGCTGACTCCCTAGGTGAATTCTGGGCTGAAAAACGGGGAGTACCACTCACCCGGTTCCCTGCGGAATGGCTCCGTGAGGATGGTACTGTGGACAAGGCAGCTGGCTTCAAACGCAACGTGAAGATGGCAGAGTACGCAGATGCCCTTGTCGCTTTCTCCACTGGTACAAAAGGTACCGCTCACATGCTGAAAACAATGAGTATCAAAGGGAAGCCGACATTCCTCTTCTCGGCAACCACTTGAGCCGGACCCTAAAGACAACCCTCCCACCTACCTAACACAAGAGGATCACCTAAATGACCCCGTACCAAGAATTCATCGCCAAGAGCCGCTACGCCCGCTACCTGCCAGACGAGGCCCGTCGAGAGGACTGGCCTGAGACGGCTCAACGATGGATCAATTTCTTCAAAGCGCAGTACCCACAGGCTCCGGAATGGATCTGGCCTGAACTGCAGAACTCCATTCTGAACCTCGAAGCCCTGCCCTCAATGCGCAGCATCATGACGGCTGGTCCTGCTCTGGAGCGTACCCATGTCTCGGCCTACAATTGCAGTTATCTTCCCGTTGATCATCCGCGCAGTTTCGACGAGGCAATGTACATCCTGCTCTGCGGAACAGGTGTAGGTTTCTCAGTTGAGTCTCAGTACACGAGTCAACTGCCAGAAGTGCCGTCCCGTGTTTCGGCTTCCAACTACGTCATTGTTGTTGAAGACAGCAAAGAGGGTTGGTGTTACGCTTACCAAGATCTTCTACGAAATCTTTGGGAAGGCAAAATCCCAGAATGGGATGTATCTGGTGTGCGTCCTGCAGGAGCACCGCTCAAGACTTTCGGAGGCAGAGCCTCTGGCCCCGGGCCTCTCGTTGATCTGTTCAACTTCACCGTTAGCAAGTTCAAGGAAGCTGCCGGACGTCAGCTGACCACGCTAGAATGCCATGATATCATGTGCAAGATCGGTGAAGTTGTCGTCGTGGGTGGTGTCCGCCGCTCCGCGATGATCAGCCTGGGAGACCTTGCCGACGAGCAACATGCGACAGCGAAAACGGGACCGTGGTGGGAAGCCCATCCGGAACGCGCCCTCGCCAACAACAGCGCGATTTACGCAGATCGTCCTTCCCATGAAGATTTTCTCCGCGAGTGGGATACTGTTAGGAATTCAGGTTCCGGTGAGCGCGGTATTATCAATCGTGCTGCACTCCAACGACAAGCGGCGCGCTTTGGTCTGAGAAGCATCGACGATAACTACGGCACAAACCCCTGCGCCGAGATCATCCTGAAGCCCTACCAGTTTTGCAACCTGTCCACAGCGGTAATTCGGTCTGACGACACCCGCGCTGACATCCGTCGCAAGATTGTGCTGGCCACCATCTTCGGCACCATGCAGAGTGGTCTCACCGACTTTGATTACCTCCGCCCTATCTGGAAGGAGAACACCGAGGCAGAGAACCTTCTGGGTGTGTCCATGACGGGTATCTTCAGCAATCGGCACCTCACTGGCCTGAGCCCGACTCACAAGGCATTCCGCAAGGAGCTTCGGGAGCTGGCTCGCATGATCAATGAAAAGTGGGCTCCGCGACTCGGCCTCAAGCCCTCTGCTGCGGTGACCTGTGTCAAGCCCGAAGGTACTGTGTCTCAGCTGGCACTTACTGAGAGTGGTCTGCATCCAGGTCATTCTGAGTACTACATTCGTCGGGTGCGCCAAGACCGAAAGGATCCTCTGACTCAGTTCATGATCGAGCAAGGTGTGCCTTACGAAGCTGACGTCATGAAGCCGAATGACACCGTGGTGTTCTCCTTCCCGATGAACTCCAAAGGTATTGTGCGGAAGGACATCACCGCTGTTGAGCACCTTGAACTGTGGCTTGCCTTCCAGGAAGAGTACTGTGAGCACAAGCCTTCTGTCACGATCTCCATCAAGGATCACGAATGGAAGGAAGTTGGTGACTGGTTGTTCAAGAACTTCGACAAGTGTACTGGTGTTTCGGTCCTGCCTGATGATGGTGGCACCTATAGGCAGGCACCGTATGAGGAGATTGACAAGCAAACTTACGACAAACTATCTGCTGAGATGCCTCACATCAACTGGTCTCTGTTCCGTGAGGAAGAGGACACGGTACAAGGTGCTCAGCTTCTAGCCTGCACTTCTGGTGCTTGTGAGATCAACTTTTGAACCTAACCTACGTCTTCTTAGGTGTGCCACTGACAATGTACATTCTTCAGGCTCTCGTGGTGTACGCACCGCAGGGCCGATGGGGGATGTGCCTTGCTCTGCTGGCGTACGCACTAGCTAACGTGGGCCTCATCTGGGACGCAATTGTCAACTCATGAAAATCCTAAGCTTCTACGGAAAGAACTGCGAACCCTGTAAGGCCCTTAAAGGGCTCCTCAGCATGCCTGAGTTCGGGGAAATCGATGTCGAGTACATTGATGTCTACTCGAAGAAAGGCTACAACATTGTTCTCGAACGGGGCCTTGACAAGATCCCAACCCTGGTCAAGGTCTGTGATGATGGAGCGGAAACGATGATCATCGGACTCCCTACGATCAACTACCTCGCGGCCTTCTGTGGCCTGCAACCTACTCAAAAGGACTGAACCATGTACTACCGCCACATCGAAACCAACGCCAAGGCTAAGGCTGAACACGACCGCAACCAGAAAGATGCCGCGTTGGAGCGTGCAGACAAGCGGCGTGCCTGGAATAAGGCCAACAAGAAGGCGCAGTAATGCGCGGCATCCCACGTAGCAGAGCCACGTTCAGCTGCTCTCCCCGAGAGCTTTGGCTAGGGCGTCGCGTCAAAGAGCTCTGGAGCAAGTGATGGAATCATTCGACGACTTTCAACTTCGACGTTTCAAAGAGGAGAAAGCAAATGGGCAAGGGCAGTACTCGCCGACCGACCGACGAGAAGACGTTCCGGGAGAACTACGACAAGATCTTCGGCAAGAAACCACAGGCACCGCAGCCTCTGGAGAAGCAGCCGCAGTGACAATGGAAGACGCATACGTTTTGGACTGCGCAGGGCAGAAAACCCGTGTGGGCGACAGCTTCTCCTACGCCACCCGGCGCGGCAGCAACCTGCAGGTCAACTTGTATGTGCTCGATTCCATTGAGATGTCCTCTGTGAAGGCGACCATCATCGGTGGTCCTGCCTATGAGCGGCGTGCTAAGACGTACGACCGTAAGAGGGGTAGTTACGTAGATAGCAAACCTAGGCAGAGCAACCTGGGTTGTTTTGGCAAGCGAGCTACCCGTGTTGGAGGCATCTTTGGGTAAAGTCGTAATCAACCCTGCACTCTTAGCGGCTCTCAATCAAGGTCATTGAAGACCGCCTAAAAGTGGGGTGGAGAGCGCCTCTACGAAAGATCATGAAAGGATTGCAATGAAGAATTACAACATGTTCGCCCTAGAAGGCGACACCGATACCAGTGACATGGACGTCTGTCAGACCCTCGGGCTGGACATCAACCTAGCTGGTACTCCTCAGATCAATGATGCTGCCATCGAAGCCATGATGCGTCAGAACATCAGCATGATGGTGCGAGCTGGTATGAGTGAAGCTGAGGCGCAGCATCAGGCTAACGTACTCGCTGACCAGACGCGTAAGCGGGTTCAACTCGCAATGTCAAATCAGCAGTAAACAAAAGAAGAGCCCCCACCTGTGGATAACCACGGGTAGGGGCTTTTCATTGCTTAGAACGGTAGGAAGTCTTCATCGAAGTTGTCTTCGATGTTGTCAACTCTCTTGTACGCAGTCGGCTTGACTTCCGTTTTGTGCGGAGGCTTCTCGCCACGCTCATCCTTTGCCTTCACAGGCGGTTCCCACTTGGGGATGGACTTCAGCGGCTTACTACCACCAGACGGGCTCATCTGGAACAGGGTGTTTCCAAAGAACTTACCTTGAGTGAAAAGGTTCTTCGCAGTCGCCTTGACACGGCTATCGAAGTTGGCTACCCACGAGCGGAACTGGTCTTTGGGACCAGCCAGCCGCAGGGACTCTTTCGACAGATAGACCAGCGACTCAAAGTCCTTCGGTGATACCGCAAGGTACTGCCGAGCACGGCGCGGCATCTCCGCCGAGGACACCCATCCGTAGCTGCGTGCTTCCTTCAGGATGCCTTCCATCTCAGCGAGGCGTTCTTTCGACAGGGGTTTGCCTTCATAGGCCGCGCTGCCTGCCCTTTTCTGGAGCTCAGTGTCAAGACGGTCTTGGATCTCGTCAAAGAAGGCTCCTAGCGCGGGGAAGTCGCCACTCTCGCCGATACCCACGGGCTTGGGCGTGCCAAACGAGCTCACGTTTTTACGGACTCGTTGGAAAGCCTGTTGCTCTGCACCCTTCAACAATCCCTCGAACATGCGACCGTAGTCGGCGATCTTCGGGATGGCATTTCGGATGGCCACGTTGTTGTAGGCATTCCGGTAGACTAACGCGCCAAAGGGCGTGCTGATGATCGAATCGTGAACCCACAGAGCCGGTACCGGAGTCCGAAGACCACGGTTCACGTACAGAGTAGTCCATTTCAGAAGGTCACCGTCCATTGCCTGGATCGGCATCACCGCCATCATGCGAGACTGGCTCGTGCCAAGTGCGTTCTGAAACAGATCCCACTTCTTAGTGCGCCGCTTAAAGTGCATCTGCGAGCCCTTGGAGAAGCTCGGTTGATAGGTCAACTCGGTGGATTCAATCTGGACGTCACCACGCGGAGTGCGGAAGACATCAACTTCCCTGTTGGGAAGCTTCATGTACACTTTCTGCCCATTAGGCAGGGTCTTCTCAGTGTACGACGAATCATCCACACTCTTGTTGATAGGTTGCAGCCCCGGAGGGCTGAACACAGCTGTGTCTCCGGAGAGACCTTCCATGTAGACTGCCGTGTCAAGGATAGCCGTGTAGCGCCCAATCGACTTCATCATCTGCGCATACTTCGCGTTGATGATCTCACCCAGGGTAGCCTCAATGCCTGCGCCAAGCACACTGTAAGCTTCCTCACGAGTGGGAAACACAGCGTCAAGATGCTCTACAGCAAGGTCTTCAAGCTCAGATGAGTACTCCTCCATGATCTCGAACGGATAGTCCTGGAACACAGTGGCATGCTTTGAGTAGGCGTTTTGCATCAAGGGAGCCTTGAAGAAAACGTTGGCCAGCTTCTGGCGTCCCATCTTTTCTTCAGCAGCAGCCAAGAAGCTCTTTAAGCCAAGCAGCTTCTCTTTGTCGTCCTTCAGGATGTTACCCAGCTGCAGTTTGATCTTGTTCAGAGCAGCACCGCGAAGGTCTTCCTGCTTGGGGTTAGCAATACCAAGGCGGATCGCGTTGTCGGTAGAGCCAAAGAACAGAGACTGCAAGAAGATACCGTTCTGGGTACCGTCATCGAAGTTGTGATGCGTCAGCGCAAGCGGTTGGCCATTCGGGCGAGTCTCTAGCTGGTAGAGATCATCCCACAAGTTCTTCGCACCCATGGATTCGCCACGTTCCATTGCGGCAAGGTAGCGAACGATGTCAGCTTCCATGTCCGGGTTGAGCAGCCACTCGTTGTACTGCTTGCCGAGCTCAGCCAGCTTCGATGCCATCTCAGGACGGTACCTGCGGATGACATCTGCTTCGTGGGTCTTCGTGATGGCCGGTTGAGGGTCGATCGTCGTGTAGTAGGCAACCACAGTCGTGTACATCAGGCCAATAGCGCCTTGCTCACGCGGGCTCAGAGCCATGAGTGCTTCGTGCTTCTTGTCACCTGGGAGGCGCAGGATGCGGTCGAACTTCTGCTGGTTGTACTGCACCTTAGTCGCGTTGAACAAGTCTTCCTTGTAGACAATGTCCTGCTTTGCAAGACCCATTGTGTCACGGATCACGTTCTTAGAGGACATGTAGTCAGTGTCGAAGTTCGCAGGGAACATCCGCTGGTTCGAGAGAGAGTGCATGTACTTCGTGAAGCGCACTCCCGGTGATCCCTTGATGTTCTGCATGTCGAACTCGATCGCCTGGAACTTCTGCAGCATGACTTCTGCCGCATGCTTCCGCTTGAACGACTCGATGTTTTCCGGCTTCACACCATCTTGTCGGAGATTCTCCGGGAGAGTGGCGTTCGAACGGGCAGCAGCGTAGTCCTTGCGGCCAACGCCATAGCGCTCTGCAAAGACAGAATGACTGAACAACGGGTAGCCCGTGTCAGGGTCGTTCTCCACCTTGGCAGCAACGTCAGCAAGAGCAATGTCAGCGAACAGGACGTCCTTCTGGCGGAACACCGTGCCTACGCGGCCCATGATGTCTTTCACTGCTTCCGCAGCAGACGTAACAAGGCCCTTGGCGCCGAAGCTCTTGGCAGTGAATAGCTGACCTTTATCCAGCAGACCAGCGCCACTCGGGTTGGGTGTCGTCGAGGATCGGCCCCGAGACTGGTCTCCAAGCATGACTTCAGACATTCGTTCCAGCGAGCGGGCATTCTCTTTAGCATGCTCCGACATGGTGACATATGGACGACCCGTGTTCGGATCATGCACAACGACCGCGTCACCTACTTCAATAGCGTCCTGCGCCATGACCTTCGCCAGCTGCTCCACGCTCTTCGGATCCAGCTTGATACCAGCATTCTTCAGGCCATTCGATGCGAAGTGTTTGATGCTGTTGACATAGTCGCTGAAGAACATACCATCCGGCACGGCATTACCGGTGTGGTCACGCACAATGGCCCGCTCAGCTTTCTTCGATTTGTCTTTGTAGTCAAGCGGCACCTGCATGTTGGCCTTCGCCGAGGCGACACCAAACACGGTAGCGATTGTGTTGCGGTCTTCAGGAGAATCGATGCCAGCATCAAACAGAATTTTCAGACCTGCCGCGTAGTGCTGCGTCGGCATGCCCTCTTCCATATGTTCCATCGTCACACGGGCATCCGGAGAGAGCAGCGCGGCCTTAGCAGCCAGCACCGTGTTCACCAAAGGCGAGCTAGACTCATCAGCCACACTCTCGATGAAGTCCTCACCATACTGCTCCGCACGAGTGTTCCCGCTCTCAGTGGCGGCGTTGCGGGCGTTTAGCATGGACTGCGAGGCAAGAATTGCGGTAGACGGATCCTGCGCGATGGCCTGGATGTCGCTGGCAATGTCTAGCTGGTTTGCAAGTTCTTGCTGGTACTGGCTGTTGTAGTCCTGCGGCGTGACCGTCCGCATAATAGGTGCCCCTGTCATGGGGTCCACTTGCATGTTGCCAGCCTCATCCAGCACAGGCACATCTGTAGTAGCCGCTGCGTAGGGGGAGCGCGACACAGCAGCAACGTCTTCCATGCTCTGAATTTCTTCAGGCATGTAGGTGGTATCCGGCGTGGGGATCAGTTCAGGGTTGCGAAGCCGGTCGTAGACCAGATCACGTGGATCATAAGCAGCTACTTCGGGAACCGCAACCGAGGAGTGCATGTCTCCTTCTTGTTGTACCAGAGCGCTGAGGCTCCGCCGTTGCGGAATGAGTTCGTCTGCCGTCAGGGCAGGCCTTCCGAGTGGCGCACCGCCAGTCTTGATAGCCATTGTTACTCCTCAGTGAGTTGTTTCGCCACACCTTGACCGATCGCCGGGAATGACCCGACAACAGGAAGTGAACGGAAGATTTGTGCCGTGCCCACCCTAGGATTACCATCCGGGCTGGTCACGTTGTAGACACCACGCACTGCGCGGTCACCCCATGAAAGAACAGGAGACATGTCCTTAGCGCGATCCCACATTCCAGGGTTCTTACGCTCAGGATAGAGTGGGCTGAACAGGTTGGCAACCGCCTCGCCCTTGCCAAGCAGACCAGCAGAATACACCGTACGTTGCGCTCTGCGGAGTTCATCTCGAATGAACGGGTTGACACCGTCTTCGTAGGCGAGTTCGTCCTTCAGAGCATCCGCGAAGGCGGCAAACATCAGAGCAGTACCGATGGTCACAAACGCTTGGTAGCGCATTGCGGCTGAACCTTCCTTGATGTAGTTCTTGTAGAGATTCGGCAGGACGGTGGTAGTCTGAGCAGCCACGAATCGAGTCATTGCAGTGATGATTCGGAAGCGCGGATCGTAGTAGTACTTCGGCAGGTTGTGTGCCTGCGGGTTGACGATCTTCGAGTCGATAAAGTTAGAGAGGGCACTGAGGATGTTCTCCTGCACATCTCGCTCGGCAGCATCGACATCTTGGGCCTGCAGCCAGTCCGTAGCAAACAACGCGTTGGACTCTACCTTATGAGCATCAAGGAAATCTAGCACAGCAGGAACATTCATCCCGAACTGTGTCAGCTCCTTGACAGCCTGCGCTTGCTCGTTGGTGAGGCCCGTGTAGTAGAGGATCTGCTGCGTGCGCGTTTGTCTCGGTAACTGCGAGAGAATCCCAAGCTTGTGAATGAAAGAGTCAGAGGCCATTGCAAGAGCAGCCATACGGTTACCGTCTGTAAGAGCCCGGAGACCGATGATCTCGGCAAAGACCTGCATCATCTTCTTCATGTTGGCATAGGGAAGCTCGTACTTAGCCTGCGTGTTGTAGCTGGTTTCGTTGTAGCCTAGTCTCTCGAATAGGTTCCGGCCGAAGTCGCGCCGCCACATCGTCTGGATGTCATCTGCCAATGCCTTCACCTTAGCAGGATCTGCATTAGGATTGGTCATCAGAGCATCGTATCTCTTTTGGAGATCTTCCACCTTGGCGTACTGTGTTTCAGTGTCGTACACATCACGAGCGTAATGTAGACCCAGTGACGCACTGACCATGCCAGTCGTCTTGTTGAAGTCTGCGCGCCACTCTCGCATGAACTCCTTCACGGCAATGTGAGTTTGCTGCACCATCTTGTTGCCAGTCGTGCCGAGCATAGCGATAGCCATCTCAGGCAAACTAGAGATTGTGGCTTTAGCCAGACCAGCAAGCATCGTAGCAGTGGTTCCCCACCCAAGGGCTTTCTCAATCAGGGGGTAGTCCTTCATCGGGTTGTAGTCACCCATCTCAATAGCATACCATGCCTTGACTTGTTCGACAGCGTCCTTGTACTCGGCTTCAGAGTCAAACTCACCCGCCTTGTAGGCTTTCTGCAGCAGGTTGGCTAGCACCTTGCCATCTTCACCGAGAAACACCCTGTTGGCAATACGGCTGGCGATATTCTGCTTGACAGTTTCCATTGCCGCGAAGATGTTGGGCTCGAACAGGTCGTTCAAGTCCTTGTTGGCATAGACACCAGTCTTACGCAGCATTTCAGCAGCAGGTGCAGCACGTTCAGGATTACCCGACACGATGCCATCGATCGTCTGAATTGCTTGTCGCTCAGTCAAGCCCTTATCTTTCAAATGAGCAAGTAGTCGAGCGCGATTCTTGTTGATCTGCGACGGACGGACCAGCGCAGACTGCAGCAGGAAGTCTTGCTCTGCCAACTCAGGCATCTCAATGCCGAAGCGCGCAGCGGTGTTGATCATGTGGGCACGGTTTTGCTCAACAGTGTCTTTCCACTTCTGCAGGATAGCCGCGTTAGGATAATCCTCCGGCAATGCCTCTCCTTTGATCCAGAAGTCCTGCGCAGCGTCTCGCAACATGTAAGCAGCTTGATTGGTGTTGGTGCCAAGGCGAGCAGCCAGCTTGTCCAGCGAATCACCGCTCCATGCCCCGAGCAGCCTCTGCTTGAAACCAGAGTAGTTCTCCCCCGGGAGCAGACCAGAGCCAGACATGATGGCCTTCAGGATGCCACGGTACTCTCGGAAGGTGCCATCAGGGCGGGCCACATCACGAGTGATCGTACGGGCGAGACCGCGCACAAGGCGAAGCGGATCTGAGATGATCGCACGCATTCCACTCCATGTCCCCGGGTCACCTTCAAGGTCAGACAGCTTCGTCTCAGCATGAATGTTGAAGTGTTGTGCAGCTTCAGCAATCGACTTGAACTGGCGGCCTTCCTCGCGGATACCCTCAGTCTGCATCTTCGTGTTGAACCGATGATTGTCTTCTTGTGCTCGCTTGTTCGTCTGGATAGCGTCGATGGCAGAGTGCCACTGCGCAGTGTCATAGAGACCTTCTCCGAGACGGAAAGCACCACCGATGGCACCACCAGCAAGAGCGGCGTTGATGAGTTCCGTCTCAAAGTCCTTCTCATAGATCAGGTCTTGAAGAGGCTTCCCCTTCGTTGCGAGCATCTCTAACAACGTCTGAGCAGCTTCAGTACTGCCTTCAGTGAGGGAACCCGCAGCGAGGGCCAGACTCCCCTTTGCAAGGCGATCTACAGAGGAAAGTTCGCGCTTGGCAAATTCTGCGGAGTGCTCCACAACATCAAGGATCTCCTTGCGAGTAGCATTGAGCAGGAGCTGGTCTGCTTCTGCGGCAGACTTTGCGATCCCACGCTCCACCAGCATAGCAGTAGCTTCTGCCCGACCCGCTTTGGTGAGGATGTTCGTACCCATCATTCCGTTCAGACCCACACGATCGAGCACTGCGGAAGGAATCCCGTACATCAGCGCCTTCACGCTGTCCTTCTTGTCTTCGGGTTGCTCAGCGTAGTACTGGCCAGAGTAGAGAATTGCAGCAGGCATGGCAGCAGCAATTGGTGCGCCGATGCCCGTTGCGCCAACAGCAGTGGCCACACCGCCACCAGCCACCAGCGCGGCCATCATCGGAAGGCTAGACGCCAAATTGTTCCCAACGTAGAGAGCCGTGTCAGACACCGTAGACCAGGGGTCTTTAGTGTCAATGTCTTTGTAGCTGGAGAGTGTCGTCGGTAGATCGCGCTGGAGAATCTTCTCCTTGGTCACGATCTTCTGACCTTTCTCAGACAGCCAGCTCCACTTAGACTCGTCTCCTACCATCTGAAGGATACCACCAAACGACTGGTAGGCAGACGACAAACCCAGGCTCCAACTAGTCTTCAACTGGTTGCGTGCCTGATTCATGATATTTCGATCAGGCTGGCGGACATAGACGCCCCCAACAGGATCCTGCGTAGTAGCGGCAATCATGAGGTTCTCACGCTCAGTGGCCAGCTTAGCCTCAGTCTCCGCCTTGATGTGAGCAGGCGCATCTGGATCGTCCATGATCTTTGACAGACGATTAATCTCCTCGATGCTCTTCTGCACGGCTGCGATGCCGAGGGAGTTCTTGATACCAGCGTACGCGGCTTCATCCGCAACAACTGCCTTCGGGAAGTAAACCTGCGTTTCGCCTTGCGCTTGCTGCTCCTGCCTGTCTAGCGCCTTCTTGACCACAGGGTTGTGGCCGCGCAGCGAGGGGAACAAGGTGGCTGCAGCACGCATCGCAGCTTGATCACGAACAACAGACAGATCTGTGGAAGGCGTAATGTTGGTGATTCCAAGGAGAGTGGCCTGATCGCCTAGGTTGAGGCCACGAGCGTTGACCTGATCTGACAGGGATCGACCATAGGGGTCCGTTTTGCCAGTTGGTCGCAGATCCGTGAACCCGCCTTGTTGAGCGAGTTCATTGATCAGTTGAGCGGTATCGTCCCCAGACACCTGCCCAGGAACGAAGATGCCACCTTGCACTTTGGCAGTCTCAGGGGCATTCAGCCCGGTAAGACGGTGGCGTTTGCCATCCACTTCAACAGTGTCGGCATCAATCTGCTTGACACGAGAGGGATCCACGGGCTTACCGTCAATCGTCAAGATAGCGTTGTTACTCATGGATGTTCCTCTCATGTCTATAGACCCGCAGCGGGCCGTTAGGGTTTCTTAGTACGACGATCTTCGATCCAGCGTAGAAAGCCGGTCATTCCGATCTTCCCATCTGCTGCACTTTCGTACCGCTCTCGAACAGAAGCAGGGAGCTTGTCCCACTCTTTGATGATCTCGTCGCTTGCTTGTTGGACGCCGTAGCTAGGATCAGCAACCTTGTTTTCGGCGATCTTCTTGTTGAGCTCATCTACGAACTGGGCATGCGCCGCAGCATTGATCTTACCTGTCTTCGTGCGGAACAGGCCCGTGTCGTTAGGACGCAGTGCCATTACAGCATTCAGGAAGAAAGACTTCCGCAGGGCTTCACCTGCTACAGCACCATCCGCGATTTGATGCGGCTCCAGGCCTGAGATCGTGATCTCTGCCATCTTCGCAAACTGCGCGGGAGTTACATGACGACCGAGTTCATACTTCAGAGAAGCGAACTCATGGGCCAGTGCCTTTGACTGAGCGTCGGCATCTTGGATTCGACCCTTGCCGAACATGGTACGAAGTTTGGCCTCCAGCATCTGCTGAGTGCTCTTCGTTACGTCCTCGTAGTTCTGACGGAATGCAGTCTTGCTCTCGAACTCAGTAGGATCAATGGGGATCCACTTGCCATTCTGAGAGACCATTGCCTGCTTACCACCATCCGTATAGGCCATGACAGCGTCTTTGCCTCGCCAGAAGCCAGCTTCGTGGTTGGTGAACTTCGTGCTGCTATTCGGGTTACTGCCATCGTCCAGGTCCGGAGACGCTGTCAGCAGCATGTTTGCACGGCGATAGAGCTCCCGCGCGGATTCATACTTGCCTTGGAGTTCCAGAGCTTTCGCCTTGTTCATCCAGTCGATGGCTTGGGCTTGAATCTCAGGTGCCTTCTTGGCAAGAGCCTTGATCGAATCAGAGTCCATTCGGCGGAGATCGGCCCGAAGTTCCCGTTGCATCTGAGCCTTGGCAGCTTCTTGTGCCTTGCGCTCTGCAGCCTCTTGCGCACGACGAGCATCGCTAGCTCGGAGGGTCTCCAAGCCAGCGTACCGGAAGGAGCCACCCACAGAGCCACCCGTCAGGAGGCCACCCGTGGCGATGACTGCGAAACGAGCCAGATCCTTCTTGTCGAAGAGGCCAGTCGGTCCCCAGAGCTCGCTGATGGCGCTCTCCAGGAAAGATCTCCGCTCAGGGGTATCTTCCTGCGTCGGAAACTGCTCACGGTCTTGTTGCTGAATCACTTGCAGGTGGTTCCGGATATTCGGTTCCTGCAAGGTGGCTTCGATGCGAGCGGCACGTTCCTCGTCGGTGTCAGGAGCATCCACGGTGACTTCTGCGACCGGCGACCGCTTCGGAGGATCTACTCGTTCGAGAGGCATCACAGGGGCTTGGCTGTCCTTGACCATGCGGGCTGCCTCCCTCTGTTTGACTTGATTGAACTCGCCAACAGAGAGGTTTTCGTTACCGGGCTCGTAGATCGCCTTCATACCAGCACGACGCAGCGCAACATCCGGCCTTAGACCCCGGCTCGGAGTGCCAGCAGGGAGGGTGGCCACCGGAGTGGGTTCACCAATCGTAGCACCAGGACTGTCTGTGATTGCGCGACTGCGGGCGAGTTCCCCTTCGAGGATCTGCCGAACGCGCGGGTCTTTGGTATTCTCCAGCTCGGCTTTGATTGCGATGACATCAGACGCCGCGCGACGGCGGGCGGCAGCACCAGCATCAAGCTCTTCTTCTTGCTGAATACTACGAACACGAGCGAGTTCTTCTTGAATCAAGATTCGATCTTCAACATTGGTAACGCTACGAAGATCATTCTCAAGCTGCCTGACTCTGTCCGCATTGGTCGGTTGAGCAGCGGCGTCTGCTTTGATATCAGCAACGACGTTAATACCCGAATTGCGTTGACCCACCTTGTGTCGGCTAGCAATGTCAGAGCCCGTACCAGTCGGAACAAGTTGGAACATACCACGGCCTGCCTCTTGGGCTTCCGGGTACATGCGGTTGAATTCTGCCCGCGCTGCCTCTTGCTCAGGGGTCAGCAGCGACGGGCCAACGGGAAAGGGACAGCGGTCGTCCCATCCGCGTAGCCTGCGGCCTTATCTACTTGCATATTGATCTGCTGGCCGCGACCCGCGAGCAGGTCTCTTGCCTGTCTTGCAGCCCCCGTGCCAATAGGCACCGCGCTAGGGTTCCCCGTGAAGTGCTGCATCAGACCTTGCAGGGCCTTGTTGGCTTCACGCCCCTCCTGCACGAGACGAGCGATGATGCCTTGGTTCTTCGGGTCTTGCGCGGCCGGAGCCGGGATGACAGCCTCACCAGGGGTGAGCATTGCCGGTTGCACATCAGTAGGTTGAGGTGCAGGTGCAGCCAGCGGGGCGCGAGCAGCAGGCAGCGGCGAGCGGGTACCCACACGAGGCTCCACACGTACAGGCGCTTCCACGCCATACTTCGCAGCCAGGCCCCTCATCTTCAAGGCGTGCTCTTCTTCTTTCTGACGCATCCTCTGCGCCGCTTCGAGCGATTTGCGCTCTTGGTCAGCAGCCACAACCCAATCGTTGCGACGTTCTTCACCACTCAGTGGTCCACTCATCTTGGTTCTCCTTATGCACCGCCAACTTCGACGTTGTCATACATCGGGTTGTAAAAAGGTCTGTAAGGGATCTGCATTTTAGGTAACGGTGCCGGTGCTGTGGCTGTCGGCATCACAATAGACGATCGACGCGGTTGCGCTGCTTGAGCGACACCTGCCAGCGCGGCATCCTTACCGCCAGCCATTGCGTTAGCACGAGCAGGGATCATAGGGATTGCGGCTCGACTCGGTACGCTCGGTGCATTCACAGCACTAAACAACTCAGGAGCAAAGCGGGCACCAGCAGCGGCGCGAGCAGCAGCCCTATCCACGCCAGAAAGCGGAGCAGGTACGCTCGTTGTTCCATCAGCAAGGCCAATCAGCTTGGTGGCGTACTTTGCAGCAAGACCCCCTAGAGGGCCAGCTACAGCAGTACCAGCTGCCTGAGCGCCAGCCTGCACGTACTCTCCTTCAGCGAGGCTTTTCAGCACTCCCGCGAAAGGCACCGCAGTCATGCCAGAAGTGGCAGCTTCTCCGACCGCATCGGTAGCCGCTCCAGAGGCAACATCCGTAGCTGCCGTGCTCATCGGAACACCATAGCCGACATCACTAAAGAGAGCCGCCTTCGTGGCGGAGTCTTGAGCTACAGAGCCAACGCTAGCAGCCGAAGGAGCCATCGCCTTGTCAAGCGCCTTCATACCGATGGCTGTGCCCACTTCGCGCATGACCCTCTTGTTGGGATCTTCCGGAAGCATCACGTTCTCAGGCATTGAGGGGGCGCTCGCAGCAAGAGGCGCTACAGTATTGCCCAGAGGAGCAGCCGCACGTTGCGGTTGCCAGCCCCAAGGTTTGTTGTAGTCCATTACTTACCCCCTTCCGAAATCGTCTGTTGACGGTTCGGGTTAGCGAACACAGTAGATGCGTAGCGTTGGAGTGCCTGCCAGGGAGCATCCACCTGCTGCTGCTCGATGTCACGAGCCGTACCACCCAGGTTCTGGAAGCCTTGCACCGCGCTGGTAGTGAGACCAGCCGTTGCGTTGACATTCTGCCCAATGGCACCTTCAGCAGCCATCTTGTTGATGAAGTTTTGCTGTGCTGCTTCTTGATCGATCTTGGCAAACTGAGCTGCAGTTGCGGCGTCGTTAGCACCTTGTTGCACAGCTTGTCGCGCCGAGCCGAGAGTGCCTGCCGCTCCGTAGTTCTTACCGAGTTCGGCAGTCTTCATGCCAGCTTCGAGGATGGCTGCATCCTTGAGAGCACCTGTATTGTAGGCACCACTTGTAGCAGTAGCCTTCAAGCGGTCTCGTTGGGCTTCCATGTCCTCGATGCCCATTCCGGTAACGCCAGCGATCTGCCGTGCGCCAGAGCCCATAGCAGCTTGAAGCAGCGGATTCACACCAGCGACGTTGTCTAGCTCGCCAGTGTCGTAGAGGTCTCCAGCCTCCCGCATGGCGCCTTCAATGTAGGGGCGCATCCATGCAGGGATCGACTCAGTGGTCTTGGAGCCACCACCGCCCCCTCGGCGGATCTTGATATTGTTCATGTTCAGGTGACTCCTTGAGGTAGGTCTTTGCGCATCACTTGGTAGACGGGTCTGTAGCCGGGGATCAGCTTAGGCAGTACCTTCGCCCAACCGGGTCTCCCCCACTGCTCCACAGCGATGGCACCTGCCTTGCTGGCAAAGCCTTCAACGTAGGAGTGAAGATGTGCCCACTCAGCGAAAGAAACGCCAGCGCATCCAACAATGTGTAATGTCTTATGCGTGTTGTAGTTGAGGAACTGCGTCAGGCAGACGCCAACAAGCTGGTCGGCGTCATCTGTGATCGCCCACAGCTGCGCTTCCAGAGCCATCAACCTGCGAAGATACTCAGCCAGCTTAGTCTCACCGCAGCCATGGTCCAATGCCTTGTTGAGCAGAGGAACATAGTTCCCCCAGGTTAGGACAAGCTCGTCTGGCATTACGATTCGTGTCTTCATGGAGAGTCCTTAGATCTTGAGTTCTACCATCGAGATCTCGTAGCTTGTAAGCACCGAGGACATGTTGGCTAGAAGTGTACGGTTAGAAGTGTAGCAAGACACCGTCACTTGAGCATAGAGGCGGTACTCGCGCCCAGTGACAATGCTACCAATATCATGCGGGGTGGCGATCACCACAGGGAAACGGTAACTTGCCGCAGTGTCAGTTCCGGTGATGACGCTACTCTTGTATTCGCTGACAAGAGCCGTGTTGATCCAGCTAGAGCCGTTGTACTCATCTCGCCAGAGTGTCACGGTGATATCCAGGAAGGACTGCGTGGCCGTCTTCAACCAGACTGCAATGCTCTGGTTGAGAAAGCAAAGGATGTTAGGCTTCTGCAGGTTACGAGACACGTACTGCCCTGCCATAGTCAACGTGGCAGACGCAAAGTTGACAGCAGGACCTGTATGCACAGCCACGTTAGCCTGTGTTGCCCTAGAGTTGGCGTAGAATCCGTTCAGATAGATCTCAGAGCCGTTGTAGGTGAGATTCTGTGTCGCTTTCCCTAGCACAAAACGACCATCATCGTAGAATCGAGCACCAGAGCCAGCCATGGTGGTCCCGCTGATGGCGGGGCTGGAGCCTACAGAAAGCTCTCCTGAGATGGTCAGGTTGGTGCCGTCCCACTTGAGGTTCTTTGCTGCGTTGCCAATGGAGAGGCGCGGTGTTCCAGCGTCGTTCCCCAAGAAGAAACCTGCAGTAGTGTCCGCAAAAGATGTCTTTCCACTGTAGAGGGCACCTGCGGATGCGATCGACACAACCCCTAGGTTGGCTGTAATAGCGGACAGGGAACCTACCTTCAGGTTGCTCAGGTAAGGGGTCTGCCATACCGTGTTGCCAGTCGTTGCGGAGTAGATACCATCTGATTGGAAAAGAGATTCACCAGCGACGATTACCGGAGGCGTCTGCTGCCACGTTAGGCCGGACACACCAAAATGGGTCCCTGTGTCGGGGAAGCTGGAACCACCTGCCGTGGTAGCCGTCGAGCCGGGTGTGAACGTAGTAGCAGAAGCTGCTTTGGCGTACATCATACGCGCACTGTTACCTGGGCTACCCTGCGGCCCGATAGAGCCGTCTTCACGGTAACCGATAGAGCCTTCCACTGCAGCGGCCCAGTCTGCCGAGGTCGTCACAGCGGTTGCTGTTGCAACTAGCGTCAGCGAGATCATGTACAACGTGTAGCCGGTACCAGGGGCAACAGGGGCAGCAGTAGACCAACCCGCAGGCAACGCGCTGATTGCGCCAGTCGCCCAGGTGTAGTTGAATGCTTGCGTGTGACTTGGGATACCGCTGTTAGACCAACGGAACAACTGCAGAGTGATTGCCTTAGTGCCGTCTACACCGTTAGCGCCTGCTGCACCAGTAGCGCCGGTAGCACCTGTAGCTCCAGGCGGCCCTTGCGGCCCTGCAGGGCCAACAGCCGTCGTGATGACGTCGAGGTCAATGGGCGCTCCAGGATCCTCCAGCCAAAGAGCATCGATTGGTGCAGTGTTGACATTGAACTGGATCTGCCGACCGCCAGTCACTTTGTAGTACAGCTTTTTCGTTGTGCTGAATCCACCACCAGAGACCTGATACCAAGTGTACAACGCGGGGTTGGTAGACTCGGTAGTCTCGTCAGTGTTGCGCACACCATAGTACAACCTGTTGGTCTGGGCGTTCGACAGGTTGGTACCGATACGATCATCAGCGTACTTGATGTGGATGTACTTGTAGAGGTAGCCTTGAATGACTCCGTTCGCCTTGATTTCGCCGGTCTCTACGTTCGTCTCCAAGATGCCGAGTTGGCCCAACAGCATGGACAGTCGGTAGAGGTAGCTGTCCAGCTCAGCATTACCGGTTTCCGGTGGTGTTAGAATCATTCGTCGCTCCTTTACTTCGCGCCTGAAGGCTTGGCCTCAATACCTAGCAGGGCAATCCGCCAGTGGCCTGTACAAGACATCCTGTACGAGTAGAAACGACCATGCGATCGAGGATCAACCTTGTAGCCTTGTGTGCCAAGATCTTTTGGTTTGAAGTTCATGACATCGCGGCCTGACGCATTGGTCCAGTCTTCAGGAGCCAGCGCGGTGTTCTTGCCGCGCACATGGACGAGGACAGTCGGGTTTGCTTGATCCGTTTCGATGACAGGGCACAGAGCAGTGATCAGATTAGCATCTAGCGCGTTGCCCGAGAATAGGTTCAGCCGCTCTACGTACGACGTGAATGTAGAGAGTGCAGTCCCGTTCCAGAACTGGTAGCCTGATTCGTTAGTCAGCACGGTAGCTGTTCCCAGACACTGCACGACCTGCTCATCAGCATACTGGTACGCGCCACCTGAGATGCCATACGATGTGAACATGCTGACAGGATTGCCAGTGAGGTCACGGAAGTACCAGACATTGTCCTTGTAGTTGAAGATCATTGCCTCATTGCAGACCGTGGATGCACCTTTCGGGTAACACACCCAGATCTCCTGCGTCTTCGCATGCTTCTGCACAAACACCTTATGCGAATAGGCTTTGTTGAGCCCATTGAAGAAGTACTTGCGAAGACGCTTGTCAACTAGAGACCGAGGTAGACCACTACCGTTGTGAGCGTAAATGTCATTACGATCAACAACAAAGTGATTGCCATCAAATTCAGTGACACAACCAGTGTTGAGCACACCGTAGCCCTTAGCGTAGGGTACAACTCTTGAGTTGCCCGTGTTGATGGTGAGTACATGAATGGTGTCCGAAGAGTAGAGGAACATACTACCCCGGAGTTCAGCGCCATCCAGAAGAGGACTGGTCGAGTTGACTTCGAACTCATCTGCGGTATCCGTAGTGAACCCTGGGAGCCAGATGTCGGGGAAGGCACCCGTGGCAGCTTGCACGCTGATTCGCACAGTGGACGGCGCATTCGTGATGGTAGACCCGTTGTTGATCGTCAGATTGATTGCCACTAGAGAGTACCCTAGCGTCCTGATTGCCTTCGCGTAGATGGTGAGACCAGAGTGGTTCCAGTTCGGAAACGGTTGAAAGGTAGAGCCTGCAACAGGATCCCCATAGAGCGCGTACAGCGGTGTACTCTTCCCGTTGTTGATGATGACTGCGTAGCCACCATTGAAGAATTCAGTCTGCCAGACGGAGTCAGTGTAGTCTGCCGATGCGCTGTTTAGCATGAAGGCTTCCGAGCCTCCAGCATCGACACGTACTGCTTTTCCGTCTTGCAGGTAAATGTCGTAGCCCTGGTCTGGGCGACGCCAGTGGATGCCATACTCAGGGAGATTGTTAGTCACTGTACGACGAACAACTTCCCCTTTCATAGACTCCACACCATTGTCGACGCAGCGCATGTTACGGATCTCCGTGAACATGTTCTCGCCAAGTTGGACACTCGGGGTGTCCTTCACGACACCACCAGCGCCGAGTTGCTGGATCGGTTTTGCTGGCATGCCGATCTCCTATTTCTTGGGTTTGACCCAGACAACGCATTCAGCCTCTCTGCGAAGCTGTAGTCCTCGCAGTACCTTACCACCGCCCTTGTCCCACTTGCGTAGTTCATGTGGTACTTCATCCCAACGCTGCGCCAGGATCCTTTTGCGAAGGGTACTGATCTGCAGGTTTCCAGGGCCAAGGTTGTATACGAAGTCCAGGATCGCGTTGATTCTTGCCGGGTTGTTTGTAACGAAGTAGTCTGCCACCAGTGTCGGACATAGCCGGAGTAGCTGAGGTAGAAACTTTCCAACCAAAGTGTGCTTGAAGAGCTCTCTCGCACGGGACTCTAAGATCGGAGGATCTTTAAGAGTCACACGAGTGCCGTCTTCGTAGAAAGTGGAGCCGTAACCGATTGTTGGCACCTTAGCGGGGCACAGGTATGGAAAGGGCTTGAACCCCTCGAAGTGGTGGCCGAGGATTTCAGCGTCCGTTGTGTCGATGGGGTTCATGCTGTTACTTGTCTGGTTTGAGTACTCGCCGGATGTAGTCGTCTACACGCCCAATCGCCTCCAGAACTTCAGAGCGAAAGGTGTGGAAGTCATCCCTCCGAACGTAGCTGATAGGGAGATCCCCCTTCAAAGACGAAAGCTCCTTCTGCATCTCTTTGTGGAGAGTCCAGAGCTCACGCGCCAAGTACGAGATGACTGCAGCAAACAGAGTCAGGAGACCCAGTGCGACATCCTCCAGTTCTAATGCAATATTCAAGATAGCCGCCTCTTAGCGAGAGTACGATCGAGGAACCAGTAGTTGATCACACCACTGACCATGGCGATGAAATCAGGCGTCATCACCAGCTTGAAGGTCTCAGCTGCGGACAGAGAGGACATGATTGCCAGCCAGATGTGCATTCCAGACCAAACAGCAAGCAGCCAGTAGGTGATCGTCGGTCGAACCAGGGCAGACATACCGGCGATGAAGCCCGCCCACTTGGTTCCAGCCGTCCCCTTGACGAGTTCGACTTGCTGGTCAACAGCAGCACGCATAGCAGCAAGAACGCCCTGATCGATACCAGCCTCTGCGGTTGCAGTGACTTCGCGCAGCTTCAGGTCGCCCTGGAGTTGCACTAGTGCAGCCTGCTCCTTGAACATGAGGAGCTCGTGGGCGCGTTCGTTCTTCTTGTCCATCCAGGAGAGGACTTCTGGCGCGAGCCGGAAGACCCCACCAAGAAGACCACCGAGAACGCTGCCGCCGAGTAGGGATTCCATGTTGTGTCTCCTTACATTGCGTCAGTCACGAAAACGCCACCGACCGTCCAGAAGAAGTCAGCCCAGGTAGGATCACCCTTCTTCATTAGCCAATCGTAGATGACTTCCTTACCGCCTGCTAGTGCGACACCAGTAGCAGCAGGAAGCCACCGTTGAACTTCCGGTTGCGCAAAGAACGGGAAGAAGGCAGCGAGAAGGAGTACACCTGCACGGACAGCCGTGGTGAACAGAGCGCCCCACACGAAGTGGTTTGCCCAATCTTGTCGAATCAGAAGTCTGTCCATGGGACGTCTCCTAGGTAGTCGGTTAGTCGGTCAGGCCTGCCTTGACAGGCTCCACGGGCTCTTCAGCCGGAAGGGCCGGAGGCGGGTTCAGCTGCGCGGTCGCTTGACCTTGGATGAGTTGGAACACCGAGTCTGCGACGCGGCGCGGTTGCTCGTTCACAAGGGTCAGAAGCCACTCAACGACGGGAAGAGGGAGCGTGAGGGTGATTTGCTTGTCCATGATAACGTAGTCCTTTCAGGGGTAGGTTGTTTCTGCCTTAGGCACCGGCTTAGGCGTCCTTCGTCGCAGTGAGAGTCACGTTGACAGAGGCAACAAGCTGAGTGCCACCTGAGTCAGAGAAGATCTCTAACGTGAATGACACGGAGCTCGTCCCGATTGTCGTCTGTGACCGAGTCCAACCTGCACCGCCCGAGAGCGACTGCAGAGAAGTAGAACCTGACGAGAACGAACCAGAGATAATCGTTGCCTTGCACCAGTAACTTGAGCCGACACCCGGAGTAGTTGGCGTAAACCAGTTGGGCTTTGTAGCTGGATTGTTACCTGCGCCTGTCGTACATGTGCCGTCTGACAGAAGGTCAAGGGAGGCTGTTGCGTTAACAGGATCGATCGTAGTTCGAGAGATTGTACCGCCAGCAAAGTCTTCAAAGGGCGTTTTAGCGCCACCAAGCAGCATCAAAGTAATGCCGCTCATGACAGACCTGCCCCGCTGATAACAAACACGTTCGTACCGACACACAGGATCGTTGCCAAGCCACGCTGAGCCAGCGTTCGGTTGCCCGTCAAGGCGGTACCTGCTAAACGCAGAGTAGTGCTCGCGCCCTGCGTGATCGTGATATTTCCAGTAGTGTTGTTGAAGACCGTAACTGCATCTCCAATGCTGAAAACACTAGCAGGTACGGTAACACCGCCAGAGGCAGACACATGCTTTGCGGCATCAGCCGCAACGAGGTTTCCGCTTGTGGTGCTCGACTGCGGTACTCGACGCCAGCCGAGTTCAAGGCCACTACCGTCTCGTAGGGAGCCACTTGAGGTCAAACGTAGACCAACTGTAGTGCCACGCGACAGGATTAGATCACCCTCAGAGCGAAGCACAAGTTCTGATTGAGCCCCGCTGGTAACCAGCGCAGCGCCCGAGCCCAAGTAGCCTAGGACGGTGCTACCGTCATTGCGTAGGAACACTGCATAGTTTGTTCCAGACGTTGAAGAGTAGAATTGCCCCCAAGCAGTAGCGCCACCGTTAATATTCAGTTTCGCGCCACCACTAAACAGACCAAGTTGCGCCAACCCACCAGCAGTAAGCCGCAACACCTCCGCACCATTGGTGTAGAAGGACATTCGCGTGTTGGAACGATTGATGATATCTACGTTGCTTGAAGAATCCTGCTGCAAGTCAAACGAGCTACTCCCTGGTGTAGTCGCATTACCGCCAAGTCGAATTCCGGCGATAGCGCCTGCTCCAACGCGAACATTGACGTAGGCAGCTGTCGTACCTAAGAAGTCAGCCACTTGCGAGCCGCCAGAGTTTACCTGAAGCACTCCGTAACCACTATCAGTGTTGCGGTTCACGAAGACAAGGCCACTCCCTGTGATGCTCATGCGCAACGTTGAAGAGAGCAGCTGCGAAGTTCCAGTCTCAGCGCCCGCGTTGTAGGTGTAGAAATCAAGACCACCGCCATAGGGTCCAGTGATTAGTGCCCCGCCTTGCATTCCAATCCCTGAAGGTTGGACGTACTGCGGAGAAGCTACGCTGGTATCTGCATAGGCACCAAAGCCAATAGCAGGTCCGTAGACCGCATTGGCGCCAAGCCCAGGTTGCACATAGAAAGGCCGGTTAGTACCCCCAAAGCGTGCAGTGGGCGTGTTAGCTCCATTGGCAGATGGACTAACATCGAGCGTGAAGCCAGAAGTAGGCGAGTTCAGCAGCAGACCACCTGTGGTCGGAAACCGCGCGGCTTCCCCGGTATTCATCAGGATGGAAAAGGCATGATTGCTGATCGTGCCAACAGCGCCCCGCGCAGAAGCCGTGCCGAATAGCACTTGCTGAGTGCCGTTGCTGTAGCGGTAGCCGTTACCATCGCCTGCCAAGGCATCAACCTTGTATACCGGAGTCAGTCCAAAGCCGATGTTACCACTTGTGTCAAGGAGAGCCTGCGTGACGTTAGCGCCGTTACCAGAAAAGTACAGGCCAGCGCTGCCTGCAATACGGAGACCTTTAACGCCACCCGTTTGTGAGTAGCCACCAATCAGGCCAAGACCGTCTGCATCTTGTTCGAAGCCAATCGCGCTTGCAGCACCGGTTTGTACCCAGAACTTCCGCAGAGGGGCAGCACCGACACCAAAGCCAGCGCTGTTTAGTCGCAGTGCTTCCGCGCCAGCGATGCTCCATGCTTGCGTGTCAGCCGCAGGTGCCCACCAGCCATTGCTAGTATCGCCGCTAAATGAAAAGCCAGGGGCACCAACCGTACCGGCAATTCCTAGCAGAGCACCGGTCATAGTGCCGCCTGCCTTGGGTAGATAAGCGGAGCCATCTACCGGAGTGAAGCCAAGCGCCGTGGTCACATCTGAACTCGTCAGTGTAACAGCGCCAGTCCGGGAGTTGAATGATAGAACGCCAGGAATGCCGATCCAGGCAGAACCCGTGTACATGCGCAACTCATTGCTGCCGGTGTTGAAGTACAGCATACCAGCCGCGAGAGCACCACCTTGGTTGTTCACCGTGGGGTTTGCTGCCTTCGCGCCAAGATACTTCTGGTCCATAGCCACGAAGGAGGCAGCAGCATTGTTCTCAGAGATCAAAGCGGCAGCGGCACTGGCAGCGGCGGCACTGGCCGATGCGCTGGAAGCTGAAGCCGAATTGGCGGAGTTCGTAGCGCTGGTCGCAGCCTCAGATGCACTCGCGCTAGCGGCGGATGCGGAGTTGCCAGCGTTAGTGGCGCTCGTAGAGGCAGCGGCAGCAGAGCCAGCAGCACTCGTGGCTGCAGTCGATGCGGTAGAAGCTGAGGCGCTCGCAGCAGAGGCACTGCCAGCGGCTGCACTCTCAGAGGCAGAAGCGGCAATAGCACTCGCATTAGCCGCGTTCTGAGAAGCCAACGCAGCGGCTGCACTAGCAGCTGCGGCTGCGGCAGACACAGCGGCAGCAGCTACGCTTGACTCGACTAGGGTCTCGATTAGGATGGCCGGATCATTTGGGATCGGGCTGTATACACCGCCGTCGAGAGTGGTAGGGTCAGTGGACCCTGGAACGGCATCGTACGGCATGTTGTTCTCCTTTTCGCCAGGTTAGATCAGACCACCCGCATTGACGTTCATCTGGACGTTGCCGCCCTTGGCCCGTCTCATTACTTCTTCGTTGTTCAGCCTTGCCACTTCATCGTTGACCTTCTTCTCGTACCGCTTCTCCATCTTGTCATCGTCGAGATAGGCACCGATGTGCTTGAGAGAAGCCCAGATCAGAAGACGCTCGTTCGAATCACGCATCCAGTTGGGCGCTTCCTTACCAAGCAGCTGCACCTGCGCTTTGGTACCACCATTTAGGGTAATCCAAGCATCTGCTTCCGCCTCGGTGTCAAAGCCGTAGATGTTGCTCACGATCCACAGGTACTTCCCAGAGGATGCGCTAGCTTCGAGGAAAGGCTGCGACGCCAGTAGAGTGCCGTCTAGCCAGTTGTTGGCAGACACCGTGAAGGTAGCGTTCAGAGCGGGAAGCCGTCGGTAGTAGTAGATCTCAAGCTGAACGCCTTCCGCCTGTTGCGGCGTGATCCAGATCTCATTTTCGCGCCACATGTAGCGCGCACCTGAGTAGTGTTCTTGCCACGGGTCTAGAAAGGAACGTACATCCGTTACCTGATTGAACACGTAGGGCGAGTCACGGCCACCAGATTTATCCAGCGGGCGAAGCATGACAAATTGTGCCATGTCAGAAGGAATCGGGATGACCGTGTATCTATCGTTTGCGTTGTTGTCAGCGGCACTTACTGTGTAGGTCCGAGAGAACTCAAGCGGAGGGATCCGTAGGTTCTGGTAGAGGTCGTCCACACCGTAGCGGATGCAGTCCTCAATAATCTCGGAAGGGATGGTCGCCGACTCAGGACGGTTGCTCCAGTCACGGACCTTCGCCACGAGGGCGTCGTAGAGAGGCGTTGCCATTGTGTTATACCTTCTTCATGTTCGACGTCATCAGATGAGGATACTCTGACAGGATGATCTTCTTGAGCCGTCGATAGTTGTTCGGGTCTTCCATGAACTCCGGCGCATGGACGTTCAGGCCGTACTTTATCAGGATGTCGATCGCAACGATGTCAGGCAGGATGAACGAGGAGCGGTACTGTCGGTTGCTAGGAACTTCACCATCAAGGGCGCGTTGCAGCTCTGCGTACTCTTTGTAAGCACTGGCGCTCTGTTCAAGTTGGAAGCCACGCTCATCAGTCTTCACCACGAAGCTATGCGGGTTGTTATCTTGCGAGCGGAAAGCCATATTAGGAGTCCTTTCAAAGAGGCCCGTTGGGGCGGGCCGCTAGGTTAGAAGTTGACAGCGCGGTTCGACAGGATGACCTGAAACGAGCCATCGGGGCTCAGACAACCAAATTCGTACAGGTCGTTTGTACCGTTGTAGGCAGGGATGGAACTCACCACAACAAGAGTGGGAACAGCTGCGTTGATACCGTCGAGGTACTTCACTTGCGTGATTGGGCCACGGGTGATTCGGCCACTTGCCATAGCAGTATCAGCACTAGTAGTATCTGCAGCCGTACTGATGAGCACAAGAGCTGACTCGCTGATCCAGGAGCGAGTACCTGCAGCGGCAGTGATTCGAAGGAATTTCATGGGGTCTCCCGATTAGCCCGTCAACGTCAGGGCCGTAATGTTCGGGGCCACGTAGCCGTTGATGGAAGAGTAGGTGGTGTTGACAGCGGCGAGTCGGTCGGCAGTGAAGCCGTCTTCGATCACAGGCATGATGTCTCCTTGAAAGTTGAAAAGGGAGGCACAGGTTGCCCCATACCCCCCTTTTTTTTAGATAGATCAGGCCCCGTTGAGACCGAAGATCAGACCGCAGCCCTTCGGGTTACGGCACTCCAGGGTGCCTTCTTCCACGATCTGGCCGATGATCGAGTCACCGAGTTGGCCCAGATCAACTTCCTGCGTCGGACGCAGAACAGCCCACGCGAACCACATCGGATCGTACACCAGCGCCGAGAAGTTGGCCGTGGTATCGAGACCGGGGACACCCGTGTAGGCAATACCCATCACGTAGTTCGGAACGACCATGATCGCGCCGAAATCCGACTCGTAGAATTCCACCGACTGGCGGAGCTTGCCCGACGCATCGATGCTACGACGCACGTTGCCGTCGCCAGCGTTCGTGGTCGAGGAGCCAGCCAGCTGGGCACGAGCCGAGAAGGCACGGCGGTTCGACGGAGACAACATCAGCCTGGAAGCCTTGCCGCCATTCTCATAGATCGCCTGCATCACCGTGTCAACGTGAGCCAGCTGCAGCGGATTCTTGTCGGCAGACGTCACCGTGGTGAACGTGCCAGCCACACCGCCGCCCGGGTTGGTCGGAGCGGTGTACTCTCCCGGGGTCGTCAGCACGTTGAGCGCCGTCGCCGGGGTGCTCGTTGCAGCCGTGTAGTTGACCCACGCTTGATAGCCACCGAACGTGCGGATACCAGCGCCGTTGCTCGACTGCCAAGTGTTGACAGCACCGAACTCGATGTCACGACGCATTTCCACACCACGCTTCTTCAGCTGGTAGGCGTACTCGTCGGCGACACCGGCCTGATCCACAGCGCGCTTCGAGCCAGTGACGGTCACGGTCTTGCTGTTGATCTGGCAGTAGTTACCCAGGCGGGTACGGTGCGGTTCAGCGGCTTGCGCAGCGTGTTGCGTCGCGTACGACACGCCTTCAGCCACAGCACCTTGGACCGGAGGGGCCAGTTCGTCGGTCTGCCACTCGTGCAGAATCGCCTTGGCCTTGGTCTTGCCGATCGAGCTCAGGAACGGGGTCTCGTCGCGCGAGATCATGCTGATGAAGTTGGCGAGATCTTCCTTCTCACTCGCGTTCGCCGCGTTACCGGTGGCAGCGGCCGAACGAATAGCGGCCTTCGGACCGCCAGTGGCAAAGGTATTGCCAGCCATGTTCTTTTCCTTTCAGTAGAGGCGGAGAGACCTTCTTCGAGGTCTTGCCCTTGTTTCTCACTTCAGCTTCTTGGAGATTGAGCTGATGCCTTTGAGGAAGTCCAGTTGCTGACCAGCGTCACCTTTGCCGCTCAGGACAGTGCTACGCAGGCTAGCTTGGCTCTTCTTCGCAGCGACGGACGGCGGAGTTCCCTTCTTCACAGGCACAGCCTTTGAAGCAGGAACCTTCTTTTCCGTACGCTTAGACGCACCTTTCTCAACCGCCTCTTTGAGACTGCGGTAGTCATTGATGAATTTCACTACACGGGCGTCATAGATGGTCTCTAGCAGCGATTCCGGAATGCCTTCTTTCAGAGCGAAGTCGCGGCACTTGACCGCCACTTCGTCAGTGTAACCCGCGATGAGTTGAGGCGCTTCCTCGGCATATTTCTTCGCCAGGGCTACTTGCTCATCTTGCACACGCTTCTGGTAAGCAATCGCAACCTTCGCCAGCTTCTCCTTGCGGTTCTGCTGCGCTGCGGCGTATTCTTCTTGGAGCTCACGCATCCGCTCGTTAGCTTCGCGCGCGGCGTAGGTGTCCCCATTCTTCTTTGCCTCGTCACGGGCCTTCTTGACTTCGCCGTATTGCGCCGCGATAGCGTTCTCCGCAGCAGCCAGTTCCGTGTTGAGAACATCTGCCAGTTGGATTACTTCAGCCAGTTTCGTTTGACGCTCAGCCTCAACGGCCTTCTTCAAGTCGCCGATTTCTCGACCCTTCTGCGACAGATGCTGGTCCGTGGCGTATCCCCTGCGGAGATCACCCAAGGAGACTTTGACTACCTTACCGTCAATCTTGACGGGGACAGTCGCCGTCCAGTCGATCTGCTCTTCTTCGAAATGTGCAACTTCAGTGGTAGACTGCTCGTCATCACCTTGGTCGTCATCTTCGTCGGAGGGCGTCTCGGCTTCCTCACCTGCGGTTTCTTCGGACGATTCATCGGCATCGGGATCTTCCAATGAGTCATCCTGAGTCGTGTCGCCTTGCTCCTCTTCCTCGTCGGTGGGTAGCGATTCATCACGTTCAGCAGCAGCCTGAAGCACAGGGCTACGACGGAGAATGGCATCCAAGGAGGGCAGCGCCGCCTCGCCAGCACTATAAGAGTCGAAGTCAGCCGACGAGATTTCGCTCGCGGCGGTCGATTCTACAGCACCAGTGGTATTCTGTTGAGTCATGTTATTCTAGTCCTCGTGATGGGTTAGCGATGGTGATTACGCTTTGCAGCTTTGGCCTCACGGGCTTCTCGCATGCGCTTCGCAAAGGGATTTTCGACTTTGCCTTCTTCGGCTACTGGGCCTTCACCCTCATTGGCTTGAGCTTCCGCGTCTTCCATCTCCACCACAAGGTCTTGCAGCTGAGAGAGACCCGTCAGGACGAAACTCAGGGCAGGAGCCTGGGAAATGATGCGGTGAACACCGTTGGAGCCTGCCTTCCGGGCAGAGATGATGGCACGAACGTTGTCTTCGAGAGCGTCTTGGAGCCCTTCGATGGCATCATTCAGTTGGGTTTTGGTCAGCATTGTCAGTCCCTTCTTGACTTGATCTTGCATGGGCTCCAGCCTCATCTAGCAGTCGTTGCTGCGATTGCAGGTACTGGGTATTTCTGCCGAGGTTGGAAAAGTCGATGAGCTTACCCTTGACAGAGCCAAGGGCCATTGCGGTGGCGTAGAGAAACTCGCGCTCCTTCACGCAGTGAGCTTCGGTCTTGAGCCATGCCATGAAGATGTCCGATAGGACTTCCCCAAAGGCGGCATCAAAGAATTGCTCCTTCATTTGGTCCGCGAACGAACCCCTCACGATTGCCTCCTGTGCGCTCTGGGCTGCTTGCGCAGTGGTCACAGTGGCAGGAAACTTGCTACGGACAGCGTTGCGCAATGCAACCTGCTTCCGATCATCAGACATGTTAGTCCTCCTAAGTGGTTCCCTCTCCTGGACCAACGAATTAACAGTCCGCTGCGCTAAGAGGGAGTAGGTGCGAGCCTACCCCGGTTGGGGCCGGGATAGGTTCTGTCTGTTAGGTACCGGCTAACCGGATCACGCGCCTTGAGCGTTGACCCCTGCAGTCGGGTTCATCATACCAGCGGCAGGCCCGGGAAGCTCCTCGATGGGAGGGGTGCTGATAGGAGTGCTGGCATCAGTGTTGACCAAGGCCATTATCTCCTTTAGGATACCAATGGTATCAGGCTCAGGCGGCAACTTCGTGGTGTCAATGCCTTCTTTAACAGCAGCTACGATGGTTTTCATGTATTCCTGCTTGGCCTTGACGACAGCAACCAGAAGTTGTCGAGCATTGTCCTGCATAGCGTTCTTGGTCTGCACATTCGTCAGAGCCAGGTTTGCCTGCTTCGTGCTGATGTCCAGCTGCTTGATCTGCTCATCGAGTTTGCGACCCTTCTCAGCAGCTTCGAGCTCTGCCTTACGAGACGCTGCGGCCTGCTTCTTGAAGTCCTCAGAAGTGTAGTCCACCAAGAAGTCCAGCGGATCAAGGTCCATCGCTTCGATTGTCTTGCAGGCGATTCGCACCGCAGCTTCAGGATTGATGGCACCACCAGCACCGGCTTCTTTCAAAGCGGGCAGGATCTGCTTACCAATTACGGACATCTTCTTGATGATGTTCGAGTTGGAGTGGTCTCCGACGTCAGCGTTGACGTAAAAGTTCATTTCCTCCGGCAGTTCCTTAGGGTCGACACTCTGCAGAAAGTCGTTGTGATCGTAGTACTGCATCTTAGTGCCGCCCATCTGCTTGCGCAAGGTTCGGTAGATGCCCTCAACGAGCCGCTTGAAGCCAGTCTCCACAAGACGCCGAGCAATGTACTGGATGCGCACTTGCGCCGCCGACATGACGCGATTCAGCTTCTCCTCAGAGTTGCCACTGACGTAGAGCGTGTCGTTCAGACCCTGCGCAGCCTTGGACAGACCGTGTGCCTGCTCCTTGTTCTGCTGAAGAACTTGGAGAAGCGGGACCGTACCAGTGCTGATGGTGTCAGGGCTGAGCGGTGCTACGGCGTTCTGCGGGTTGCCATTCGTAGGGATCAGCTGCTTGGGCTTCATGTTCTGAAGCGCACTGAAGTCCACTACGTTCGGATCAGCCAGCTTGGGCGAGTAGTTCGTCAAGTAGACGTTTTCCACAAAGCCACGCAGGATTGCCGTCGAAGCCAAGGTGCTCGGGCGAGCGATGTCTGCTACAGACAGGCCCAAGAACTCGTGAGGAATCTCGAACGGGCATAGGCTTGCCATCGGGATGAAGTCACAGTCTTCTTCGACCAGGATTGTCTTGCCTACCGTGATGAATCGCTTGAGCTCAGCAATACCGTCTCCGTCACGGTCCACTCGGAACCAAGACTCGACCACAGTGATCGGCGTGTTGGCTTCCGTGGTGAAGACGTCGCGAGCATGGTTGTTCATCCAGTATTCTTGCCCGGTCAGCATCTTGCGAATGGCAGACTCCTCAGTGTACTTCGAAGCCCAGTCCATTTCGCCGTCACCAACTTCGCTCCAATTCACGAGCTCAGCCCGCTCAGGCCAGTAGGTACGGATCTCCGAGCGAGTCATCTCATAGGTGACGCCCAGGTAGGATGCGTCTTCGATGCAGGTGGCATCACGCGTGACGCGGAAGTTCTCCGGAGGGACCGTGTTGATGGCGATCCGGTTGCGAGAGATCTTCTCCCGAAGTCGAACGTCCTTGTATACGTTGGTGTACTCCGTAGCGTCAGGCGTCAGAAGTTGAGGCTCGTATTGAAGCTCACCGACAACTTCTACGTTCTCCTTGGCAAGCTCCAGATCGAGTTCCATCTGTGTGATGGTCTCGAACTCACGGAACTTGTACTCGTGGTCTTCGACGAAGCCCCACCGAATGATGGAGTTCTTCCACATCAGAGCTGACTTGAGCCAAGTATTGAGCTTCGCCCAGCCGTCGTTCTGACGGAAGACGACGTAGTTCACAAGGTCCGAGGCTACGACTGCTTGATGGATGGCGGTCGGGCTATGGCTGGTCGGTACGAACTTCGCAATCTTGTTGTTGTTCAGCAGCAGTTCTGACAGGATTGCGGTGTAACCCTCGATAGCCTCCACTGTGTCAGAACTCACAAGCTGACTCACACCTTGCGGGGATAGATGACCCACCGGCAGCATACCGTACTCCAGCGTACTCTTTTGGCGCTCTGTGGCCAGTGATGCTGAATTGAGGAAGTCACCTACGGAGTTCTTGATGCCATCCGAGATCATCGTGATCAGGGTGTCATCGTCAACTGCAACTTGGTAGCCGTCTGGGGCGGGCGGAGCGGTTGTTGCGTGCTCCTCGTTCTGATCACTCAGATCAACACGGTCTTCAATCATTGGGGTTCCTTTCACAGCGGCGTCTAGCACAGACAGCCCTAGCTGGATGTTGTATGGTGAGAGGCCCACCCGAGGCTTCTAGCGACAGGGTGGGCCAATGTTGATGCTTCTCCCATAGGGGCGCATCTTCCTAAGCCCCTCGGCCTTGCGGCCAGCAGGAGGACTAGGCCTGCTTTTTCATCGCCCGTCGCTCAGTTTCTTGAGCGGCAGGGTTTTGTCCGCCTTGGTGATGCCTTTCGGCTTCGCCTTGTCTTTCTCTGCGAGACCACGTACGGGGAGTACCTTAGCTGCAGGGGTGTACTTCTCAGGTTGCGTCTTGGCAAACTTCGCAATCGTCTTCGGGCTAAGGACATCTTTGATGCCTTGCGTCGTCTTAGGGTCCATGAAGTTCATGGTGTCTCTCCTCAATAGGTGGAGGGTCGTGCGATCGAGCGCAACAGCTTCATGAAGCCGACTTGGAAGTCCGTGTCCGCGAGAGCAGCCCAACGGGCTGGGCTTAGACGGGTCACACCGTCCTGCTCCAGCGGGTGGTTCTCAGTGAAGTCGCGCACATCCGTGACCAGATGAGCGACTTCCTCCGCTACGGCTTTCACACGGTTGATGAGGGCCTGCTCCTCCGGGCTCAGCTGGTGGTAGCCTGCGGTCGAAACTTTGGCGGGGTTAGCCATCCGGGTGTCAAATCCGAGTGAATGCTTCTTGGGGACTTCGATTCGATGATCGTCTGCTTTTACTTCGTACATGGTGTTCCTCTCTATTAGAGTCTGTAGTATGGACCGACCACCAAACTGCCTGGAGTGATCTCGCGGGCTATACCTTAGGAGTCAATTCTACAACCACACAGTGGGTTCCTGCCTCCATGCGAGGTTCTTCTCGCGGAAGCCGATCTTGGTGTTCGTCAGCTTGTCTCCGTGCGTGCGGAGCATCTCAAGCCCGATAGCAGTCGCCATGACTGTATCGTCATTAGATCCCGGCTGAGCTGCCGTCTTGCCAGTTTCATCCTGCACGTAGGTCATGAGCTCAGAGATGATCACCGGATCGGGGATCCAGATCTCCTCATTCTCAATGGCGTTCTTCAGGTAGCCGATGATGGCAGGTTTTGATGTGTGAGTCGTGCGCCAGCCTGCTTTTGCGCCTTCTTCCATCGAGACGTTCGCTGTTTTGGTTTGGTAGTACAGGTTCTGGCAGTTCATCTGGATGAGCCGGTTCAACGTGGCGATTCCCATGCTGTTAGACTCCACTCCGATGAGCGCATTGTTGTAGTACCGTGCAAGGTAGAATAGCAAGTCGCCATACTTTGAGGGATCTACCATGTTGTTCCTGTAGACTGCGCAGATTTGCCGCTTCGGGTTGAGCACTACAGCGGCACTGTAGTCCTTCCCAACTCCGAGGCTCACGTCGGCTGCTAGGACGTACAGTCCCGATGAAGTCGGCGGAATGAAAATCTTTAAGCTGCCAATCTTGTCATCTTCCCACTGCATCTTCTCGAAATTGAACTCTTGACGATACTTGATGGGTTGAGGAATCAGAGCGTTGAGCTTTTCAAGGTCGAAGACGTTCGCGCCGGACACCAGGAAGGCTTCTTCCGCGTGAGCTGGGTACTCTTGCTTGAACTTGTCTTCGCCACCTTCAGCAATCTTCAGACGTCGCCAATAAAGCTGTTCCTTCGTGAGGAGGTAGCCGTGCTTCTCGTAGATCTTGAGTGCGTAGGCCGCTTCCTCTGGCGTTTTCTCGAAGTTTGGAGGGGCTTCTCGGGCGTACTCGGGTGTGAGAAACCAGGGAATGAAGATGGCGAGGTACTCGTTCTCACCTTTCACTGCGCCTTCCCAGAGGCGATGGAACTCATTGCCCACGCCGTTGGCAGTAGACTCCAAGATGACTTCCGTGCCGTTAGCCTGGGAGATGCCCTGAAATAGGCCAGCCAGGATCTTGTCGTCATGCTGCCAGAATGCTACTTCGGATAGGTGCGCCACAGTAGGCGTCATGCCACGGCCTGCTTCGGGGCTACCTGCCGTGAAAAGGCGGTATCCAGACTCGTTGTGCTCGAAGACAATCTCCTTGGCGTTGGACTTCTTGATGCCGGGTTGCCATTCCGGTTCCATGTTATTGATCGCTGCTCGCGACATGGTGAACAGGGCGTCGGAAGTGGCAGAGTCATGCGCCATGACTACCGATTTTTGGAGTCCGTGGAAGTAGCACTTCCAGAATACTCGTGCAGTGGTGTAGGTCGAGATACCTTGCTGGCGGGCCTTCAGGATGATGGCTCTAACTCGCCCAGTTTCTCGCAGTTGTTTCTCGATCTTGTCGTTGATCAGCCTCTGAGCTGCGTTCAGCTTCATCGGGATGTAGCCTTGAGAGCTATCCTTTGGCAGAATCCTGATACGTTCTTCCGCGAACAGGGCAAAGTTGGTCTTGTAGACTTCTTCCTGCTCCTTTTTCTTCAGCAGCTTAAGTAGTTTCAGCTTCTCAGCATTTGTGACGGGCTTCTTTGTGGTCGCCATGCCGTAGTCCTCCTGCTTGGGTGTGCTTTGACGGTCCTCTTTGTCTTTCTGTGTTAATCCACATCAAGTGGTGCCATGCTACATGGTCTCTCTATAGGATGTACTTTGATGATCCTTTTTGTTTCCTGTGTTAATCCACATCAAGTGGTGCCATGCTACATGGTCTCTCTATAGGATCATCTTATAGAGCTTCACCTTGGAGGAGCGTTTCGCCAATAGGAACCGGCTAGAAAGTTAAGCAAAATCAACGACTTATAGTGTCGTGGGCCATTCTCAGTCTATAGGAGCCTGCTGTGTGGTTCATGCGGGTGGAGTCCTGTAGGGTGGTTCATGAGGGTGGGTCTGGGTCAATAGTGTCAGCGCTGCGCTTCGCTTGCTGAGACACAAGAGTGTGACGTAGAATCCTGTTGTTTCTAACGAAGAATAAAGCAGATACACCTACATGGCGCCATGCTACATGGAGAGCGGGTATCCTAGACACTAGTCGCATTAGGTGGTTCCTTCTTGGTAGAAACCTTGGGGTGGTTCCTTCTTGGTAGAAACCTTGAGGGTGGTCTCTTTCTGTGTGCGTTTGGGTACCGATGTGGTGTTGGGGTTCGCCAAGGCCTGTTTTGTGGCCCCCTAGAGTCCCATGTGCAACAGCCCCTTCCTGGGGTTCCTTTGAGGAGAGTCCCGATGAATACCGTCCAGCTGTGCAAGCTGCCCCGCCCCTACCACGTGGTCTACCCCAACTATGAGGAACGTATGCGCGTGATCCGCGAGCGTGCCCTTCTGTGGTGTCAGCACCCTGTGATGGGGCAGCTGGCCCTCGTCCCCGTTTCCCACCACTGAGCAAGGAGCTCATCATGATCGTCGTTCGCAACATCAACACCAACAAGGTCGTCGCCGTGTTCGTCTACCGTGCCGATGCCGAGGCTTTCCTGACGTTGGGCGACAACCGCAACATCTTCGTCATCGAGTAGGGCTTCTGCGGCGCTGCTCGCTAACGAGCCCAGCGGGTTGGCCCTCGCAAGGGGGTCTTCCCGGTGTGCTTCACCGTGGTCATCCCGACCCACACACCTTGTCTAGAAAGGACAAACTATGGCTGCTACGTTTACTTCTTCCATCCGCAAGGCCGCCCCGGTCAACTTCCTGACCTCGCGCAAGGGTGCCGATCGCAAGAGCGAGCCGACCCTCATGCTGGACGCCCGCTACGACGAGGAGACCTTGTCGATCAACGTCTACTGCGCCGATGGCAAGCTGCGCACCTGCCGCCTGGACCGCCTGCCGGACCTCGAAGCGTGCCGCAACCTGTGGATGGCGATCCAGAAGGCGGGCAAGGCCAAGAAGCCCGTCACGTTCGTCGCGGCCGGTGGCTTCTCGCCGGATCGCTGGTTCTACACGATTGAGACCTGACCGAAGCGTCAGCCACAGCTAGCCCCTTAGGTGGGGCCAGCGGCATGGGCAACCAGCCTATGCCGGTGCCATGTGGCATCTAACCTGGAGTGCTCAACATGAGCCATAACCTGCAGAAGACCCACGCCATCAACGCCGCCAAGGTGAAGTCCACCAAGGAAATCACCCCGCGCTACGAAGTCCGCTTTAACAACGGACTTTGGGTCATCTTTGACTCCCACGCTTACCGGCCCGTGGAAGTTGTCCGTCCTCAGCTGTACAAGGCCGCCCTCGAACTGCTCAACGCCTGAGCTAGGAGAACCACATGAGCATGACCTATAAGCAAGCCTACGTTGCCGCCTTCTCGTCCGCCTACCCCACCGTGGACGTCAACGTCGTCGGCCCCAACAAGCGGAAGCTCCACAAGGTGGAAATCAACGGTGACGCCGGTGACAGCCGCCTCTCCGAAGGCGAGATCAAGGAGGCCACCCGGATGCTCCAGAGTCACGGCCCCGCGTCGCTGAGCGCCCACATCCCCGGCAACCGCTACCGGCTGCAGGACATCGCCAAGTTCGTCAACAAGTAAGGAGAGCCACCATGAAGGTATCTGACGGCAAGGGCACCATCCAAATCCTGTTCAAGGACCTGCCCAAGATTGCGGCCCACTACATGGGTCAACTCGACGAGGACAACTCGTTCATGGCCTCACTGGGTGGGCCGGTCTACCGGATCACCCGTGTGGGTGAGTTCGAGGAGATCGCCACTAAGGTGGACTACCAGTTCGACTCGTTCAGGGTGCATCCTGCCGACGATAACTACTTCGAAGCTGTTGTGATCAACAACAACTCGGGTGGCCCCACCTACGTGGTCCACAAGGACTTCGTGCATCCCATGACGAAAGTCATGATCCTGAGCAACCTCGGAGAATGATAGATGATTACGTTGAACCACATCAACTTGGCATACCTGGCAACCATCGCCAAGGCCCTCGGTGACGACGAGAACGTCACGATCGGAGATCTGGGGCTCACCGAAACGGCCCTCGAACAGATGACCACCCTGATCGGCGCACTCCACACCGGTGACAAAATCATCGCGGGAGATGCCATCTACTCGGTGGCCACCGATATGTCATCCGGTTGCCAGTACTACCAGCGCACGGAGCCCCACCGGCGTGATGTCCCCACCATGATCCGCCTGGACATGATGATTACCGAGTGGGCCTACTGCTGGTGGGATGCGGCACCACCCACCATTATGACCCCTGCCGAAGTGGCAGCCATCGTGGGGGGCCAACTCTGATGTCAGCCAACAACGCCATCGTCGTGATTCCTATCAGGTGGACCTTCCCTGCGGCCGTTTCGGGAGGCAAGGTCGAGAAGTGGGCCACCAGGAGGCGATTCCTTATTTTCCATGGCGACATGGACCAAGCGAGTGAACTCACCAGCACGGGCGTCGTGACGAAGGAGCTCCTCTGGTATGCTTTCCAAAACAACGCCAAGATGAAGGACTCCAAAAAGGAAGCCATGTGGGTGGCTAAGATCCTGGCGTCCTGGGAAATGTACATCGAGTACGGCACCCAGATCCTGCCGGAGCTCAAGTACGAGGAAGCCTGGGGCTAGGGCCTCTTACGAAGGGGCCTCCGTGGTGTAGAGGAATGGGGGCTGGTATGTGGGGCAATGTAGGTGGGCCGAACCACCCACAAGGCTCCACCCACACAGTCCCCTCCCAACTGCACCTTCCCCGTAGCTCATCTCGCACTTCTTCGTAAACCCCACCTGCGAAACGGAGCCATGAACAACGAAAGGAAACTGTGAGAAACGTCTCCCCGAGTGGCTACTGCGTGAGCAGCAGCGACCGCCTTGCGCACATGAACATGCTGACGAACGTGCGTAAGGCGCTCATACAAGTCATGCAAAACCACGACGCCCACACAATCGCGGTAAGAGGCACCAGCGGCCTGAGCGTTGCCTACGAGCTCCGCGCATTGGCCATGCAACTCGGCGACGAAATCCTACCCTTCGCGATGGTCCGCAAAGATGAAAGCCACCACGGCGGTCCCATCGAGTCGCTGAACTTCAACAGAATGCGCATCGGCAGTTACATCATCCTGGATGACTTCATCGCAAGTGGAGCCACGGTAAATGCAATCATGGCCAAAATGGAATACATGCGAGGCCCTAGTGTCCAATGCAAGGCCATCGTACTCTATGAACAAATGCACAAAGACAACTGGACGCTACAGCGTGCAGAAGTCGATCGTGAGTTCCGGCGCAGCAACGGCATCCGCCAGCAAATTCCTCTCTACCGATGAGCAACAACCCACAACACGGTGAAGTCTGGCGCTGGAAAAATCCGCCCAGCCAGCTGATCCTCCTGCGTGGCCTCCCCGGAAGTGGCAAGTCCACCTTCGCTCAGATGCTGAAGAGCATCTCCCAGGGTGAATTGCTGCACTACGAAGCAGACATGTACTTCATGACAAATGGCATGTACAACTACAAGCCGGAGCTCATCAGCGAGGCTCACCAGTGGTGCCTCCAAGCCACATCCAATGCACTCATGAATGGTCTCAGTGTCGTGGTCAGCAACACGTTCACACGCCGCATGGAACTGCAACCCTACATCAACATCGCGGAACGCTACAAGGCCCAAGTCACCGTGCTCCACGTCGAAGGCAACTACGGTTCGATACACAACGTGCCTGATGAAACCCTCCGCAAAATGGCAGCAAGATGGGAGCCCTACGCAAAAGGGAAACCCTCCGCATAGCTGGCCTGCTGTGACAAAGCCAGATCACCACAGCGGCTCGAATTCCTCCACTGGCTCATCACCGGAGAAGTCACATGCCCATCGGTACCATGATCTGCCCCTACTGTAAAACACCCGGGCACAACCTCTCAAAATGTCCAAAGTGGATCATCAAACTGCCCAATGGTACGTCTCCACAACCCACAGCAAATCGGTAAGCACCTCCTCGCTGAGTTCAAAGCAGGTAACCTCTGCGAGATGACTCGCTGCGAGTACCGTGCGGGTGGCACCGGCAAGCCGTGCGCAATCGGCCTGTTCCTGCCCGAGAAACTCGTTCGAGCCATCCACGAACAAGGCCATGGTAGGCTCACCGTGCTGAGCCTCCAGCAAACTTACAAGTTCAACATCGAGAAGCACTTCGCAGGTCTAACTCTCAAAGAAATCGGCCGCATCCAAAACGCCTTCGACTCGGGCAACCGAGCAAAGTTCATCCGCACTGTCACCAAAGTGTGTGGTCTCCCCCAACCTGTCAAGAAAGCAAGATGAGCAACATGACCGCAACACAAATCTACGAAGACCTCATCAAACGGATCAAACAAAAGATCCGCGCGGAAACTGAAATCACCTATAATCCAGCAACCGGCTGGCAATGCAAGTGGCTCCATGGAAAGCTAATTGCCAGGAAGCAAGTACGCACCGTGCTCCTGCCGCCCACCTCTAAAAAGGACGAGCAATGAACTCTCTGATGTACATCCTGACTGACCTCTACGAAGCTGTCTTCAAGCGCAACACAGACATCATAGCGGATACTATCGAAAAAGCCATCAACGAAGAAGTGTACAACCCAGATGGCGTTTCGCAACACGGCAAAACCAGCTTCCTATGCGTCGCAATTGAGCACCTGCAGCGGAAGAAGCGCATCACCCGTCGCGCAAGAAAGCTCAGCTGCGCATTCATCCAAAAACTGATCTATCCTTCGATAACCTTCGAAGGTTTCGCGCAAAGGAATGTTGACAAATTCCCTTCCATCAAAAACCTGGGGAGAATCACACATCAAGAAGAGTACCAACGCGCACGAATCCGATGGGCACGCAACCTTGTGAGAAGCCTCCGCAGCGACGTCTAGTTGGTACCTAAAGGTGGGCAAAAGAAAGGGACCACCCGCAGGTGATCCCATACTGTTAAAGGAGTCCTTCCTCCTCAGCCATCTTCTTGAGCTCAGCTAGCGACATATTCTCCAAGTTGTTGTCCAAGACAACCTCCTTGCGAGCCAACTTCGGACGCTGAAACTCCATGAGCTCCTTCGCCCAATGGGCAGCAGTCTCAAAGTCCTGCTCCTGCAGTGCCATGTGGATGCGCATCCGAATGACCTTCTCCGCATCAATCTCAGGGAGCTTGTGCATGATCATGTGATACACTTTCACGCGGTTGACAAAGTCTTCCTTAGCTTTCGCCTGTGCTTGACGCGTTCGTAGGCCCTTCAAACGAGCAGCCTGAGCCGTCTCCTTGGTGAAAGGAATAAGGTTGTTACCACCCTTACCAATCTGAGCCTTGAACGCAGGGCTCAATACCCGCTTCTTCTCAGGCGTCGCCTCCGCTTCCACAGCAGCAGGCGTTGCCGCTTTCTTTCTCGTAACCATTGCAATTCCTCCTACTGGTTTACTAGTAGGAACCGGCTGCACCACAGCCTAACCCATGAAAGGACAAACAAATGGCTAACCAAGGTGAAACCCGCAACGCAATCGTCAAGAACGTCCAACTGTACTGGATGAACAACCTCGCTAAGCCGAGCAGCCCGTTCGGTGAGGAGATCTACGACCTGCAAGTCCGGGTTCCCAAGGAGCGTGCCGCTGAACTCGCTGAGTTCGGCAAAGTGCGTGAAATCGACGGAATGGCTGTCATCAACGTGCGCAAAAAGGCGTTCAAGGCTGACGGCACTCCGAGCAAGAAACCCTCTGTTGTGGACGGCAGCAAAGAGCCGCTCGATCCTCGCACGGTGGGCAACGGCTCTGTGGGCAACATCCGCCTGCGCCTGAACGACTACCAAATCCTGCACCCGAAGACGGGCAAAGTCACCAAAGAAGGGACCAAGGTGACCCTCGAAGCCGTCCAAGTCACGAAACTGATCGTGTTCACGCCGACTAGTATTGGTGACTTCAACGACTTCGACGAGGAAGAAACCGAAATCATCAACAATGAGCAGGACACCGACGATGACGAGTACGACACGCTCCCGCAAAAGCCCGCTGCCAAGAAAGCAGTGAACGCTGGTCTCGCCGCCTACCAAGCCAAGAAGGCTGCTGAGAAGGCTGCACAAAAGAAGCC
>Ga0209172_10001173_pt1 | contig 59275 bp, 80 predicted proteins | sample LarsenN4metaG_FD_184113 | JGI IMG/M metagenome (GOLD analysis project Ga0209172, IMG submission 184113) | Hot spring sediment bacterial and archeal communities from British Columbia, Canada, to study Microbial Dark Matter (Phase II) - Larsen... ...
TCAAGCCACGCGCGGGCCCTGTCCTCGTCATGAAAGATCGCATCGGTGAGGTCGTACATCGGCGGTCCCCTGTCTGCTGAGACCGTATGTAGGCCATCCCGGCCGGTATGTCAAGTATATAGTTCCCCGGCAGCCGATCTCGGCATGGCCGCGTCCAGTTACAGCGGGATCTTCTACCAGGGTTCGGGCGTTTACAGTGGTGCTCGTGCGATTGTCGCGAGAAGAGGTAATCAGATCGCGATCTCATTCCGTGGCACAGACTCGGGTGTCGATTTCATCAATTATGGAAATCTTTTCGCCGGAAATACCTACATCAATGCATTCGCCTCGCTCCTCACGAGAGTGAGTGCTTACGCGTCCAGCAACGGACTGTCCGGGAGCGATGTACTCGTCACCGGGCACAGTCTCGGCGCGGGTGCCGCAAACAACCTTCGTAATGTTTCTGCGTCCTCTTTTGGTGGATTTTTCGATACATCGACCTACGTGACCTTTGCCACACCTTTCGTCTCTGCCTCAAATAATATTCTCAATTTTGGATTTGAGAATGACGCAATATTTCAGGTCAGCGATGGGGATACTCCGAACCGAACAGACAATGTCACCTATTTTGATGCAGGCTTTGCCGGCGCCTCGTGGCCTGGGCTAAACTTCAGCATCCTAGATGCTGGCGATCGCACTTCCCATGGCATCGACAATTACATTTGTGCGGTGGACGTTCTGGCCAGCTCACCCTTCTTCTCGGAGACAAATCCCGATAGCGTCGTCATCATCGACCGGGTAGCGGGAACGGTACAGGACAAGAATACTGCTTCGACATTCGGCGACGTGGTGACAAACCACGTCGGCCAGGGCGCCCTCATCATCGGAGAGGAGAGGGCCGACACCATTCGCGACGGCACCGGCAATGATTGGATAGATGCCCGTGGCGGCGCGGACATCGTCGTTCTGTCTGACGGCTCAGATCGTGTCTATGGCGGCCTGGACTCCGATACTGTCATTCTCTTCAACGACAGCCGGGCCGATGCGACGGTAAGTGTTGTCGGCAGTACGCGTACCATATCGCTGGCCGGGGGCGAGGTGAAGACGCTGGTCGATGTTGAGAAGGTCATCTACCGCGGTCTCACCCACGTCACCTCCAGTTCCCTCCTGCCTCACGGCTCCAACGTTCTCTTCGCCAATGATGACGGCTCGTCCAGCCTGATCAGTCTGGGCTCCATCTTCGAGGAAGGCCTGGACTTCAACGGGCGTCATTTCACGGGCGTTTACGTTAACAACAACGGGAGCATCACTTTCGAAGGCCCCCTGTCAACCTTCACGCCTCAGCGTATCGGCGACGGCTCCCAAACTATCATCGCGCCATTCTGGGGCGATGTGGACACTCGGCCCGGCGGGTCTAGCGGTTCGGTGTCGTGGGATTTCAACACGGCTCGCGACTCCTTCATCGTCACCTGGGACAACGTGGGCTACTACAATCAACATACGGACAAGCGAAACACGTTCCAGCTCGAACTGGTCGATCAAGGAGCCGGGAACTTCGAGATCATCTACCGCTATACCGCCGTGAACTGGACCACTGGCGATGCGAGCGGAGGAAGCGGCGGCTTGGGCGGGGTGGTGGCGCGCGCCGGATTTTCCTCCGGCAACGGGCTCTACTTCGAGCTGCCCGGGTCGGGGTCACAAGCAAGCGTTTTGAATTGGGAGAACACGAGGGGGACGACGGGGATTGCCGGCGTCTGGCAGTTCCAGGTCTATGACAGCGACCTGCTCAACATGGGCTCGGGTGGGTCGAACGTCTACAACGGCACGAGCGGCGACGATTACTATTTTGGTAATGGCGGCGCCGACATATTGGCAGGGGGACGCGGGAACGATCGGCTCTTTGGCGGCACAGGCGGTGATCGCCTGAATGGTGGTGACGGCAACGACCTGCTCGATGGCGGTGCCCAGAATGACACATTCATTGCCGGTTCCGGGGCTGGTGACGACATCTACATCGGCGGCGATGGGATCGACACCGTCATTTACAAGAGCACGATGCTCGGAGTTCTCGTTGATCTGGCGGCCGTCGTCGATCAGGCGACCGGCCCCGAGATCGGAGTCGACCAGATCAGCGAAATCGAGAACGTGACGGGCGGCAGTGGGGCAGACCAGTTGCGGGGGGATGGGCTGTCGAACGTGCTGGTCGGTCTGGCGGGCGGTGACCTGCTCGATGGCCGCGGGGGCAACGATAACCTGCTCGGCGGGCTGGGTGACGACACATATTTCGTCGACGCGAGTGGCGACAAGGTGACGGAACTCGCTGGCCAGGGCACCGACACCGTGCACAGCTTGATCTCTTACATCCTGGGCCCCAACGTCGAGAACCTCGTCTTGCTAGGGGGAGGTGGCGCCATCCACGGGACAGGTAACGAGCTCAACAACGTCATCAGCGGCAACGCCTCTGACAACAAACTGAAGGGTGGCCTGGGCCTCGATACAGTGTCCTACGAAATGGCGACCGCTGGTGTTGTCGTTGGCTTGGCTATGACTTCGGCTCAGAATACCGTCGGAGCGGGAACGGATACGCTCTCGGGGTTCGAAAATTTGAGGGGATCGACGCACGGCGACAACCTCACCGGGTCTGGCGGCAACAACGTGCTCGAGGGCCTTGACGGTGACGACACCCTCAACGGCGGGGCAGGCACAGATACGGCATCGTACCTACTCGCCGGCGGTGCCGTGACTGTGAGCCTCGCCATAACCACTGCGCAGAACACGGGCGGAGCCGGCACTGACACGCTTACGGCAATCGAGCGGCTGATTGGCAGCACCTTCGCCGATGTGTTGACAGGAGACAGTCTGGCCAATCGTATTGACGGGCTTGGCGGAGACGACACCATCGAGGGTGGAGCGGGTGCCGACACGCTGATCGGCGGAACCAACGGCGCTGCCGGCGATACAGTCTCATACGCCAGTGCCAGCGCGGGCGTCACTGTGAAGCTTGGGACCCAGGACGGCCTCACAGCACAGAATACCGTCGGAGGAGGCAGCGACGTCCTGTCGGGTTTTGAGAACGTGACGGGCTCTGGCCACGACGACAAACTGGTTGGGTCAAGCCTTGCCAACGTGCTCTCAGGTGGAGCGGGCAACGATACTCTGGATGGGAAGGCTGGCACGGACATCCTAATTGGTGGCACAGGCGCTGACGTGTTCCACTTCCACAGCGCGCTCAATGCCTCAACCAACGTCGATCACATCAGCGATTTCGAGCTAGGCACCGATCGGATTGAGCTGGAGAACGCGATCTTCACCAAACTCACTGCCCTCGGAACGCTGTCTGTCGACTTCTTCGTCATCGGTACGCTTGCCGCCGACGCGAACGACTATGTCATATATGACGACGTCGGCGGCGCCCTCTATTACGACAGCAATGGCTCAGGGGCGGGCGGGCAGGTGCAGTTCGCCACCCTCGCCACAGGTCTGGCTCTGACCAACGCGAGCTTCGCCGTCACATAGCCTCAACGCCCGTAAGTCCCAAAACGCAAGGCCGCCGACCCCCGAGACGGGGGCCGGCGGCGAGAATGCGGTCGGTCGGTGAGATCAGGGCGTCGGCCAGGGCGGCGGTGCCACCATGAGGACATTGGTGATGGCCGAGCCGAGCGCGAGCATGATGGCGAAGACGATCACGCGCATCAGCCAGTCGGGGCGATCATCCTCGTCAGCAGCGAGCGCAGGGCCTGGTTGATCTGCGCGGGCAGCAGATGCCCCAGCACCGCCAGCATCGCCGCGACCACCAGCAGGATGTCGCGCCACGGCAGCCTGGCGAGACCTGCCGCCAGGCGCCAGGCGCTGCGCAGCCTCATCGCCGGCGCGCCCGTTTCCGCGGGGCCCTGGCGGCCGGCCCGCGCCAGCGCCTCCTCCGTCCGGGTGAAGCGGGCGAACACCTCCGTGCTGAGGTCCGTGATCCGCTGGTCCACATAGGCCTGCAGCCATGCCAGCTCCTGGCGCAGGCTCTCCCGGGTGAGCTCGGCCTCCCTGCGGGCCGCCTCGAGGTTGCCGGAGATCGCCGCCTGGATGCGCCCCAAGCTGGTGTGCAGGTCGAGTATCCACTGCGGCGGGTGCTGGTGATCGCTCATGCAGCATGGGGTCCTCTCGGGCCGGGCCGCTCAGTTGGCCGACGGAGCGGCGTGGACAATCGCCGCCCAGGGCGAGCGCGCGCTGCGAACCGTGGGCTCCCACGGCGATCGCCGGGGCATCCGCGTCTGGAACGCGGCGACGGCGCGCTCGACCGTCTTGATGCGCGCCTCGATCCCGGCCGGGCCGTTCTCGGGCCTCAAGCGCTCCTCGATCTCCGCCAGCTGCTCGCGAGCCTCGGCGAGCTCCTGCCTGATCTGCTCCACGCCGGCGATGACCAGGCGGTAGATGGTGGCGGCGTCGACGGCGCGCTCGATGCGGCCGAGCTCGAGCGCCTCGCGCACGTCGTGGACCTGGGCGGCGGTGGCGGGGTCGGCAGCCGCGCTCTCGACGGCGTCCGCGAGCGCGCCCGGGCGAAGGTGCACCTTGTAGAGGTAGGCGCCTCCGGCGCCCATGGCGAGGGCGGCGAGGAAAAACAGCACGGATCCCAGGGGTCGCATGGCAATGCTCCTTGGTTGCGGGGGCGGCTACTTCGTGCGCTCGATCCGCAGGCAGAGCCCCGTCATGCCCTCGACGAGGACGAGCTGGTGCACCGCCTGTTGCATCGTCGCGGTCGGGCCGGCCGGCTTGGCGGGCGCCGTGGCGAGGTAGGTGCCGCCGGCGCCGGCCAGGGCCGAGGCGGCGGCGAGCAGGGCCGCCGACAGAGCCGGCTTCAGGGTCTCCCAGCTCATGGCTTCGCCTCCGGGAACAGCGCCTTGAGCCTGGCCGAGCAGGTCGCCCGCTTGGCGACCTCCTCGCGCAGGGCGCGCTTGAGCGCCATGCGGTCACGCACGGCCACCGCGTCGGAGGCGCCGTCGGGCAGGTCGGCGAGGCCGGCGATCTTAGGCTCCTTGGCCGGTGGAGTCCTCTGGGTGTCGCACTCGGCCGGGATCACCGGATGGGTCTCGGTGACGAACGCCGGCGCCGGCTCGCGCGCGCAGCCAGACAGCAGCGCGCCGAGGGCGAGGGCCGAACGCCCGAAAGCCCGGCAGACGAGGGGAGCAGGTCGCGCGGTCAATCGTCGAGCCTCCTCAGGATAGATCGCGGGTAGCAGAGCGTCCGCGGCCGGGCGGCGAGCTCGCGCTCCACCTGGGCAGCGCGCTCGAGCGCGCGGTCGCGCTCCGCGGCGAGCTCCCTGGCGCGCGCCGCCGCGATCTCCTCGGAGCGGCGCTGCCGCGCCTGGCGGAGCGCCGCGGCCTGGGTGCGGGCGCTGGCGAGCCGCTGCTCCCATGCCGCGTTGCATGCCGCCCGGGCGTCGCCCCGGGCATCCTCGCGCAGCCACCACAGGCCCAGGAGGACGGCGCCGATCGCGACTGTGGCGGCGGCCGCCACGGCGATGGCCTGGGCGGCCGGGCCGGCGAGGCGCTGGCCAAGCCAGGCGGAGATGAGCGCGCCCATCAGCGGTGGGCCCTGCGCCAGAGGAAGGTGTAGACGCCGCCGGCGACGGCGATCACCCCGACCCAGAACAGCGGGTCGCCGAGCAGCGCCATGACGAACGCCCGGGCCGAGACCTGCCCTTGCATGAACATGCGGTTGAAGGCGTTGCTGATGGCGTTGCCGACGCCGAACGTGCCGCCGCCGCCGAGGGTGATCTCGGTCTTCCAGGGCGGGATGGGATCGTGGGGCTCGGCGCGCCCCTGCTCGGCGCTGCGGGCGTCGGGATCGGCAGGCGGCGGCTCGAAGGTGACCGCGGCCGCCCACTGCTGAGCGCCGGCGTCCTCGAGGGCGCGCCGCTCGATGCGGTCCCAGCGCCGCTCCCAGCCGGGGTTCTGGGGGTAGTTGCGGAGGCTGCGCCCGAACCGCCGGCGCTCGGCGAGGTAGCGCCGGATCAGGTTGGGCAGGAAGGCGCTGCGGATGGCGCCGGCGGTCTCGTAGCCGAAATGCCCGTCGGCGTGGACGCCGAGCGCACGCTGCAGGTGCTTCATCGCCGTCACCGGCCCGGAGTTGACGGCGAAGTCGAAGACGGCGAGGTCGAGGCCGGCGGGCATGTGCTCGCAGCCCGCCGGGGTCCAGTACTGGCCCCAATAGATGTCGAGGATCTCGTGGCGCTCGATCTGGCGCACGTCGCGCGGGGGCAGGCCGCGCGAGGCGCGGTAATCGTTGTAGGTGCGCCAGGTCACGCCGCACATGGTGGCACCGCCGGGATCGGCCCTGAGGGGCCGGTTGGAGTAGCCGCCCTCGATGTCGAGGACCTCGGCCAGGCACCGCTGGAAGCGCCCCTGGGCCGCAGGCCAAGGCTCGGTCATGGGTGCTCCGATTGGCTGGCAGGCGCCGCCGGACGCCCGCGGAAGGAGCTCGCGGATCAGGAGGAAGGCGAGGAGCGCAGCGCCGCCGATCGCGCCCGCGAGGATCCCCGCCACAACGGCGAGGAGCGTGAGCACCGCGGGCGCCCGCCGGCGCCGGCTGCGCCAGGCTCAGGCGTCCCTGCCCCTGCGGTCGGTGTAGCCAACGGTCCAGATGCGTAGCGTGGTGGTGGCCGCCGAGGCGCGCACCGCGATCCGGCCGGAGGCATCCGTCGGCACCACGAATGCCCCCACGTCCGCCGTGACCGCCCGCAAGGACACTCCCGGCGGCGCCGACGCGCTCGGTGCCGCATCCGTCTCGGTGGTGGGCTGCAGGAGCACGTTGGCCGACGTGCCATGGGAGGCGAACGCGCGCACGTTCGCCTTCGTGCCCGGCGGCGCCGTCACCGTGACGAGCTCGCGCGCGTTGCCGATCGTGGTGTTGAAGTCCAGCACGGCGGTGGTCCACCACACGTCGTCGCCGACCTGGGTGAACGCCAGGATGTTGCCCGCGGCATCGTTGTAGACCGCGCCGATGCGCCGCTTGAGATCGTAGTTGGCCGGCATGCTGGGCGAGGTCGCGCTCTCGGAGAAGAGCACGTCCACCACGCCCGTGTCGGAACGCTTGATGAGCCACACATGGTACCAGGTGGAGACGTCCGGGGTGCCCGCCACGCTCTCCGTGCCGTCGAGGCCACCCTGGTTGCTGCCGACGGCCCACGATGCATCAAGCTGCTTCGTGAGCGTCGCAGCGAGCACGATGTTCGCGGCGTCGGTGCTGTCGCGTGCGGCGCCGGGGGCGATGTCGACGTCGTTGGTCGGATCGGTGGCGTTGTTGGCAAGCCCGAGGCCGGCGAGATAGGAGCGCGGCAGGTTCGCCGGCGGCTGATCTCCGGCTCGAGAGAACTCAATGGTGAGCTCATTGCCGTTCGCGAACGAGCCCGCGCTCGCCACGTGGGACAATGCGAGCTGCGTCCATCCACTGTTGTCGGTGGAGGCGCCCACGACGTTGTAGATCGCGATGTTCTGCGGGGCGCCCTTCTTCTTGATGATGAGCGTGCCGCGCACCGGATTGGTGCTGTCGTCCCATGCCAGGATCGCCGCCGACACGTCCGGGTTGCCGACCGCAGCGGACAGGTCCGAGATCGCTGCGGCCGTGACGCTGGACAGGGTCGCATGGTTGAGGCGGATGTCGCCTGCGCCCGGGTCCGCCATGCTCGTCGCGCTGTCGAACTTGAAGAGGTAGCCGGCGGATACTCCGTCAACACCGTCCGCGCCTGGCGCGAGGTTGATGGTCCAGTCCGCGTACGTCCCCGAGCCCCCGGTCACATCGACGTCGACGACGAGCTCGTCGCCGTCATAGGAGGTGACGACGCCCTGCATGTAATTGGCCTCGTCGGCATCCGAGACGCTGATGACGCGCTGCCCGGCGGTGTAGCTGACCCCGGCCACCCCCGCGAAGGTCTTGCTGCCGGTGCCGATCGCCACGCTGGTCGCGGAGGCGCCGATGTAGCTGACCCCGTCGGACTCGGCGGCGAGTCCGATCGGGACGTAGCGCCTGACGACCTGGAACGCCCCGAGGGTTGCGGTGATCTTGTAGGCGCCGCCGGCGACGTGGAACGCCGGCTTGCCATCGGTGGAGACGAACGGATTGGAGAGGGGCGTGGCGCCGCTGCGGTCGGCGTAGAGCGTCGCGAGCGGTGCGCCCGGGGTCTCCCGGCGCACCTCGACCTGCGCTCCGAGCAGCAGGTTGCCCTCGTCGTCCTGGAGGACGCCTTCCCACCGTGCGTAGATGGTCATGTCAGTTGATCTCCGGGCCGGCGCGTGTGCCGGGGACCGTGATGGTGCAGAAGCTCACGCCGTCGATCGCGGCGCCCGGCTGGCCGCCGGTGCCGCCTGGCGTAGGAAATTTGCCGCTCTCTCCGGGCTGACCATTCTGTCCGGCCTGCCCTGGACCGCCACCATTGCCGCCGGCGGTATACGCGCCGCTAGGATGACCACTTCCGCCGCCCTGCCCCCCCTGTCCGCCCGCGTTTGCGGTGCCTGCAGAGCCGGGCAGGCCCGGTACGACAACCGCGCCGGCGACAGTGCCTGACCCGCCTGCTCCGCCCGTGCCGGGATTGGTTCCAGCACCACCACCGCCACCGCCGCCAGCGTGACTGTATAAGCCTTGATCGAAGTCGGCCCCGCCACCACCGCCACCACCGCCACCGCCATAAATGGTGCCAGCGTTCTCGAGCGTGATGGGGTGGCGCGTGTAGAGCGCCTTGCCGCCGACGCCGCCGTTGCCGCCCCTATTGGGATAGAGCCCGCCCGCACCACCGTTGCCGCCCCTGCCCTGGATGCGGCCGTTGTTGCGGATGGTGATCGGCATGCCCGTAGGCCAGCTGCCGACATCGAACGCGCGCACGGTCGTGCTGGTCGCGCCGACGGTGACTCCGCTGTTGATGATGCACAGCACCTCGACTCCGGCGGCGACGTCCTGGGCAGTTGGCGCCGGGAACAGCGAGTCGTGCGCGGTGCGCAGGTTGAAGTTGTTGGTGCCCGTGCCGATGACGATCGTGCGGGTCGTCAGGAACGCGTCATCGAACGGCAGCCAGTTCGCCTCCTCGGCCTCGACCTGGTAGCGGTCCGAGGACGGGTTCAGGCGCACCACCTGGATCGGCAGATTGGCGCGCGCGCCGGTGGCGTCCTGGATGGTGGCATGCTCGAGGCGGTAGCCGCCACCCAGCACGACGGCCTCCCGTCCCGGCCGGAACAAATCGAACCGGAACTTGCGCGGCGGCGTCGAGAACCGGCCGAGGATGATGTCGTTGAGCCGCAGCGCGGTGCTGCGGCCGAGAGCGGGAATCCAGCGCGAGTAGATCTTGCGGATGGCCGCCGGCTGGTCGATGAAGGCCGCGTTGGGGTCCTGCGATATCGCGGTGGAGCGGTAGTTGGCGGGGTCGTCCCGCTTCTCGAGCGGGTTGATCTGGCCGAAGTAGGTCCACACCTGCGACACCCGGGTGTCGGGCTGCTCCGCCTTGTTGAACGTGCCCTCCATCCACGTCCGCTCGTCGAACAGCCGGGCATCCGTCGTGATCTGCCGCAGCACCTGCAGCCGGATGGTCTGCGCGGCATCGTCCCAGCCGAGCGCCAGGCCGGCCTGCTCTATGACCTCGGACACGAGCTGGTTGACCGAGGTCGGCTCGGCGATCACCGCCGTGTAGAGGCGCTGCAGATAGGTGTCGACCTCCTGATCCCAGTCGTGGATCGGGATGAACGCCTCGTCGACGCCGGCGAAGTCGACCAGGAGGTCGCGGATGATCTGCGAGGGCTTCTCGGCGTTGAACTCCAGGCAGACCTGCACACGGTCCTCGGCCTGGTGGGCGATGGCCGTCGTGCCCTTCTGCGCGCGGGTCAGGGTGAGGGCATCGCCCGCGCGCGTGAAGGCGCAGATCTCGCGGCCGCCGATGGCGACGAGACCCGAGGCCGGATACTCGGCATTGCCGATGCCGGTGGGCGACAGAGTGGCCGAGGTCGCCGCGGCCGTGATGTTGGCGGCCAGATAGCCGTTGCTCAGCACCGGGGCCTGGGCGCGGTCGCCGTCGGCGAGCTTGAGGACGTCCTTGGCGGTCAGCGTATAGGTGCCGTCGGCCGCGGCCTGGAAGCTCTCGACCACATAGTGGCGGACGTCCATGTCCCCCAGCGCCTGGCCGAGCAGCCCGCGAATGACCCGGATCGGCCGGCCCTGCAGGAAGGGATGCCGCGCCCGCCACTTGCCCCAGAACGTCCCCTGCTTGAACGGGTCGTAGGGCCGGTCGGCGAGGTACTTGTCGAAGCCAGGGCCGGTGTCGCTATGGGGCCGGTCGCGGAAGGTCACCGTGAGCGAGGAGCGCGTGCCGAGGTCCTTGCCGAGGCTCATGGTGCCGGCGTTGAGCTGGACGCCGGTGACGATCGGGATCGCCGGGATATCGGCAGGCAGATAGCCGGTGTCGATCGCGAAGCGGTAGGTCTGGGTCACCTCGTCGAAGTTGGCCAGGTCCTGGCAGGTGCCCAGCGAGTTGAAGCACTTGATCGGGCCGGTGGTGAAGAGCGAGGGGTCGAGCGCGCCCTGCTCGGTGAACCCGCCACCTGTGCCCTTGTTCTCGATCCAGCCCGGCAGGGCGCCGGCCAGGAACACCTCAGGCGCCGAGCCGGTCGGGGTGGCGCCGTTGGCGCCGAGGTCGACAGGACGGCCGGCGGCATCGATGAACAGGCGGCGGTTGCCTGTGACCGACAGGTCGAGATAGGTGCCCGGGTTGAACCACAGGTCGGCAAGATCGGCGTCGAGCTTGTTGCCCCCGCCGGGGTCGGCGCCGACCGCCCAGTCCGCCAGCGTGAGGTCGATGTTGGCGTTGGTGTAGGTCGTCACGGTCGCGAGATCCGAGAGGTCGTCGCGATAGAGCCACCGCTTGGCGGTGTCGGCGAGGTCGACCGAGCACAGGATGTGGGCCCAGCGCCCGATCGTGAGCGCGCCGGACTCGATGTCGAGCACGGTCGCGCCGGCGGCGTCGGCGGCGACGATGCGCACCTTGCCGACCGACCCAAGCGTGGCCCGGAAGCGGAGGGTCGCGCCGCCGACCGTGGTGGCGCCGCAGAAGATCTGCGCAGCGGAGCCGGGCAGCGCCTGTAGCCTGATCCAGAAGCTCAGCGTGAAGGTCTTGCCGTCGGCCGCGCCGGTGAGCCCGGCCCCGCGGGTGAGATAGTCCCCGATGCCGTCGAAGCGGACGGGCGCTGGCCGATAGCCGGCGTAATCGAGCACGGCCTGGCAGGGCAGGACGCCATAGTCGAGGGCGCAGTAGGGGACGTCTACCTCGATGTAGACGAGGGCCTTCATGCGACGCCCCGCAGGTCGAAGTCGATCGCCATCATGCCGTTGGGGCGATCATTGGTCGGCCGCGGCACGCCCCCCGGGAACCAGCCGAAGCCGGTCTCGTAGGGGTAGGTGCCGGGGCGCCAGGCCCAGAAGAAGGGGCTCTCGGCGCCGGCCGCCACGAACGGGTCCATGTGCTGGCGGTACCAGGCCGGGTCGAGGTTCTTGAGGGAGACCGAGGTGCTGCGGGTCTCGCCGACGACGATGCGGCCGAGGAAGTTGCCGCTTTCGCTGACGCCGTTGATGACGGTGACCTCGCGCCCGTAGGGCATGGGCGTATGACCGACGTAGATGCGCCTCGGGATCACCAGCAGCCGGCCGACGTAGAGCACGGCTGCTTCGGGCGGCGCGCTGCCCTCCTGCATGCGCACGCGCACGCCCGCGAGCGACTGCGGCTCCCAGCGGAAGATCACCGGCTTGTCGTCGGCGAGCAGCGTCTCGCCGACGAGCTCCGACCAGCCGCTCCCGTCGTCGCCCTCGATGCTTACCGGGATCTGCGCCGAGCCGAGGTTGTGCCTGGCGATGCCGACGTAGTCGACGGGATCGGAGTCGGCGATGGCGACGGTCAGGTACTCGTCGCCGGAGGGATCGGCCACCCACAAGAGGTCGGTGGCGGGATTGGCGAGGTTGGTGGCCGGGAAGCCCTCGGCCTGTGTGGTCGCGGTGATGTTCGCCGTGGTGACGAGGTTGCGGTAGCCGATCACGGGATTGTTGACGTTCGGGTCGGCGCCGAGCTGCGCGACCAGCGACGGCGACAGGATGATCATGCCGGCTGCGTCCTGGTCGAGATCAGCACGTGGCCGCCACGGACGCGGCGCGATGCCGCCGCCGGCTGCGCGTCAGACCTGCGCTTGCTCCTCGCCGAACATCGCATCGTAGAGTTCCCCCGCCTGCTCCTCGTCGAACGCGGTCCGGCCCTTGCCGAAGATGCGGGCCTGGCGGTTGGCGTCCATCCACCACCAGAACTCGGCTGGGGTCAGGCGCCAGAAGGCCTCGGGCGTGAGCCAGCGGCCGCGGGCGACGATGGCCGCGTAGCCTGCGGCGACGATGCCCATCCGCCGGCCTGCGCCTCGTGGAGGGCGGCCGCGGCCAGCGGGTCCGCCGGCCCCCTCGCAAAAGGGCCCTCGCCTCCCTTGCGCTGCGCCCTCTCCGCGGCGTTCGGGGGCACCATCAGCGCGAGCAGGCCGGAGGCCGCGGCGAGCACGTCGGCGCCGGGGTCCTCGAACATGCCGATGTAGACCTCCTCGTCTGTGACTTTGGCGCCGGCGTAGCGCAGCACCGCGCCGTAGGCCCTGGCGATGCGCGTCAGGGGCGGCGCGCTCTGCTGCATCGCCCGGGCCAGCTCGGCGAGCGTGATGACCTCCTCGGCCGAGGCAATGGCGCCGAGCATCCGGTTTGCGGGGATCTGGTAGGTCGTGCCCCGCCAGCGCAGCTCGTAAGGTTCGAACATCTGCAATCAATGCCTCTTGTTGTTGCCCTCAACAGCCGCAGCGAACGCGAGCAGCCGATCGCCGGCGCGCTCGATTGCGGCGTCGAGCGCCGGCATCGCCGCCTCAAGAGCTGGCCTCTCGTGTGGCTGGCAGGCGCCGAGGCGTTCCAGCTGCAACCGGCGGCGCACGATCAGTCGCTCGAGCACCACAACCACCTTGGCGCGCCCGGCCAATACCGGGTCGTGCCGCGCTACCGGACAGCCCAGGTAGGCGCGACAGACAGCAGCTATGGCGGCGAGCGCGCGCCCCCCGGTCATGGCCCTTGCGTCCTGGTCGAGATCAGCACGTGGCCGTCCCTGACGGCAGCGTTGATCGCGCCCAGCAGATCGATCACCGCCGACCCGCGATAGAGGTGGCTCGGGTCGATCCCGCTGACGATGAGCTCGCGTTGGGTGCGCTGCGGCGATGCCGAGCCGTCGGCGGCCGCTCCGGACCCGCCGCTGGTCGCCGCCGGCATCGCCGCCCCGCCGCCGCCTTCCAGCGTCGTGCTCCTGATCTGCGCGATCTGTGCGACGCCCGCCGCGGCGATCAGCCCGGCCTGGATCCAATTCAGGGGATAGAAGAGAGAGGGGTCGGAGAATGCCCGGGTGACTCCGACCGCTGTGTTGAGCAGCGCCGCGGCGATCGCCGCGCCCTTGTTCTTCTGGAACGCTGTCGTCAGCGTCGACGCCAGCACCGATGCCGTCGACAGCATGGCGTCGCGGTTCTGCTTTTCGATGTCGTTTACTGTCTTCCCGTAGGTGCGGAACGAGATCACGCCGTCGTCGAGAGCGGCCCGGGCCACTGCCATCCTTTCCTGCATCGACATGTTCGCGCGCGACATCGCGGCCTCGAACTCGTCGAGCCTGAACTGGCGCTGAATGTTGAGGGCGTCGCTGGCGACCTGGCGATATTGCTCCCAGCTGATCTTGCCCGCATCGAGGGCTGCCTTGATCGTCTGCATCGTCGGCTCGGCCATGTTCGCGTAGGCGAGCTGATCCTTCATGAGCAGGTCTTGGATGTTGCGGAGATCGGTGAGGCTCTGGATCAGGGGGCTGGCCATCACCGCGCTCTCGAGGAGCTTGCGGCCGAACTCGTCCTGGGCGCGCTTGACCTGTTCGGCCGTCGCCATCGCCTTCATCTCGGTCTTGCCGAGCTCACCCTGCAGCAGCTGCAGCGGCTTGAGATCGCCAACCGGATCGGCCCAGCGCGACACCCGCATCTGCTCGGCGATATCGAGCCACTTCTCGCGCGCCTTCTCCGCCTCCTCCCAATTGCCTCGCAGCTGCTTGGTCACGATCTCGATCGTCGCGGCAACGGCGGCGCCAATCCGCGCGAGGTCGTTCATGCGGTCGCCAAGAAACCGAACGACGCTTTCCGACTTGGCGCCTTCCTCCGCCATCCCCTTGAGCCCGCCGGCGAGGAGGTTGAGGGACGGCAAGATCTCACCGGAAACCCGCGTCGCCAGTCCCTGGCCGGCGGCGCCGATCGCGCGCAGTGCATCGTTGAAGCGCTCCGCTTCGGCGGCCGTCTTGGTGGACACCGTGCGCCCGAGACGGTCGGCCTCCTCGCCAAGGGCCTGCAAACCTGCGGCGCCTTGGTTGAGCAGAGGAATCGACTTCGCGCCTTCCCGGCCGAGCAGCGCCAGCGCAATAGCTGTCTTGTTTGCACCGTTCTCGGACGCCGCGAACTTGTCGGCGATCTCATTGAAGATCGTGGCTATGTCGCGAGCCTTGCCGCTGGCGTCGAACGCACTGATGCCGAGCGCCGCGAAGGCACGCGCGGCGTCGGAGGTCGGGGTCTTGGACTCCTGGATCGCGCGCACCAGGTGGACGAGCGACTTGCCCAGCGTCTCGGCCGAGCCGCCCGAGAGCTCGGCCGCGTAGGTGAGCCGAGAGAGTTGCTCGACCGAGATGCCGCTCTCCTGAGCCAGCTTGCCCAGCGCGTCTGCCTGCTCGATGGCCTGCCGCGTCAGGGCGCCGAACGCTGCCGCAACCACACCGGCTGCGGCGCCGACCGGCGCGAAGCGGCTGGCAAAGGCGCCGACGCTATTGGCGAGCCTCGCCAGCCGTTTGTCGACCGCCTGCAGGCCGTCGTGAAACTCCGCTAGGTTCGCAGCCAGGCGGATATATAGAGCACCGATCTCGGGCACCTGCGCGGCTCCTGGCTAAGCGGACAGCGTCATCCCGAACCGCAGCTCACGGTCCCGGCGTGTAGCTGACAGGGCCGTCGGACTGCAGCGACAGGCTGAACGTCACCTTGTCGTTGTAGGTGGCCCCTTCCTCGTAGCTTGCGATCACGAAGGTGCCGGCGACCTTGGAGCCGTCCTTCGTGTTGCGGAACTCGAAGTCCTTGATCACGTCGCGGTCGAAGACCCACCGCTTGATCTTGTCCGAGCGCAGGATGCCGGAGATCGACAGGTCGACCTGCTGCATCGCCGGCGTGTCGAGCAGCCGGCGCCAGCCGTCGTCCTCGTCGGCCGTCACGTCGATCGGCTCCGTCCCGAACGTGAACGACTTCTCCTGACATCCGGCAACCTCCTCGAGGGTGCCGCCGACGTCGCCGGCGTAGACGCGGATCAGGCGCCCGACGGTGCCATGCTGTGCTGCCATGCTCTGTGCTCCTCAGTTCGTGTGCCAGACCAGGAAATCGAGCGAGACGCGGTAGCGGTACTCGCTTTGGTTGCTGCCGCCTTCGCGCGGCATGTCGCGCTCGGCCTCGAGCTCGACATGCGGCACGTCGAGGCCGGCCATGTCGCCGGAGTAGGCGTTGAGCGAGCTCGTCACCGCCCGCGCCAGCGCCTTGGCCGAGGCGTAGCTCGATCCCCAGCAGTCGATCTGCAGGCGCGGATTGGAGAGGCCTGACGGGCCGTCGTCGGCGAGCAGGGGAGCGCCGTCGACCCGGGCAACGACGACCGATGGGAGCCGGGCTCCCTGCGGCAGCGAGACCGGGAAGACGCGATCCTCCACGAGCGCTTCAACGCCGGCATCGGCCAGCAGATGGGCGATGACCGCCGCCTCGATCATCGCCTTCCGGCCCGCTTCCTGGCCACCCGCGCGACGGCTTTGTCGATCTCGGCCTTAATGTCGGCGGCGATGCCGTCGAGCACCTGCTGTTTGAGCGCGTCCCAGGCCGGCCTGAGGTAGGGCTGGGCCGCCATGTTCTCGGTCCCGAACTCGACCATGTGCGAGTAGCGCCGATTGGTCGAAGCGACGAAGACCTCCGCCATCCCCGCCGCTGGGTTGTTGCGATTGGCCGCGCGCGCCGCCGCTCCCGCTTCCTCCCGGGTTGCGCCGGCTCGCATGGCCGCCGCAAACGCCACCTGGGCGGGCTTCGCGCCGCGCGCCCGGGTGGTCACCATGATCGACTGGCGGAGCGTGCCGACGCGCACCGGTACCAGCTGCCTTGCCCGCTCCGCGACGGGCTCGGCGCGCCGCTTGAGCACACGCAGCAGCACGTTCTTCTGGGTCGCCTGCGACAACTGCTGCAGGGCGGCCCGCAGCTCCCTGAGCCCTTCGACTTTCACCGTGACCTTCATGCGGCGCCCTCGCTCAGCTCATGGCCGGACTCGCCCCGCGCCACCGCATCGATCTCCCGCCACTGGTGACGGCCGAGATCGCGCACGGCGGTGACGTTGTAGTCGCGGCCGCCGTAGCGGATGCGGTCGCGGGCATCGACGTCGGCCACTTGCGACGACCAGCGGATGGTAAAGCGCGTGGAGATCTCGGCGCCGACCTCCTGAGCGCGGTAGGCCTCCGCAGCGCTGGCGTCCCGCACGTTGGCCCAGACCGTGGCGAGCGCCACGAACGACTGGATCGGCTCGTTGAACTCGTTCCGGGTCGTCGTGGCGCGCAGGATGGTGACCCTGCGGTCGAGGTCGCCGGCGCCGCCGGGGGGCATCAGGCGGACGTCCCCACGATCTCGATCTCGTACTCGACCGAGGAGCCGCCGCCGGAGTTGGCGATCTTGAGCAGGTCGCCGGTGCCGGCGGTGACTGTCCATCCCGCCTTCGGCGCGGTGATCATGTAGGCGCCGCCCGGCGAGACCGAGATGACGTCGTCGGCGTTGCCAAAGGGACCCTGGAAGGCGTTGGAGGCGGCGCCACCGACCACGACGTTGTTGGTGTTGTTCTTCGATGCGCGGACGCAAATCGCCTTGATCTTGGCGAAGGTCACGGCCGCGCCATGAGGATCGGTGAGCCCGCCGCCGGCGAGATCGAGGTCCTCGCTGGCGGAGGCATTGAGCGTGCGCTTGTCGGCGAAGATGCGGTCGGCCTGATCGGTGCCAGTGCCGTCGGCGAGCAAGGTGTCCGCGTGACCGGCGAACTGGCTGCGGGTGCTGCCGAGGTCGGGGGAGCCGACCAGGTCATAGGCGATGGTGGAGCGCAGGCTGGTCTTGAGGGTCATGGATGGGATCCTTTCTCGCTTGGGGTCAGTCGTGCCGGACGTAGGGCATCAGCAGGTTCTTGGCGCCGGTCGGCAGCTCCGTCATGCTGCCGGCGATGCTGGCCTCGCGGTTCTCGTAAAGGTCGCCGAGGACAAGCAAAACTGCTGCCTTGATGGCAGCGGGCACCTGTTCGGCCGCCGGCCAGCCGGCCCTGAAGGTGATCTTGACGGCGTCCATCTGCGGCCTGACGGCGGGCCAGACCTGGCTGAAGGCCGCGCGGATGATGCCCGTCTCGCCCAGCGAGACCTGGTAGACGCTGCTATCCAGGACCTGCTCGACCCCGGCGTCGTCGACGTACCTGACTTCGAGGCCCGTCGTGGTCAGGACCGGCCCGATCGGGAGCCGGATCTCGCGCGGGAAGCCGCCATCGAGCCGGTAGCGCCATACAGTCTCGATGAGTGACGCCCGGAGAAAGGTCTCGACGTGCCCCTGCGCGGCAGCCAGGTAGGCATCTATGACGGCGTCCTCGTCGCTGCCGTCCACCCTGATGTGCTGTTGCTTTGCCACCGCCGCATCGATCAGTGCGGCGGAGGCCGGCGTGACGAGGTCGAGACCGGCCACGGGCTAGACCGCCGGCTTGGCGCGGGGCTTCGCGCTGCGAGCCACGGGGCCGCGACTCGTCTGCGCGTCGGGGCTGGCCGGCGCGCCAGGCTGAGGGCCGGGAACGGTGCCCCCATCTGCGTACTCCGCGACGCCGCGGTTGACCCATCGGGCCGCGGACGCATCGTTGAGCTCGTAGACCCTGCCGGCCTCATAGCGCTCCTCGTCCTGGGTGCCCTTGCGGGCGTCCTCGACGACGCGCGTCACGTTGAAGCGAACCCGGCGCATGCGCCCCTCCGTCGTTCACTCGGGGAGGCTGGGCGGACATTGCCGCCCAGCCCAGCGGCGTCAGCCGACGATCTCGTCGACGCTGGCCAGGTCGCTGTCGGAGCCCGGCGCGTAGCGCGCATCGAAGCCCAGCACGACGGCGCCGGCATCGCTGGTCGCGGTGCCGACCGTCATCGACAGCCGCGCGTGCGTGAAGCCGCCGCTGACGTCGAGCTCCTCGCTCCGCAGGTTGATGATGGCCTGCTTGTTGTCATCGGAGCCGGCCTGCGTCAGCTGCGTGATTGCCTTGCCGGTGATGTCCTTGGCGCCGGTGCCGCCGCTGTCTTTGGCCTGCTGCAGCTTGGCATCGACAGTGGCGTTGGTGCCGAGGTCGCCGGCCATGATGATCGCCATGAGCCGCTCGAATTTGCCCATATTGATCCAGCCGGTGGTGTAGGTGTTGGCCGCATAGGCGTCGGGATCGATGATGCCGGCCATGGCCGCGCGATCGGACGGCCGAAGAACTTTCGACATGGGTCGTGCTCCTCAAGGTGTGTTGGGGGGCCGGGCGGATTGCTCCGCCCGGAGGATTGCTTGGGGCCTGTCGTGCCGTCGGATCAGGCGCGCTCGTCGAGCGTGACGAAGTGCGACTTGGCATTGCTGCCGTTGGCGGGCGATACCGGCGCCGACAGGTGCGGCTGGCCGCCGAACCGGAAGGTCCAGCGGAAGGCCTGGATGTTGTAGTCGAAGTAGAGATGCATGGACGACGCGAACTGCACGCCGGTGGTGCGCCGGGCCGCGTAGTAGCCCTTGGGCGAGATGAGTTGCAGGTCGCCCTTGTCGCCGAGCGTCTTGCAGTGCTCCGACCACTTGACGGGATAGCCGAGCAGGAAGCCGCCAGGCGCATCGATGAGCCCGTTCGGCGGCAGCCACACGGGCTTGTCACCGATGGTGATCGCCGACAGCTGCGGGACGGTGTCCCGATTGGCGAGCCAGTACGGCCTGTCGCCCGGCGCCACCAGCAGGCGCGAGTACATCTTGAGCACGTTCTGGGCGACGATGGTATCCGCGCTTTGGCCTGACTCCTTGGCCACGGACACCAACGCCGGGGAGTTGAACCAGCCCAGGGGCTCGCCGGCGCCGCTGCCGTAGATCACCTTGTCGGCGATCTTCCAGCTGATAGCCTGCGCCGACTTCGCCGACAGGCGGCTATTGAGGCGCGGCGCGTCCTCGAGCAGCTCTTCGGTGGCGAGCACGAAGCAGTAGAGTTCGTGCAGCGGCAGCTGGCGACCCTTGGTACTGAGCTTGCTGGCCACCATCTGGCTGCCGCCCTCGGCCCGGAAGTAGGCCTGCACGCCGGAGGCGCCCCACGGCGTCGTCTCGTCGGCCGTCCAGTCGACCTGGCGCGCGTTGGTCGGCTCGAGGTCGACGTCGGCGACGAGATCGTCCTGGTTGATGACGATCTCCCAGATCTCGTCCCGATACTGGACCGGCAGCTCGAAGCCCTCGCCGGCGGAGCCGCCGCCCTCATGGAAGTTGGCGGGGGCGGCCTGGATGCCGGGCTGCGGCGTCGCGCGCACGAGGCGCGGATCGACGCGGCCGCCGGGCTCGCAAGCCGCGCGGACCGCCCGGGCGAAGTCGGCCACGTTGCGGAAGCCGCCGGTCGTTGCCGGGTTGGGCTCATTGAGCACCGCAGTGGCTCGGTAGGGCGCGGCGGCGATCGCCTCGATGGAGCGCCTGCGCTCCGCGCTCCGCTCCTCGGCGGCGATCTGCGTCTCGAGCGCCTTCAGCTCGGCCTCGATCTCGCCGAAGCGCTTCTCCTCGACCTCGGTCAGGTCGCGGCCGTCCTTGTCGGCTGCATCCAGCAGCGCCGTTGCCTCGGTCTTGAGAGCGTGCTGGCGCTGCCGGAGGTCCTTGAGCTTCTTGCTCATCCACGTTCTCCGTCGTTGCATCCCTGGTGCTGGAAAATGCTCGCCGTTCTCTCCGCCAGGTGCCGGAGAGCCCGTCGTACTACTCGATGATTGGGTTGCGTCAGATCAGCGCCAGCCGCCGGCGTCCGGCGTCGGCCTTGCGCTTGCGGCGATAGCCGCCGCCCGCCTGCAGGCGCTCGATCACCTCGTCCAAGGTCTCGACCCTGTCGGCCATGCCGAGATCGACCGCCATCTGGGCGGGATAGACGCGACCGCCGCCCATGTGCTTGTCGGTCTTCTCGGGATCGGCCCTGACCACGGCGGTCGACACACCGCGCGCCTTCGCTACGTCCTTGACGAACATGTCGTAGTAGTAGCGCACGACCCCGGCGAGCGCGTTGCGTGCCTCGGGCGTCAGCGGCTCGAACGGGTTGCCTTCGACCTTGCGCGGTCCCTCGGCAATGAACGTCACGTTGACGCCCATTGCCTTGACCATCTCGGATACGTCCTCGTGGACGGTGTAGACGCCGATCGAGCCGACCTCGCCCGATGGCGTCACCACCAGCTCGTCCGCCGCGGAGGCGATCCAGTAGGCGGCGGAGGCGGCGATCGTATTGGCGACGGCGACGATCGGGCGGTCCTCCCGCTTGGCGCCGCGGATCCTGGCAGCGGTCTCCGGGACGAGATCGACCGTGCCGCCGGGCGAGTCCACATCGAGGACGATCGCCCGGGTATTGGGGTTGGCCGCTGCTGCATCGAAGGCGGTCCCGAACTCGACCAGGGAGGCGGCAGTCTGCGACACGTCCTCCAGCCGCTCCATGCGCGGCACGATGGTGCCGTAGAGCTTGAGCACGGCGATGCTGCCGGCCGCCGTTTGCGATAGGGGCTCCCTGCCGGCCGGCTCGGCGCGGTAGCGCTCCGTCCTCGGCCCGAGGCTCGCCCGCAATTGCAGCATGGCGACGATCTCGGCCGCCTTGCGCGGCTCGATGAACCACGGCCGCGTCGCGAAGGCCCTGAGCACGCGGCGGATCTCATGCGGCATGGCACAGCTCCTGGGCAGGCCGGCGATAGTCGGCGATGCGCACGATGTTGCTCCCGAAGATCTTCGAGACCGGGCGCCCGTCCGGCCCGAGGATCTCGGCGTCGGGCTTCTGGCGCGGCGGCGAGCCGGCCGGCGCCATGTTGAGCGGCTGCAGATAGGCATCGCCGCCGGCGATCGGGTTCATGTTCTCGAGCTTGCGGATCTCGTTAACGCTGAGCCACCCCCATTGGCGGCCCTGGGCATAGGCCTCATAGCGGGACTTGAGGTCGCCACGCAGCAGGCCGCTGACATTGAACTCGAAGAAGAACCGCCTATCGTTGAGGATGAGAACCTTGCGGATCGATTGCTCGATGAGCTCGAGCCAAGGCAGCAGCGTGTCGATTACGAACTCCAACGCCTGCTGCTCGATGTTGTTGTTGGTCGCGCGCTCGAGCAGTCCGACCTTGTGGGGCGGCATGCGCCAGAACTGCGCGATGGCGTAGGAGAGCTCCTTCTTGCTCTCCAGGAACTGGGCCTCGTCGTTGGCGACGCCGACCTTCTCGATCTTGATGCCGTACTCGAGCACGCCCGGCGAATGCTGCCGCTCGCCGCGCCACCAGCGCTTGATCGCCTTGAGATAGTTCTCGCGCGATACCTGGTCTTTGAAGTGGCTGGGATGGTGCAGAACGAACGGCGGAGTCGCGTCGTTGGCGAAGAATCGCGCTGCATAGTCCCGCAGGGCCAGAGCCGCCCCTATCTCCTCGCGCGCCACGTGGATGCGCGAGGTGCCGCGCAGCCCGTCAGAGGCAATGGGCAGCGCGCGGATGTGCCAGATCTCGTCATCGAGAAAGATCTGCTCGCGGCCGGCGTCGTCTCTGTACCGGTAGCGGCGCGAACGATCCGGCAAGCGCTCGACCGTCATGCGGCAGGGTTCGAGCCGCCACAGCGCTGAAACCGGCCCGCGCGGGCCGCCCTGCAGCTCCACGAACGCGTCGCCCTCGCTGGCGAGGTCGAACACAATCTGGCTGAAAAGGTCCTGCGCCGTCGTCTCGGGATTGGGGTCGGCCAGCACATCGACGAGCGGATGCTCGTCGCGCCGCTGCTTGGCACCATCCCGGGCCCGCTCGAAGATGCCCCACGGCAGGGCACCGATCGTCTGCGACAGGACCTGGCAGCAGTCGTAGACGACGGGCAACGTGAGCGCCTTCTCGACTGTGACGGCGACGCCGGCGGCTACAGGTCGCGTCAGCGGCCTGTACCAATAATCGTCCGAGGGATCCCGCGCCGCGCCATCGCTGGCCGCAGGCCGCCCGCCGAACCAATCAGATATGCGCATTAGAGCGACACCCTGTAATCGCTGTCGATCACGACGCCGGCACCCGGCGCCTGTGGATTGGTCGACATCACGGTGACGGCGTCGAAGAGCGCCATCGCCAGGTCGATCTTGGCGTCGCCGGCGTGCTGCTTGGTGGCGCGGATGGCGGTCGCGGTCGGCTCGATCTTGAGGTTGCCCACGCACCAGGTCATGAGGCCGCTGCCGCTGTGCCTGAGCGTGCCGTTGGCGAGCTTGCGCTCGGCAGTCTTGATCGCGTTCATCATGGCGTAGCCCTGGGGCGCGCCGACGAGCTGCTTGCCCTCCTGGGTCACGCCGATGCCGGCGAGAGCGTCGACGAGCTCGCCGATCCCGGCGGGGTCGACGGCCACGCTGGCGAGCAGCCCGCGATCGTTGATCCGTTCCACGATCTCGACGATGGCCGAGATGTCGCCGAGCTCGTCGCCGACGATGGTGAGCTCGCCCTTCCTCTCGAAGTCGAGCAGCGTCGGCGCTATCGCAGGCCTGCGCTCCAGCACGCCCTTGTGGCACCAGGCGTGCCCCCACGCGAACCACTGTCGGCGCAGGAGCTCCGCGTCGATGGACTGTGCGCTGCTGCCCTCCGCGCCGGCGGCGGCCTGCGACCGCGGGGCCGGTGTCTTGGAGCGGCCGAGCACGACCAGCCCGAAGAGATCGTCCAGGCCGCCGCCGTCGATGCCGACCACGACCACCTCGCTGCGCTCGATGACCTCCTCCAGCGTCAAGGACGGGTCCGCCCTCTTGAGCCAATGCTCGGCGCCAGGCCAGCGGTCGGGCCGGAGGGCGATGCCGATCTGCACGTTGAAGTGCTGCGAGGCGAAGAGGGCCAGGGCCTCGATGCCCTCGCGCTCGGTCCTGGCCAGCTGGTTCGCCAGGAACGTCTCATCGAGCGAGCGACCCAGGTTGGGGTTGAGGAGCGGCCAGTACTTGCGCTCCTTCCATGCCGCCTGCTTCACGAGGTCTTCCGGAAGCTCGTAGAGCACCGGCAGGAGCGGTAGCTTGATCTTGCCGTCGCGGACGTCGCGGGCGCTCTGCAGCTCTGCCTCGAACACGCCTGCGGGCGGGATCTTGGACTGGGTCGTGATCTGCAGCAGGAAGCCGTCCGGCTTGGCCGCCAGGGCGCCGCGGATCTCGGTGAACACATGCGCGGCGCGCGCGTGGGCCGCAAAGACGTGGGTCTCGTCGATCAGCGTCACCCACTGCTTGCCGCCTGTGATGACGTCCGTGTCCGCGGCCTTGATTTGGACCGCGACTCCCGAGAGCCGATGCTGCAGCGACCGGCGGTGCTCGATCGCTTTGAAGATCTTGCTCAGCCGCGGATCGGCCTGGACGATGCCGACCGCCTGGCGGAACGATATGCCGGCGACCTCCAGCGTCGGCGCGACGAGCACGATCTCAGCGTTCTCGTGGGGGCACAGCAGAGCAGCGATGACCACGATGCCGGCGGCCGATGTCGACTTCCCGTTCTTCTTGGGGATCAGGAGAAAGACCTCCTGAATGTGGCGCTTTGGCCCCTCGAGCGACCCGAAGATGGCTGCGACGATGTCCTCGCACCAGGGCAGGGCCTGCTCAAACCGCGGCTTGCCGGCGACGTCCGGCACGCGCAACCTCCGGAACATGCGCACCGCCTCGTCGGCGGCGGCGCGATCGAGCGGGAGGTCCGGTACCAACGACCGGCCGGAGAGCAGCCTGTCGCGCCAGTCGGGACAGGACGTGTCCCACATGGTCAATGGCGCGTCCTGAGTCTGAGATCGTTGCCCCACTCGTCGTCGACGCCGCTGGTGGCCACGGCCGCCTCGACCTTCGCCTGGTCCTTCTTGCCCAACGCCTCTGCGGGTTGCGGGGCGGGCGCGGCGCTGTGCGCGGACCCGGCGGCGACAGTCATCCGAGCCATTGCCTCCAGCTTGAGGATGGCGTTCACCTTGCCCTCGCGGGCGGCCTTATCCAGCTTCTTGAGGGCAGCGGCACGCCGGCGCGCAGCACCATTGGCGAGTTCATCGCTGAAGTACTTCACGAGGGTCGGGGTGGAGCAGCCGATCGCCCGCGCGATCGCGTCCTGGGACATGCCGCCGCCAACGTAGATCTCGACATCGCGGCGCAGCGCGTCCGTTGGCCGGAACGGCTTGCGCCCTCGCTTCTTCGCCATCGCTCACCTGACTGGAATTCTTTGGCAACTCGCTGGTTCGTGGAAAACGCGCCGGACGCAAAAAATCTCTTTGTGAGGCCGGCGCGGCTCCAGGCCCTTGATCCGCCGAGAGATTTCATCCCCCCTGGGGTGGGTTGCGAGCCCATCGCGACGCGCGGAGTTGCATGGTCGCGCCTTTCAGGTAGCTCGCATCTACCTGCGCTCAGGCGCTCCGGGCCCTTCGTGCGCGCTCGCGCGCCGTCTTGCGGACGTGGCAGGCATGGCAGCGCAGCAGCACGTTGCGCTTGTCGAGCGGCGCACCGCCGTCCCTCAGCTCCCTGATGTGGTCGCCGATGATGCGGCGCCATGGACCGAAAGGCGTGGCACACTCCGGATCCTCGCAGCGTGCTCCGCGCTCGCGCTTGATGGTAGCAATCACCGCGCGCCACTCGGGCGAGCGGTAGAAGCCATCGTGAGGGCCACCCGCCGTCCCCACTCTGCGCACATCGAGCGTGGCGAGACGGTGGGGCACCATCCGTAGGGCGCTCATGTCTTCTGCCCGTCCTTACTCAATCGCTCCTCTAGGGCGTGGGCAAGCAGCTCCCTGATCATGGCGGTACGATCCGGCCGATCCATGCGCTGATGGCGGAGCGTATCGATTGCCTCCAGCATCTCGGTCGGCAGCCTAAGCGCGATCTGCTTCATCGGCTCCTCGCCCGCGGGGGGTCTGCCGCGGGGGCGTTTGGCGGGCTTGCTCATGCCCCATTATCGCATCCCGATACATCCTGTGCAATGACAAAAACGTGATTAGTGGGATGCGGCATTTCATTGCATTTATGTCTCCCATGCGCCATATATTCGCATGCAACGATGCGTACGCCCGCAAGCGGCTGTCACCGCCGGGCGCTGGAAGACCAACCCCAGACAGGAGAGCACTGCAATGCGCGTGATCGTGACGACCTTCGACGAGTCCGGCGACGAGATCGAGACTCGCAAGGCCTGGCTCGAGGATCTCTGCTCCAGCCCCGGCGACGACGCCGGTGACCTGGTCGAGGAGGTCCTGGCCGAGATGTCGCTCAGTTGAGACGAGTTGGCCCGGGCTGCTGTCACAGCACCGGGCCGCGTGATCACCAACCCCAGAAAGGAAGGAGCATCACATGGCGAATCTTACCATCCCGGGCATCCCGTGGGCAATCGCCCTCGCGGGTGTCGGGTTGCTGGTCGGCGCCAGCGCGTCGCTCGGCGCCTACTACGCCTTCGAGACCGGCGCCCAGAAGCACGTCGCCCTGGGCCTCATCATGGGCGGCGCCGCGCTGGGCGGCGAGCTGCTCAAGCCTCTCGTCGTCGCGGCGGCATTCGATGCCCTGGGCCGCTGGAGCCTCCTCAGGGCCGCGGCGCTGTTCGGCGTCGCCGCCGTGTGCATCGTCTACTCGCTGGCCAGCGAACTCGGGCTGGCGGCCGCCAGCCGTGGCGACCTCGCGGCGGAGCGGCGGGCCGCGTCCAACTCCGCCGCCGCGCGTGCAGAGGAGCGCCGGCGCCTGGAGGCCGAGCTGGCGGCGATCGGGCCGGCGCGGCCCAAGGCCGAGATCGACGCCCTCGTGGCAGCGGCGCGGCCCCGGTGCCGCATCGATGTCACGCTCGGCGGCCGCAATACCGTCTGCGCCAAGGACGCCAAGCTGCTGGCCGAGCAGGGGCGGGCCCACCGGCGCGCCGAGATCCAGGCCAAGCTGGATGCCCTGCCGGTTGTAGTCGCCGCCCAGAAGGCCGCCGACCCGCTCGCCAGCGCGGTCGCCTACTATGCCAAGGCGGCCGGCTACGAGCGTCTCGGCGAGGAGGACTGGTCGGTCTGGCTCTACCTGCTGCCTGTCCTGCTGCTCGAGCTCGGTTCGGCGTTTGGTGGCCTTGTCGTCGCCGCCTATCGCCCAGCGCCGGACCGAACCGAGTCGAACCGAGCCGAACTGAACCGAACCGAGGTGTCAGTTCGGGTCGGCGACGGGCCGCCCGGCTCCGAACTGAACCGGACTCAGCGAACCGAGCCGAACTCGGGCGAACTCAGCCGAACCGAGGTGCCGAACCGAGCCGAACTGAACCGAACCGAGGTGTCAGTTCGGGTCGACGACGGGCCGCCCGGCTCCGAACTGAACCGGACTCAGCGAACCGAGCCGCACTCGGGCGAACCCAGCCGAACCGAGGTGCCGAACCGAGCCGAACGGACCGAACCGAAGCGGCGCGGCCGGCGCATGACCAGGATCGAGGCCGAGCAGTACCTGGTCACGCAGCTTGCGCTCAACCGCGAGCTCCCGAGCCAGGACTGGCTCGCCGAGCGCTGCGGCGTCGGCAAGAGCACCGTGCACGACTGGGTGCGGGATTGGCAGCGGCGCGGCCTGATCAGCCGGGCCAGGGCCGGCAAGTGCAACGTGATCCGGGCCGGGAAGCGCCTGCCGGTGGCCCGGAAATGCGACGCCCCGGACCGTTCCGAACCGTCCGGGGCGCAACAGCGCGAGTTTGCCTAAATGTGGGTGATTCGCGCCTAGGTGTCCAGGGGCTTGGCGCGCATGTGGCCATTGCCTGGTCGTTCGCTCGACTCGACGGGCGCGGGTCTCAGCGCACCACGCGGCCGAGGATGGCGGCAGCTACCCGCGTCGGCTGAATGCGCGCCACCTGCGTGCTGTAGCGGCCAGAGTAGATGTGGCGAATGATCCTTGCCCGAGTGGCCTCGTCGCGCTCGAAGCTGATGGCAAAGTCGTCACGCTGGACGCGCGCAATCCGCCCGGCCACGCACAAGTCGCCAATCGCGAATGTCACTTCGGTGCCGGTGGTTGCGGGGGCGATGCCAGCGAACCTCGCGCCAGTCAGGGAGAGGTCCAGCACGGGAAAATGAGCCCGGTGGTCGCCGATGCGCAGCTCGCCGCGTTCGGTCGATTTCAGGCGCTCTGCCGTGCGATAGCGCGGCTGCTCGATGCAGACCATGCAGGCGACCGTCAGAATGACGATGTTGTACCAACTCCAGAACAGGCAGAGAGCGCTCGAGTCTCGCAGCCTGCTGGCGTCCTCAACGAAGAAGGCCCACACCACGCCGGCGAGGGTCAGAACGAGATAGGCGAGCAAGGTATTGAGGAGCGGCCACTGGATGAGGCGTTGGCTGCGATCCCCCCCCTTCGCCGTGACCTGGAATTTTTGCCCGCCGGGCTTCAAAAGGCCGGTCGTGGTTTGCTTGAGCACCTGCGCCGCAATGAGAAGCTGTGTGACATCCGACAGAAGCGGGATGACGCGGCCCTGAGCAAGCCAGCCCGTGATCGCCAGGTGGGCTGCAAAATAGGGCAAGTAGTAGGAGAGCGTCGTCAGCACATCCGCCTGGACGGCGCGCACGTCGCAAAGCCAATAGAGAATCGGAACGTAGATGCCTAGCAATCGAAAGGCGAAGCTCGCGTACCAATAGAGCAGGGCGTCTACGAGGCTGATGCGGTCGAGGAGCTTGAGCCCGTTGCGGAGGCGCAGCGGCCCGAGCGGGCCGCGCCAGATCTGGCCGAGTCCGAGCGCCCAGCGGCTGCGCTGGGTCACGTACTCCTTCAGTCCTTCGGGAGCCAGGCCGAGCGACAGCCGCTCGTTCAGGTAGACCGTGCGGTAGCCGAACGTGCTCATTCTGAGTGACAGCAGGTAGTCCTCGGTGACGGAGGAGCTCGGCACGCCGCCGATCTCCCAAAGCGCCGAGAACCGAATCACCGACGAGGTGCCGCAGCAGAACGCCGTGCCCCAGGCATCCTTGGAGGCCATTACCACGTCGAAGAAGTAGCGCTGCTCGTCGGGCCAGACCTGCGCGATGGTCAGGTTGCTCTGGAAGGGGTCCGGATTGATGAAATGCTGCGGGGTCTGTACGATCCCGACGCCGTCCTCTCGGAACAATGGCAACGTACGGCGCAGGAAGTTCGGCAAGGGCACGAAGTCGGCATCGAGGACAGCGATGTAATCGGGCGGATCAGGCAGGGCCGCCACATGCAGCAGCCCGTTATTGATGTTGCCGGCCTTGGCACCCGTGTTGTCGGGGCGCGTCAGATAGCGCGCGCCGAGCCGCTCGCTCAGCTGCCGCAGCCATGGACGCCGGCTGTCATCGAGCACCCAGACCCGTTTCTCCTCGTAGTCGAGCGCCAGCGCGCCGACGATGGTGCGCTCCAGAATGTCTGGTCCCTCGTTGTAGGTGCAGATGAACACGTCGACGCGCGGCTGGCGCGGTTGCCTTGCGAGCCAGGCGGCGTTGCGGTCGGCTTCAGCTGACCGGCTTTTCAGGCGCGCAAGGGTGACGAGGCTGAGCGTCGCGCCGATTGCTGCCAGGGTCTCGATCGCCACGAAGACCAGGCCGACGATCCAGTCAAGGGACCACCCGATGGGCGGCAACGTGGAGGTCCAGCGCCATACCATGTACCTCCACATGAAGGCGACCATGACGGCCACCGCTGCGGCTCTGGCCAGCTCGTTGCGCGAGCTGATCCACGGCAGGACGGCGTAGGCGAGACCGACGACGAGCGCCACCGGCGCCAACGCCTCGGCGAGTATCTGGAGGGTAGGGCTCATTCGCCGAACGTGACGCGCCCGGTCCGTCCCACCTTGCATTCGTTGGCGAGATCGAGAGCCGGGAGCCTGACGGTCACCCGGAACGGCTCCTTCACAAGGGAACTGGCCTGTATGGCGAAGTTCGCGTTTGCGGCCGACATGCCCGTCAGGCTGATGATCCGGCCGGCGTAGGCGGCGGTGTCGCCGCGCAGCCGGAACTCGGCCGACTGGCCGATATGGAGGCGATTGTAGACGCTCTCGCCGACCGCGGCTGTAACGACCACGGCGGAGCAGTCGAGCAGGCGCACCAGGTCCTGTCCGCGCACGACCGATTCGCCGGGTGCGGTGAGCATCTCCCACACGCGGCTCGCGACGGGGGCCACGAGCTTGGCAGCGGATTTCTCCTCGTAGAGCTTCGCCTCCTCGGCGAGCTCCTTGCGCAGCGTGGCAAGCCGCGCGTCGCGCTCGCGCAAGTCGGCCTTCAGCTCAGCCAGGCGCTGGCTGACCTCGTCGACCCGTTGGGAGGACCGCGGTCTGTCGTTGTAGCTGTCGCCAATGAAGGTGCCCTGTCGCGCCGCCTGCAGCTCGACGTTCAGAGCGGCAAGGCGATGCTCGATCGTGAGGTACGTCTCAGCCGTGACGTGGGCTTCCCTGGTGTATTTCTCGAGCGTGGCGGCGGTGATGCTGCCCGAGCCCACCATCGGCTGCACGCGCGCCAGAGCCTTGGCGGCCGTATCCCGGTTGATGCGCGCGACGGTCAGCTCGCTTCCGAGCTCCGCGGCGCGCGCCGTGAGCTGGCGCACGCGCCCATCCTGGAAGATGCGCACCTGATTGCCGAGGTCGTCGTGCAGCGCCGTCAGCTCGGCGATGCGCGCGAGGATCCCCTCGCGGTCGTTGCCGATCTGGTCGATGAGGCGGCGCAGATCGGCGAGTCGAGAGTGGTCAGCGCGGCTGTTGACAATGCGCAGGATCGTCTGGCCGGGAATGAGCTCGCTGCCGACGGTGACGGCCAGCGGCCCCTGCTCGATCTCGCCCTCGATCGGCGCCCGCAGCGAGATGATGGGGGCATTGACCACCGCCTCCGTGCTGGTCGCCTGCAGCAGCGCGCGCACAGGCATCCAACCCAACACGATCAGCAGGAGCAGGCCGATTGCCGCCTTGATCACGCGCCGATGGTCGCGCCAAGCCTTCGTGGCCCCCGGCACGGCCGTTGCTGGCAATGGCCTTGCGGCATTGGCCTCGAACTCGACCTTCAGCCGTTCGAGGCGCGCGCGACTGTCGTCGCCTTCGGCCACCTTGCCCGAATCAGCGGCCGCCGGTCCAACTGGCAGCCCGTTGGTCCCGGGGGTTGGCAGGGGCGCGCAGGTTTGAGCCATCGACGTACTCGAAACTATGTCCCGTCATGCCGTAGGGTATGCATGGTTGTGATTTCGATGGGGTAAATGCCAACCATTGGAGGGCCTCCGGACCGTGGCGCGCCGCCTTGATCAGGCTTCACCACTCAACGCGGGTGTCGATCCGCCTGGAGAGCGCGACCACGGCGATGATGTCCTCGTCGCCGACTTTCCCCAGCCGCGCGCGGGTGCGGCCACGGTCGCCTCGTGCGAGCTACGGGCTAGATATGTTTCGGCGCTGCACTAATCCGTTAATGGCACGATATCGCTCGCCAGCGCGGTGCACTGGGCCGAAAATGTGAAGGGCTCCGCGGTTGGCTGAGCGGAGCCCTTCTCACCGCAGGTGCTGGTCGCCCTGCCGGTGGGGTACGGTTAGACTAGTGTAGACCCGCCGGTTTTCGCAATGGTTACCGCTTGGCGCCGCGTCCCGCCGAGGTTGCGGCCAGCGTGGCCACCAGGGCGGCCGTGCCATCTAACGCGCCCCTGCCAGTCCGACTGTCCTGGCGCGGCGTGCCCAACACGGGCGTCGCTTCGCACTCGCGGCGCGGGGCAGAAGCAACCAGCCCCCGGGATCGGCAACCCCGTCATGCGCACGCAACAGGGTGGGTGGGACGAAGGGCTGCCCTTGGCACCTCGGATGAGACGTCCGCTCCGTTGCCTGACTGCAGAACACGGCTGGAACAACCGGTCCGAGTGGACGTTTCCCCCTCGTTCGCTCGGCAGTGACCCCTTGCTTCATCCGAGAGCCATGCCTCGCAACCCAAACGTCAGAGGTCCTTCTAAGAGCGTGGGCGAAAAGCACCATGGCGTGGGGCGCAGCGGTCTACGCAAGTCGGACCGTAGCGCCCCGACAGAAATCCATAGCCATCACGGTCTCGGCGCGGAAGGCGACCCGAAGTCCCGTCCGGGTGACCGAGCGACCAGCGTAGCACAACACGGGAAGGACCAACCAGACCGCACCCGCATTGACGTGAGCCAGGACCACGAATGTCGCTACTGGTCGCAGAGGTTCAACGTCTCACCAGATGAACTTCGCCGCGCGGCACACAAAGTCGGTCCAATGGTCGAGGACGTGGCCCGCGAACTGGGAAAACGCCACAAGGCGTGATTGTGGTCGTTGATCCTGTATTAGCAGGAAGATGATGCTGGCCCCGTCCGGCGTCCGCCAGAAGAGCGCCACGCTGGAGCCGCAACTATGACCAGGCTCCGCCCTCCCTCGTCGCCACTTCTGTTGACTTCTCACCCTGATCGCCTCGCGCCGACCGACGGCGACGCCCGCCGCGATGCGCCGTATCACGAGGGGCAGGAGCGGGTAGCGACGTGGCAGTGCCCAAGCCGCCCGGCGCAACTAGCCGGGTAGGGCTTGCCTACACCAGGGCGTTCGACACCATGAAAGCCGATCCGAGCCTCGGCCGCGCCGAGGCGATGCGCCGCGCCATGGCGTCCCTGATCGCAGGCGGCGGGCGCCTGTCTCACCCGGCCAACTGGGCGCCGTTTGTGGTCGTGGGAAAGGGCGGAGCGGGGCGGTAGCCCGGACGGGTTGCCATCGGAACCGCCGATTCCTCACAAAGCTGCTGACAGTCGCCGTCGCCGAGGGCGCGATCCAAGGATCGCGGCAGCGAGGCCGTCGTGCTCGACGAGGCAAGCGCCTGGCGGTGCGTCTGGGTGGCGCCTGGACGCCGCCCCGGCGGCCGGGCGTCCCCATTCCGCGGTCAGCAACCCGACCGATGCTCGCGCAGGACACGCACCATCGCGTCTACAATGGTGGCCGGGTGTGCCGGCTTCGCCAGATAGAGACCGCGCTCGCACGCGCCGCCTTGCGCTGGAAAGCCGCTGTAGATCATAAAGGGAATGCCGCGGGCGACCAGGCGCCCGCAAAGCTCCTGACAGTCGCCGTTGCCGAGGGCGCGGTCCAGGATCGCGGCAGCGAGGCCGTCGTGCTCGACAAGGACAAGCGCCTGGCGGAGCGTCTGGGTGGTGGTGACCTGGGCGCCTTCACGCTGAAGGATTAGTGCGAGGTCGAGCGCGATGAGCGGCTCGTCCTCGACGATGAGGATCGAGAGGCCCCGCAGGGAGGGGCTATCCATGGATATTCCTTTCGCGCGGCTGGCGCGGTGCTGCCCACAACACGGCCCATTGAGGGAGGGCTCGGTGTGTCGGAGCCGTCGATCAATCCTTCGAGACGCAACAAGCGCGATGATCGACTGCCAAAGGCCCAGCCGCGGAGCGAGGGCTGCCGGGTGCTGCACGATGAGGATACCTTAACTCGGAAACCAACGCCATGAGCCATCGGGGCTGAGCCTTGGCTGGGTTCCGGAAGGCCGGCCGCCGGCTGATTTGTCGTCGGAGAAGCTGGGACGCTGCGCTGGTTGCTTCCCGCCTCTTCCCAGCGATCGGCTCCCGGAACTTTGCCAACCGCGGGAGCGTTCTGGGCGTGTGCACGGGATGACTGTCAGGATGCTTGGAGCCAAGCTCCGCGAGCGACTTCCGTTTAGTGATGGAGAATTGCCCAAGGAGCTGAGCCGGCTGATGGCAGAGTTACTGCGCCGCCAGCGCGGGCGCGACCTGCGGCGAGATAGAGAGCCCAAGCACCAGAAGCAGTGCTGAGCCTCGTGGGCATGTTCGTCATGCCCTACGTCCCCTCTCTGCCTCCGCCCTCTGGCGTCTGCGGCTCACGCGCGTCGAAGCTCCGGACTGCGAAGCCCGGACCCGCCTGCCGCAAAAAAAGGCCCCGAAACGCAGGCGTTCCGGGGCCCAAGGGGACTAATTCCGTAGTCCGTCAGTGCTTGTCGCGCTCGCCCTGCTCGAAGAAGGACTTCGCGTCGAACGCCTGCACCGGCGCCGCCATGCTCAGAAGGGCCAGGCCAATGAGAGCAACCGTGAGCATTCTCATAATACTCTCCTCAACGCACCACTTGGTTTCGTTCTCTCGCGGTGCAGCATGAGGTATAGCCCCTCGGTTCCCTGCGGCCTACGCACGTTACCGTGATGGTGCCGAGGTCGCCCTGCGGTCGGGCCTGGCGCCACGTCGTCCCCCGGCAGGTTTCCCAGCCCGTTAGATCGCCCTCACGAACTTGGCCGCAGCATCGACCCGCCTCGATGCCCAACTGACGCAGCGCTGAAGGCCGAGCTCGAACGGACGCACCAGCCCTGCCCCGACTGCCAGGGCTGGTGGGTGGCCATGGAGACGACGCACCGAGGGCCCGAACCGGTCAACTGTCCGAGCGCCTCTGGGCGGCCGCTTGCAGTTCAGCCTCACAGCGCGGCGCACCGCCATCTTTTGGCTTTAGTGGCGGAAGCCGTTACGCGCGGCGGTCTCGTCGAACTTCATCGCTTTGATGGCGGCAGACTTCATCTCGTCCTCGCCGAGAGCGCCGTTCCGTGCGAGGGCAAGGATGACAAGAGCGAGCCGCGTTCGACGATACTCTGCAGCTGCTCCTTTGTCGCCGTTGCTGATGTCCTCCCACGCAGCGTCGAAGGCGCGACCAAGCAGCTTCAACGTTGCGCGATCATAGTTGCCACTGCAGTCCAGGAGAGTGCGGGCCATGGCGGGCTCCCTTTCCTTCCGCGTGAGCGGTGGAAGCTGAATGCATCCAAACCACCTCGGTTCCGCGTTGACAGGATCTGGAACGGTGAAGAGCCCATCCATGAGTTCCCGGGCGGCGCTCGCCCTGGGCTCGGCCTAGTCCTGCCGCTGGCCACGTTCCTGTGGCGGCATTCCTACCTCGCCCTCGCCGGCGCGGTGCTCGCCTTCATCTGGTATGCTGTCGCCGCCGCGCGCCGGCCTGTCGGCGACGCCCTGCCCAACGCCCGCAACCCCCATGGCCCGCTACAAGACCTGGCGCTCTCAGAAGGACACGGCCCTGGACCTGATCGCCCGCGACGGCGCCGAGGCCTTAGACGCGCTGCCCGCCGCGATCCAGCACCTCGGTCCTTGGGCCGGCGCCAAGGAAGGTGATCTCGCCAGGCTCCGCCTCGTCTACCGTCTGCTGGTCGAGGAGCAGGGCTTCGTCGTAGTCCACAGACCCGCCACTAGCTTTGACCCCGAGGCCGCGGTCCGCAAGGCCGAGATCGACCGGCCGCACCCGCGAACCGAAGCAGGACCTCTTCCGCGGCCTCACCGCCGCGGCCTCATTGAAGCCTTCGCTGCCGCCTCAGGCTCGGCCTTCGGCTTTTCCGCACTCTTCCGCGGCCATTGGCGGTTGAAGAATTTGATCGACCCCACCATCGGTTCACGATGCGTTCCCGCTTCCCGTGCGCTAAGGTCTTCGTGTCGCCACCCCGCGTCTTGCCCGAGCGCGCTGACGTTCCTTGACCATCGGCTTCGTAGTACAATGCGCCTATGACCAAGACCGTGTTGGACAAGGCCGTCGAGAGGGTCAAAAGGCTCTCGCGGGAGCGACAGGCGTATGCCGCCGAGGTACTCGAGCAGATTGCCGACGCCGGCGATGACCTTTACGTGCTCTCGGAGGAAGAGCGTCGTCTTGTGCGCGAGGGTCTCGCTGAGCTCGACCGGGGTGAGACTGCAACCGAAGCTGAGGTGCGGGCGGTCTACGATAAGTACCGTGCATGAGGATCGTCTATGCCCCGCGCGCGCTGCGCGACATCGACGAGATCCTCGCCTATATCCACGCACGCAGCCCCGGCGGCGCCAGGAACGTCTCGCGGGCAATCGAACACACGATCGGAATGTGCGCGCTCAATCCGCGCGCCTGGGGCAAGACCGACGAGCCTAACGTCTACCGCCGCCCGCTGGGCAAATACCGCTACACCATCTTCTATCGAATCCTCCCCACTAATGACGGCATCGAGGTGGTCCGCGTGATACACGGCGGCCGGGTCCAGAACCTGCGCAGGATGCCGGAGGACTGATCGCCGCTTCAACGACAAGAACCCTCCCACGTTTGTGTAACTCTCGTGGTCGGCCCACAGGTGGTGAGCCCCATAGCTCGCGCTGGTGCTCCCCCGCATCATCTGCTCTTGTCATCCACAAGTTGCCCACACAGCCTACATGCTGCATGCTGCGCACTCCATTCGTGCGCGTGTTCCGCATCTGATCGCCGCGCCGCATGCCCCGCCTTGGAAAGCTCCGGGCTACCAACCACGCAGCCCTTTTCTTTTCAGCGGCCAAGCTGAAGACAGGATCCGTCAAAGCCGTGAGACGCCGACGCGGCGGTTTTCGGATCTTCCTGGGCCGGTGCCGTCTCCAGCGCAATTCTTTCCGCTGCCCGGATCGCACGGCGCACGCACCGCCGCACGATCCAGTGCTCGACCTCGATGCGCCGCAGGAGCTCGACGACGGCAGCACGCTCCATCTCCTCGCGGGCCTTGCTGCCCTCGGGCGCTGCCGCCGCATCCCTTACCCACCGGGCCACGTCCTCCGCCATCATCTCGGCATAGACGGTGCGCTCCCGAGCTCTCTCGCGCGCTGCGAACTGCCGCGCCGCCTGCGCCAGCACCTCGCAGGCGGTGGCCAGCGCGCCCTGGGCGATGCCGCGGGCCTGGTCGGGGCCCTTCACGCCGTAGCGGCGTCCATACTCCACGAAGGACAGCGGCCGCTCGGCGCCGCCGCATGAGCGCTCGAGCACGAAGTTGCGCACGATCAGGCGCACCGCCGACGGCAGTGGGGTCCACAATCCGCGCCAGATCACCCCGCAGCGCTCCTGCTCGGGCGTCAGGCCGAGCCTCGCGGACGGATTCCCGGCGGTACCGCGGCCATCGAAGGCCGAGCTGCGGATGGAGGGCTCCATGCCGTCCCAGGCGTCGCGCAGGCGCTGCGCCGCGAGATAGGCCGCATCGCTCAACATGCCCCTGATCTGGTCCACCGGCCACTCGCGGCGGAAGAGCTGCTGCTCGCCGGCGACTGTGGTGGCGACGAGCTCCTCGCCCTCGCCGAGCTGGCGCTTGCGCTCCTTGGTCGGGCCGTTGGTCGGGCCGCCCCAGCTCACCCGGCGCGCTATGCGGGCGAGCCGCTCCCAGTGGCGGCGCGGCAGCTGCTTGCGGTGCTGGGTGAGCTTGGCCTTGGCGGCACGGGCCAAGTCGAGGTCGCGGACCGCGCGCACGTAGCGGACATCGAGCTCGAGCGCGATCGCGATCTCGACCGGTTTCTTTCCAGCGGCCAGGAGCTCTCGCACCTTCTCGCGCACTGGCGCGGCGGGGCCGTTCGCCACCAGCGCCTGCAGCTCGGGGACCCTTGCGGCACGCTCGCGCAGCCGCTCCAGCGCGTTTTGCGAGCGTTCGGCAGCCGCCCGGCGCTCGGCGATGATCTGCTGCCTGGCGTCGGTGACGAGGCGCCGGACGTCGACCCCGAGCTCCTCGAGCACCTTGTAGCTGGCGTGCCTGAGGACGGCGGCGGAGCTGGTGTCGAGGCGCTCCATCGCGAAGATCAGCCGGGCGGCGAGGTCGGTCATCTCTCCTCCGCGCCGATGCCGAGCTGGCGCGCGACCTCGCGCTCGTCGAGCCCCAGGTACTGAGCGATGCCGCGGGCTGACCATCCCCGCCGCCGCAGTCGCCCGATCCTGCCCCTCAGCTCGCTTGCGCCGGCGCCCTCGGCCGCCCCGCCGCGCTGCGGGCGCGGATGCCACGGCAGCGTCGGCGGGGGCAGCGGGGGGCGCGTTTCGCCGGCATGCTCGGGGAGCTGGGCAAGCAGCCGGGCGAGCCGCTCGCATACCGTGACCATCCTCGCGACCCGGCGGCAGGCGTCGCCGATCGCGCTGGGATGGCGCTTGAGGGTCGCTGCGGCCTGCCTGACCGTGAGCCCCTGGCGCACGATGAGGTAGGCCGCAATCTGGCGCGGCAGAGTGTACTCTCGCCCGCCGGGCCGCGCCGCCAGGATCTGTGCCGGCGTGCGGCCGAACTCTCGGCAGACCGCCTCGATCACCACCGCGGATCGCTGGTCCCGCAGCCGCAGGGCATCGGCCGCGCCGCCGGCGGGGGTCTCCCGCCGCATGCCGGAGGTGTCGGGGCGGGGGCGCCGCGGCATCAGGCCACCACCCTGACATGGGAGGCGCCGAGGTCCTCCCCGACCCGGAAGGTCTCGATGCCCACGGCCGCCGCGATCCGCTCGAACTCCCGGCGGAACTCCTCCAGCCCGATCGCCGCCCGGCCCTTGTCGTCGCACCAGGCCAGGTAGATCGGATATAGCTGGCCGACCCTGACCTCGCTTCCGGGCTGGGGCTCGGCGGCGTCGGCGAGGAACTGGTCGACCCGGCCCACCGGCACCAGGTCGACGATCTCGCCCGTGGGCGCCGGCAGCGCCTTCCTGCCGGGCGGGGGCCCCCCGGATGCCGCCGGCGCCGGCCTGGTGGTGATCTCGGCGGCCAGCATGGCCGCCATGGCAGCCAGCTCGAGCGCCAGGGAGACGCCCAGCGCGTACCAGGACGAGGCGGTGCTGGCGTCGATCCAGCCCCGCAGGATGCGCGAGAGCGTGGCACCGTGCGGGTCGGCCTCGATGGCTGAACCGGCCTTGGCCCTGGCGATCCGGACGCGCCTCAGCGCCGCCGCCAGCTCCTCGGCGCGCTCGGCGGCGCCGAGCTCGGCCTGCAGGGCGCGGAAGGTGGCGCAGTGCTCCCGGGTCTCCGGCAGGGTGATCCGCTCCGGTATGCAACCCGAGGAGGACCGGTAGCGCTCGTGCGCCCGCGCCGTCTCGAGCAGGGGCCGCACCGTCGCCGCCGGCCGGTGTGAGGGAAGGGCCGCCAGCTCGGCCTCGATGCGGGCCTCGTCCTTGCGCGCTGCCTGGCCGGCCTCGATGGCGCCGGCGCGCTCGCCGGCGGTGCGGTCGACCGTCAGGGCGAGGTTGCCGACGCCGCCGGCCAGCGCCACCACGAAGCACAGCACGCCGGCGATGCCGATGCACCAGCCCGCGAACCGCGAGCCAGCGTGGTGGGTTCGGTGGGCCCACGCCAGGCTGTGGACGGCGAAGATCGAGACCGCCGCCAGTGCCCCGCCGCGGATCAGGGCGTCGAGGTCGGTGTCGGCCGCCTTGAACCCGTAGCGCGAGGCCCATGCGGCGCTGAGCAGCGCCAGCGCATAGGCCGTGCCCCAGAGCCAGAAGCGTTTCATGGGCCGTTCTCCCCGGATGTGGTGCGGTTCAGCTGCAACTTGCGCCAGCGCTCCTTGCGCTCGCGCGTGCGCTCCACGCGCTCCTCCGTGGCGTAGAGCCTGGATCTGGCGGCCCGGTAGGACGATGCGCGACGCGGCCCCCGCCCGCCGCGCGTGCGGTGCTCTTTCCACACTCGGCCGATGTTGCCGTCGGTCTTAACCACGCCCGGCGCCCTCCTCCGTCCCCTTCGCGGCCTTCTTCAGCGACTCGATCAGCCGCTCCATGGCGTACTCGACGCATTGGGTGAGCGTGAGCCCGAGCCGGTCGGCGAGGGCAATGTACTTCTTCTTGTCGGCCGGGCGGAACTTGATGTTGGTCTGCTCGGTCCGGCCGGTTTTCTTGAGACGGCGCCGCTCGGCGTAGCTCATGACGTCCGCCTCCTTGAGCCGGCGCGTGGCCAGTGAGGTCTCGAGCTTGGCGAAGCGGAGCCGCAGCCGCTCGAGGTTCTGGAGTTGCTCGCCGTCTTTGAGGTCGTCGTTGCCGGTCACGTTCGCCTCACTGCCTTGCGGATGTGCGCATTGAGCTCTACCCAAAGCGCGTCGATCTCGGCGGCGCAGGCATTGCCGCGCTCGACCTCCGGCCCCGACCTGCCGCGCGTCGCCGCCGCGGCATAGGCCAACCGGAAGGAAATGACCGTGGCCAGCATGGGTCCGTAGCTTGCGAGCTCCTTTGCGGCCGAAGCGGAGAGCTGCCACTTGGCGTCGGCCTGGTTCAGGACGAATGCGTAGGGCTTCTCGCATTCGGCGCAGATCTGCACGCTTGTGCCGATCGCCATGAGGTCGAGGGCCGAGGGCCGCGCCGGCATCAGCACAAAATCGGCCACCGATACCGCCTGCTGAATGTCCTCCACCAGCGCCGGCGGCGTGTCGATGAAGACCCAGTCCCAGCCCTCAGCGGCCACCAGCGCCAGGCCCTCGGCGGTGCAGTCCACTTCTCTGAGCTGCGGGTTGTCCGGCTCGCCTCGCGCGTGCCACCAGAACTTGAGCGACCCCTGCAGGTCGGCGTCGATCAGGGCGACGCGCTTGCCGTCCATCGATGCGCGGACCGCCAGGGCGGAGGCAAGCGTCGATTTGCCGACTCCGCCCTTGCTCGATGCCACCGTGACGATGATCATGGCTCGACCTCCTCGTCGGCCTTCGCCGGCTTCTTGCCCTTGCGGTCCTTGCGGAAGACCACACCGGCCTTGCCGGTGCGCTCGCCGCGCTGGCGGCGCCCCCCTCCGGCGAGCTTGCCGACCGCCTGCTCGAGCGTGCTCATGGGCACCTTGGGGCCGTCGTTGATCCGGATGGTCGTCTCGCCCTCGCGCGGGACGGCGCCCTGGGCCTCGGCAGCCAGGATCTGCTCGGCGGCGTCGACCACCGCATCGGCAAGCGCGTCGGTGGGCGAGCGGCCCTCGCCGGCGGCCGCCGACTTCCCGTCGACGGCCCCGCCCGCGAACAGGTCGCCCTGCGCCCCCTTGCCCTCCAGGAACAGCTTGGCTTCCCGCCGCAGGCGCTCGAGCGCCTCGATGGCGTCGTAGGGCATGGTCGCCGCGTTGCCGCCCTCGGAGTACTGCTTGAAGGGAAGGTGAGGCGTGTTGAAGCAGAACGGCGACGTGCAGGTCTCGAGCGAGACCAGCCCCGTGATCACCGCGCCCTCGACCTCGGTGTCCTCGCTGAAGGACCACGTCACCCCGGAGATGCTCATGGCGTCCTTCCACACGCTCCCCGGGACGTCGAGGATCTCGCGCACGTGCCGCTCGAGCCCGCTGAAGGCCGCGACCAGGTCGGCGTGCGGCTGCCTGCGCGACTTGACGATGGTGGTCTTGTCGGTCTCGCCGTCGGTGCTCGCGAACGTGATCACGAGCTCCTCGCCCTTGCGGCTGACCTTGCTGATCCGGCTCAGGTTGGACATCAGGCGGCCCCTTCCCTTTCCCTGGCGCGCTGCCGGGCGGCGGCGCGGTCGATGCGTTCGATCTCGGCGACGATCAGCGCGGCGGCGCGCACCAGGTCCCGGCGCGGGCTCTTGGGCTTCCACCAGCTCTCGGCCCACGGCCAGAACAGGCGTGCCCCGCTGATCCAGCCGGCGTTGAGACCGCGCCTCGGCCGCCGGCCGATCATGGCGTGAACGGCGCCGTCGCCCGTGGCGTTGATGGCGTAGGCGGCAGCCGCGAGGGCGAGCTCGCCGTCGGCCATCGCGTCGTCGTGCTCCAGCGTCCAGCCCTCGACGGCGACCTGCCGCTCACGCTCGCGGGCGATCTCGCGGGCGACCTCCTCGTGCGGCTTCATGACGCGACCCCCGCCCTGGGCGCCTTGCCCCACTGCCGCCAGGCCTCCTCGGCGCTCTGCGAGCCGGCGATCGCCATCGCGGCATGGACCGTGGCGGACCTGCCGAAGCTCCGGATCCCAAGATCGAACAAGGCCTCGCTCATGAGCTCGACCGCCGGCGTGGCGTCGTCGAAGGGCCGCCTCGCGCAGACCTGCATCGCAGCGGCGACGGCGGCCTGCGGCGTGAACGGCGCGATCACCTGCTCGGGAGGCCCCAGCTGGGTTGCGGTCTCGCGTGCGTAGACGTGCAGCCGGGTCCAGGGGCTAGCGGACAGCATGTGGGCGGCTCCTTGCGGCGATGCGATCGGCGTCGCCGGCCAGCGCCAGCACCAGGCCCGACAGCGCGAGCCCGGCGAGGATGAGGCCAATGATCGTGAACGGTCGCATCGCCGCGTCCTTTGCGGGGTTGAGGGGAGACGCAACGCAACTGACGCAACGAAGCTCGAGTCAGTCCGCGCCGGCCGCGGCTCTCGGCGCCGGCGGCGCCTGGTCCGTCGGGTACTCGGTCGGCACGTAGACGTAGCCCTGGGCCTCCCAGTGCCGCGCGAGCGCGGACTGGCCGGCGGCATAGAACTGGCGCATCCAGGCCGTGAACGCGGTCGGCCGCTCGGCCCTGGAGAGCTTCATGAGCGGGCCCTTGGCCTTCCTGGGCAGGCGGCGGCCGCACAGCGGGCAGTGCCGTTTCATGGGGTGCGCTCCGCCGCCAGGGCCGCCCGCATGTGGGCCAGGAAGCGCTCGTTCTGGGTCCGCAGCGCATCCGGATGGTCGCGGTCGTCGCCGTAGAATTGCGCGCCGAAGCCGCCCGACGCGACACGCCGGTGCGCGGCGGCCAGGACCGAGAGCGTCGCCCGGCGCCTGGACATCTCGGCAGCCCTCTCCGCTTCCGCCCGCCGCTGGCGCCGGGCCTCCGCGGCGAGCCGTGCCCAGTCCGCCATCTCGCGCCGCAGAACGTCCGCGATCCTCCGGGCCTGCTCGGCGAGCGCTGGATCGGCGTCGAGCCTCGACCGGATCTGCCTGACCCCGTACAGCACCGTGCTGTGGTCCCGGCCCAGCGCCCGGCCGATGCCCGCAAGGGAGGCGCCGAGGTGGCGATCGGCGAGGTACATCGCCAGCTGCCTCACAGCCACGATGTCCTGGCGCTGCGACCGGCCCAGGATCTGGATCGCGGCCACGCCGGTCTCGGCGGCGACGAGGTCGACCAGCACCCGCACGCACCGCTCGCTGTCCGGATTGCGCCTCATGGCCGGGCCCCCCTGGCGTGGCGCTCCCGACCCCGCCGGCGCTGCGCCTCGAACAGCTCCTGGCCGCTCCTGGGCCGGGGGGCGGCGCACTGCCGCTTGAGGTCCTCGAGGTCGCCGGCGACGGCGGCGCCCAGCGCCTTGGCCCGCGTGGCGTGGTCCTTGGCAGCGATCTTCGCGGCCGTGGCGACCGAGACGCCGTGGCGCTTGGCGACCTCCTCCAGCGCCATGCGGACGAGGTAGGCGCTGGGGTCCCGTACCCGCTTGCCCCCCGTCCTCTCGCGGTAGCGCTCGATCAGCGCCGCGACGTCGACGCACAGCCGCCTGACCTCGAGGAGCGCCGAGCGCGAGAACGGCAGGTGGTCGGCGTCGATGCCGAGCGCCTCCTTGGCGGCAGCCCTCTTGCCGGCGGCAAGGGCGGCGGCCACGGCCCATGGTTGGCCTCTGCCGGCGGTTGTATCTGCGTCAGTCTCTTCGAAAGGAATTAATCGATCGCCGCCGCTGCTGCCGTCGGCGAGATCGCTTGCCGATGCATCCCCTATCAAAGGGTTGACTGAGGGACTGACTAAAAGGGATTCGTGTCCACCTGGTGGACGGGTCCCGTCCACCTCGTGGACGGGTCCCGTCTTCCTGGTGGACGGGTCCCGTCTTCCTGGTGGACGGGTCCCGTCTACCTCGTGGACGGGTTGCGGCTTGCACCCGTCTACCTCGTGGACGGGTTCGGCCTTGCACCCGTCCACCTCATGGACGGGTGGGGCGTCCTCCTGGTGGACGGGTGGGGCGTCCTCGGCGAGGGCTGGCGCGGCACCTTTACGGCGCGCGGGGGAGGTGTCGGTCCCAGGGGTCGGCTGCCCGATCGGAACGATCTCGAACACCGTGAGGCGCACCGGTCTGGGGTCGTCGGCGAAGAGCCCCGGTTCATCGCCCTCGCGCCGCGGCGCCCGCTCGATCTCGACCACGCGGAGCTTCAGCTGCGCGGGCGTCTTGCGGTCCTGCTCGGCCAGCCGGCGCAGGAGGCCGAGGTCGTAGGCTCGCTCGCTCCGCTCGTTCGGGTTCCCGCCGGCGCTGCGCTTCACCACCTTGAGCAGCCCGCAGTGCTCCATGGCGGTGATCCACTTGTAGACGGCCGCCCTCGAGCAGCCCGTCTTGCGCGAGATCCCGGCGATCGACGGGAATATCCGCTCGCCATTGTCGTCGGCGTTGTCGGCGAGCTTCAGGGCAATGATCTTGGCCGTCGGGTTCGGGAAATCCACGTTCCAGACAAGCCCTTGGACGATGTTGCTCATAGCGCCCCCTCGCGCTTCTTGCTGGCGGAGCTCTCCGCTGGGCTCCGCTGCGCCCGCATGGTCGCCTTTTCTCCCTGCTCGAACCTCGTCACCTCGTTGCCCCACGCCGTCCAGCCCTTGCGGCGGGCGCGGGCGAAGAGCTCGAGCCGGCGCGCGCCCGGCATCAGCGCCTCGGCGGCGGCGAAGACCTCCTCGGGCTTGCGCGAGTGCTCGCGCACCCGGCCCAGGATCAGGTTACGCACGGAGCGCGTGGTGACCGGCTCGCCGATCTTGCCGATGAGGAACGGCTCGCAGGCGGAGCGCAGCACGTAGCCGGTGCCGAAGGCGGTGCGGCCGTTGACGGTGGTCTTGTGCCAGGCGCCCATGGTGACGTAGCGGAAGCCCCAGGCCTCCATGACGGACAGCGCGGCGGGGAGCATCGGCGCCGTGGCCCACAGCCACAGCAGGCAATGGGGGGCGGCGAGGTCGGCCACCGGCAGGGCGGCGATGGCGGCGCTGTCGAGGGTGGCGTACTGGGCCTGGGCGCTCTTCTCCTCGCCCTTCTCGCTCCACAGCTCGAAGCGCCAGGGCGGGTCGGCCATGATGAGGTCGAAGGCCCACGGCTCGAGCCGGCCGAACGGCCAGGCGCCGGGGCGCAGCTGGCGGCCGGTGAAGAGGACGGGCTGGGCGGTGGAGGGGATCATGCCGCGAGCTCCTTGGCGCTGTCCTCATCGCGCAGGACCCGGAATAGCTCGACGACGTCCGACCACAGGTCGTTGTAGACCTCGGCGTAGGACCGCGGCTTGCGCAGCAGAACGGACGCGGCACCGCCGAAGGGCTCCACATAGATCCGGTGCGGCGGGAAGTGGGAGATGATCCAGGGCGCAAGCCGCCACTTGCCCCCGTGGTAGCGCAGCACCGGGCGCGTCGGGGCCGTCATGGCGCATCCCCCATCAGCGCCCGCGCCAGGGCGCGCCCCGTCCGGCGCGGCACCGCCTGCCCGATCTGGCGCACCACCCAGGGCGCCGTCGGCATGGGCTCATCGACCGAGCGAGGCGCGCCGCCCGAGGCCTGCGACAGTACGAACGGCCGCACCAAGCCGAGGTGGGTGCCGCCGGCGGTGATGGCCGGCAGCGGCAGGTCGATGCCGCGCGCATCGCAATGCTGGCGCAGCACCACGATGAAGGGCTCAGGCCAGCGGAACTTGACCATGCCGGCGGCGATGCGGGCGAGCGTCTTGGGCGCCAGCGGCCGCCGCCGGTCGAAGATCGACCGGCCCGGGATCGACCAGTCGATGACCTCGCGCGCGGAGCGCCAGCGCTGCGCCCCGAACATGTCGGGCGTGCGCGCATGGGTCGGCGCCGGCCAGCGGATCGGCCCGCCGTCGGAGCGGCCGAGCACGAACAGGCGCTCGCGCGTGGTGGCGTCGCCGAAGTCGGCGCAGTTGAGGACGCGCCGCTCGAGCCGGAAGCCGATCGCCTCGAGCGCCGACCACCACGCCCGGAAATACTCGCCGCGGCGGCTCGCCACCGGCCTGCCGGTGCGCACATCGACCGGTCCCCAGTCCTCGAACTCGGGCACGTTCTCGAGCAGGAGCCGCTTGACCCGCAGCTCCGTGCACCAGCGCACCACGTGCCAGGCCGACATCCGCTGCTGGTCGTTGACCGGCTTGCCGCCGCGGGCGCGGGAGAAGTAGGTGCACTCGATGCCGGCCATGAGCAGGTCGAGGCGGCCCTCCGGCACCAGATCGCCCGGGGCGGCGGCATCGAGCGTGACGCAGTGCACGCGGGCGCCGGGGTGGTTGGCCGCGTAGGTCTTGACCGCGGTCGGCCAGTGGTTGACGGCGATGAAGGTGGCGACACAGCCGAGCTCGGCCAGGGCGTCGTTGGCACCCATGGAGAGCGCGCCGGCGCCGCAGAAGAGGTCGGCGACGAGCGCGCGGCGGGCGCGGCGCCGCGCCCCGCGGCCGGCCGTGCCGGCGGGTGCGGGCGACATCGTGCTGCCGGGCATGTCGAGCGTGCGCATCTCGGGAGCCTTGCCGCGGCGCGTCTCGTGGCTACTGGCAGCCCGCCTCGGCGCTCGCCGGGGCGAGCGCCCCGATCGCCTTCACGGTGAGCGCGGCGCCGACCACGCCGAGCCAGACGGCGACCGCCGTCGCCGCGATGAATTTCCCGGTGAGGCCCCGCGTCCGGGGCGACGTGCTGGGCAGATCGTGCATCATCCGAACAGCTCCAATTGTCCGCTGGGGTTGGATCGCGCCGGGGCCTCCGCCTCGGCGATGAGTGGACGCTCGACGGATCCGATCGACGCAAGGGGCGGGCAGCCTGTGCCGATGACGACGGGCCGCTCGCAGCGCGCGCCCTCGATGAACTCGAGGCGGGTGGCGACGCGGTGGGAGCCGACCCCGCACCAGCCGCCGGGCGCGCCGTACTGATTGCCGCCCCACGCATGGCCGTACTGGGCGGCGCAGGCCTGGCAGCACCATTGCCCGGATCGGCTCATGCGAAAGCCTCCTCGAGATCCGGCCTGGCGGCCGGCGCGGCCGGCGCGGCCGGGGCCGGCGTCCCGCCGGACAGGCAGCGCTCGATGCCGGCGAGAGCCTCGGCCAGCAGCGGATCGGCGCGCAGGCGGGCCTCGGTGTCGGCCATCGAGCGATCGATCGCGGCGATGCGCGCGACCCCGAAGAGAACCGCCGCCTCATGCTTGAAGAGCGGCAGCCGCCGGCGGATCAGCCAGAGCGCCAGGCTGGCGGCATCGTTGCCGGGGGCCCAGCCATCCGCGGGGTGCAGCGCGAGCTCGCGCGGCGAGACGCCGAAGTGTGCGGCGGCGGCGGCGCAGATGGCGAGGGCTTGGACCCTCGGCGCCGGCTTTGTCGGACTGCGCAGCATGCTGGGGACGACGACGTTGGCTGGATTGATCCGCTACGCTTGGATTTGCTACGCAACTGACGCGTGCCTGGGAAAAGGCGGGGACCGCGCAACCCGGAAAGCGCGGCCCCCGAGGCAGGCTCCGGAATGCCCGCCCTGCCTGGGGCAAGGGCGGACTGGCGCCGGAACCGCGGGCTCGACGGGCGGCGCCCCGAGGGGCCGCATCGAGCCGGCGCTGCCGGCGACGAGAGGAAGCCCGGAGCGGGGGTCGAACCCGCGACCTCGACGCCCCGCCGTCAACGTGGGCACCGCGCTCTACCTCTGAGCTATCCAGGCCGACGCCGACGCCACCAGACGCTACCGGCTATACGCTGCGGCGGGACCGACCGTCCTGCGCCGCGATCTCTCTTGGGCGGGTGCGGAGATCCTCCGCACCCGCCCGACTCACCTAGACTGGCCGTTGCAAAAGAAACCCACGCCTAGGAGAGCCAGATGAATTCGTTCAGCTGGGAAATCCCACTTGCCTGTCCGCACTGCCACAGCCAGGAGCTTCGGGAGGTTTCCGGGCCCAATCCGCGCTCGAAGGAGCGCATCGCCTGCAACGGATGCGGGCGGGATCTCGGCAGTCTTCCGGCGTTTCGGAAGCGCGCGCTCGACGCGGCATTTGCCGAGGTCGCCACCCAGGTGAAGAGGGCGGTTGCGGAGGCGGCTCGCGACCTGCGCCGCAAAGCGCGCCGCCGCTGACGGCATGCCGTTGCGCCGCCCCCACCGCTCGAGGAAGGCCACCAGCGGCGCGCAGTCGGCCACGAGCCTCACGCGGATCGGGGCGGCGGCGGGAGCCTCGGCCGTCGCTGCCGGTCGGCCGGCCGGCCGGCGGCGGCCCGATGCGGGCGATCTGTGCCTGGGGTTGCTCATGTGCCGATCTCAGGCCGCATCGACCTCTGGGGTTCTGCCACCGGCACTTCCCTCGACAACCGACTGCTCTGCTCGGCGCAGGTGCTCGATGAAGTCCTCTGCGCTGAGTGGGATCCCCATCCGCCGTGCCGCCTCAAGCACCTCATGATGCCGTTCCTGCGGGATCCAGCCGCGCTCCTTCCAGCCCTGGACAGTCGACGCGCTCTTGTGCCCACAGGCCCTGGCTGTGGCATTCACGCCACCGAACTTGTTGATGACACGCTCGGCCTGCGAGAGATCGGTTGCGTCGCTCATGGCCAATGAATATACGCCATTTGCGTATACGCGTCAAACGTAGAAAGCGTATACGCCGCCTGCGACGCTGTGGGCATGGCCGAGTCGGTGACCACCAAGCTCAAGGCGCTTCGGACGCGGGCGGGCCTGTCCATGGGGCAGGTAGCGAAGCATCTCGGCCTGAGAGGCGCGTCGAGTTACCAGCGTTATGAGGATGGCGCCCTATACAAGAAACCTCATTTGCCGGTGCCAATGGTACGCAAGCTGCTCGATATCTTCCCGGGCAGAGGCTCGCCTCCAATTTCCCAAGAGGAGGTGATGATGTTGGCTGGTATTGATGGTCTCACCGTTCCTCAACTGATGGCCCTCGACGACCAGAATTGGATTTGGTGCGTCGGGGAGGCGGCCGCGGGCGTTTGGCGTGAGGCCTTCGAATGGCCTCGTGAAGACTGGACCCCCATCGTTCTGTCAGTGAGGGATGACCGATTCCCGAGAGCGCGGCGTGCGGCGCTCTTGGTTCGCGGCGACAGCATGGACGAGCTCTATCCTGACGGCTCGTACGTGGTTTTTGTCCGCTTCGACGAAGTGGGAGCCAAGCCACGCGTGGGCGACAAGGTCGTCGTCATCCGACGCCGCCAAGACTTGGTTGAGACAACGGTAAAGATCTACACCAAGGACGCCGGGGGCAAAATCTGGCTGGCCCCCCGCTCCCGAAATCCCAAGTATACTGCGCTCCCCCTTGAGGGCGACGGTGACAGAGAGATCGAAATCCTCGGACTCATCGTGAGCAGTCATCGCCTCGAGTAGCGCGTCCTTGGCGACAGCGATGTGCGCGCTCCGCTTCATGCTTCAGCAGGGTCCGCCTATCCGGGCTCGCTCGCCCGCGCAATAGGACGTCCACAACATTTCGTTGTCCGGCGGCATATACGTGTTTTGCGTTTGACAGACGTTTTTGACGGATGTATGATCCTCAGTGTTCATGCGTCGCGACAGGGGGCGTCCTTCTCCAACGGAAGGACCCGACGGCAATGATCCGACCTGCAACTCTCCAAAGGCTCGACACCGATCTCCTCCTCGCGCGCCTGCGCAAGGCACCCGACTGCGCGATCACCCGCGGCGAGCTCGTCCGCCGCGGCCTCGGCGCGGTGATCGAGGCCGTGGTGCTCGAGGAGGCCCACCAGCGCTGGCTCGAGCGCGCCGACCGGCGCATCCTCGAGGACGAGCTCGAAGACTGCCTCGCCGGCCTCGTGGGGGGCATCGCGTGAGGGCGGCGCGGGCATACGCCGGGGAGGCCGCGCCGGCGCCGGCGCCGCGCGGCCTAGCCCGGAACGGCGGGGTCCGCAAGCTCGAGCCGGCGCTCGATCCGCTCCATGCGCCCGTCGAATTTGTCGACACGCTGTTCCAGCCGCACGAAATCTGCCCGCAGGTCGGCGAAGTCGACCCGCAGCGCAGCCACTTGCCGCTCAAGCGAGTTCAGCCGTTCCGCCATCCCGGTGAGCAGATCGATGACTTTGTCGAGCCTCTCGTCGGTGCGCCGGAAGCGCTCGTGCACGAAGTCCCTGATGTCGTCCGCCATGGCGGCAGCATAGCATCCGCTGCCGCACCCGGTAAGGGGCAGGCGGGCTCAGCGCAGCAGGCGGAAGGCCGCGAACATCAGCGTGGCCAGCACGCCCACGATGCCGGCGGCCTGGCCGATCATGTACTTGAAGAGGCGCATCTCCAGTGCGGCCAGTCTGCCGTCGATCCTGGCTTCGAGACGGGACATGTCGCGGTCGCTCTTGGCCTCGAGGCGGGACATGTCGCCGTCGATCTTGGCCTCGAGGCGGGACATGTCGCCGTCGATCTTGGCCTCGAGACGAGAAATGTCGCCGTCAACCTTGGCCTCGAGACGGGAAATGTCGCCGTCGATCTTGGCCTCCAACCGCAGCACGGCGTTCTCGAGATCGGCCTTGCTCGCGGCCGCGCCCGTAACCGCCCTGAGCAGTACGCCGGCATGGGCCTCCGCCAGCTTGCGGTCGAGCCCCGCCGCCTCCAGCTCGCGGGCGATCTCAAGCGTGTCGATGGTCATGGCACGCCGATCCTATCACGCCGATTTGTGAGTCGTAACGAGCGTCTTGCACCCAGGCCCTCGCCGGCGGCGGCTGTCACCGCCGCCGGGGCATACCGGGGCCACAACCCCGACCCAGAAGGAGAGCAGTGCGTCGCCGCCCGCCGCGGCTTGCCACCGTGTGTCGTCGCGTTCTCGCGTAGCTCGGCCGGAGAGGGCGCCCCCGCCGGGCTCGAGCCGGGGCTGCGGAGCGTGGGTGCGGAGCCGGCGAGGCTCCGCACGAAGCCGCAGCCCCGGCTCGCTTTCGGGCCCAGGGAGCAGCCGCCCACCTTCGCAGGTCTGCTCCCTGGCTGGCGCTCGGCACCGCCCCACCTCGCGTGCGGGCGGTGCCTCCATTTTCGCGGGCGCCGGCGGCGCTGGGGCTGGTGCACGCTGCGCGGCGGCTGGACCCATCCCGACCTCGGCTGCCCGGCGTTCTGTGCCGACCACGACGAGGCGCGCGCATGATCACCAGGGACCCCTTCGCGCTCGCCATTCTCGCCGGCTCCGGCGCCACCGTCCTGCTGGCGCTCTTCTCCCTGGGCTGGCTCGCGGCGCGGGCCCGGGCCGATCTTGCCCGCGAGCGCGCCGCGGCGGCGGCGGACCGCGCGCAGCTGAGCAAGGCGACGGCCTTCCTGGATCAGCTCAAGACCGACATGGCCTTCGCCCACGTGGAGGCGCTCACTGCCGACGCCCGGCCCGCATGGGGCGAGGACGACGACGATGCCGACGCCGGGAGGCGGCCCGCGGTCGCGCGGCCGGACGACGACGAGATCCCGTTCTGAGTGAGCGTGCGTTTGTGTGCGGCGTGCCTTCCAACCGCATGGAGCAGAGCTCGATGGAGAACGTGATCTATCAGAAGCGCATCAGGGAGTACCAGGTCGATTCGGAGATCGACCCGCTGTTCGTGCGCGCGACCGATGAGGTGAACGGCTACGCGGTTTGGGACGAGAGCGTGAGCCCCCGCGCGCCGGTGGCCTGGTACCGCGATCGCAACGAGGCGATCGAGGCGGCTGTCGATCTCGCCCGCAAGCGCGCGAAGGAGCTGGCTCCATCCGACACCGCCTGACCCTTTCTCTGCTCGAGGCAACGACCCCCAATGAAGCTGCTCAACACCCTGCACCGCGTCCAGCAGATCGCCGAGGACGCCTTCCGCGTGGCCGCCGGCGACCTCGACATCACCCCCCGACAGGCGGCCGTCCTGGCGGCGATCGAGGCGCAGCCCGACTGCTCCCAGGCCGCCGTCGTCCTCGCCACGAACATCGACCGCTCGACGCTGGCGGACATCTGCCGGCGGCTCGCGCGCAAGGGCTGGCTCTCGCGCCGGCGCAGCAAGAAGGACGGCAGGGCCATGGTCCTCGCGCTGACCGAGGAGGGAGCGGCGACCCTGCGAGCGGCCCGGAAGGCGGCGGCCGCGGCGGAGCACGCGCTGCCCCGTCGCATTCAGGGGCTGGGCGGCCTGGGCGTGGTCGAGGCTGGCGCCGGCGCCCCCGTCGGCCGCGAAGCGGCGGAGTGAGGGGGCACGATGACCTTTGATAAAATCCACTGGCACGTCTCGCGCCCGAACGTGTTTGTCGCGACCTTTGATCGAGCGAGCGCGCGCGTGAAGCCCGCCGCTGACGGCGCGGCGTGGGTCTGGAGCGTGTGCCTCGATGAAGTCGAGGTGCAGGGAACGGCCGCCACGCGGATCGGAGCGCAGGCGTTCGCAGAACGCGCCCTGCGCTATGGGGTCGCCGGCATGTCGGATGCGCGCGGCAGCGAGGGGTAGCCGATGGGCCAGCGCTCCAGGATCGAATGGACAGAGGCGACCTGGAACCCCATCGTGGGGTGCTCCATCGTCTCGCCAGGCTGCACGCACTGCTACGCCATGCGGATGGCGGCGCGCATCGAGGCGATGGCGAGAGCCGGGCGCCTCGACGATGAGGGCGACGTCGTTCGCGGCGCCAAGCGGCTCGCGCACTACGACGGGCTCACCAAAACAGTGAAGAAAAAGGCCGTGTGGACCGGCAAGGTCGCGCTGGCGCCCGAGCACATCCTGCTCAAGCCGCTGCGCCGCAGGAAGCCGACCATGTGGTTCGTGAACTCCATGTCGGACCTGTTCCACGAGGACCTGCCCGACGAGTGGATCGACCGCGTGTTCGCGGTGATGGCGCTGTGCCCGCAGCATACGTTCCAGGTGCTCACGAAGCGCTCGAAGCGGATGCGGGATTATCTCACCACGGTTGCGCATGAGCCCCATCGCAACACGGTGCGCCGGTTCGCTGGGGCGTTCAGCACTCTGCGCACGCCGCTGCCCAAGGACTTCAACGTGCCGCTGCCCAACGTGTGGCTCGGCGTCTCGGCAGAGCGCCAGCAGGAGGCCGACGAGCGCATCCCCGACCTGCTCGCCACGCCGGCGGCAGTCCGGTTCGTTTCGGCCGAGCCGCTTCTCGGCGCGCTCGACCTGACGCCATGGCTCACCGGCGTGCTCGACTGGGTGATCGTGGGCGGCGAGAGCGGGCCCGGCGCGCGGCCGATGCACCCCGACTGGGTGCGCTCCATCCGCGACCAGTGCGTGAGCGCTGGCGTTGCCTTCTTCTTCAAGCAGTGGGGAGCTCCGCTCAACGGCCACGGCGATCCATCGCAGGTCGGTGCCGCCGGCCGGCTGCTCGACGACCGCGAGTGGAACGAGATGCCGCGCCCCACGGCGGAGGCTGGGCCATGAGCCGGCACCCCACCGAAGCCGAAATGCGCCTGGCGCTCGCCGTCGAGGGGGTCTGCCAGGCCGCGTTCGGCCCCGGCAGCGCCACGCCGATCCCCGTCGACCAGCTGATGGCCCTCAAGTTCGCCGTCATGATGCGGATGGGCGTCGTCAACCGTGACACCATGCTGGCCGCTCTCCGGCTGCGCGCCGAGGCCGCCGGCGAGCGCAGCGGCCGACACGACTTGGAGAAGGCCCTCGGCATCGCCTCCATGATGATTGAGGATCGGGCGCAGTTCGCGATCTTCGCGCTCTGCGAGGCCCGCGTGGTCAAGCTGCTCGAGGCTGCGCCATGAGCAGCCGCGACCGCCGCAGATACGGGCGCGACTTCGACTGGGCCCGCGGCAAGGGCTACAGCCCGATGGAGCTCGCCTCCGGCGGGCGCGCGGCCCGGCAGACGGAGATCTCCGGGATCGTGCGCAAGCTGCTGCCGGCATCCGTGGTCATCGCCGACGGCACGACCGGGGAGAAGATCGACCCCGAGACCGGCGAGATCCTCAAGACCGAGCGGCGCGTGCAGCTGCCGCGGAGCCAGATCGCGTTCGAGGGCCTGATGCCCGGCGATCAGCCCGAGATCGGCAAGGTCTACACCATCCGGCTGCCTGAGTGGCTGGCCAGGGACCGGGGGCTCATATGACAGCAGCTCAGGCCCCCGCCGCGGCCAGGTCGCGCAAGTGGGAGCTATCCGACGGGATAGCCGAGCTCGAGACGCTCGCGCAGGAGCGCGCCCGCCAGGTGCCGACGCTGGTTGCGCGCGGCGCCCTGACCGAGGCGGAGGCGACGGCGCGCGCTGCGGCGCTGGCCGGGACGCTCACGTTTCTGCGGTTCTGTAAGGAGCACGAGGCCGCCCTGCGCGCGTTCATGGCGGGCGTCGCGAAGCGGGGGAAGGCATGCGCATGACGGGCGAGAAGGGCGAGACGGCGCTCGAGGCGGCGGCGCGGAAGGCCGGCATCGACGTCGATGCGGCGCGGCTCGAGACCGCGCTGGATGCGGCGCTGGAGCGGAGCGGCCGGCGCATCGAGCGGGCGGCCGACATCCTGGCGAAGGCGCTTATTGACAACAGAGAACTGCTCCGGGTCGCCTGTGCGCGGCTGGTGCGCCGGCGTGCGGCGGAGAGGTGGCCCGGGCTCGAGATCGGGGAGGGCGGCCAACTTGTTCATGCCCCGCGGGGCCAAGCGAACATTGCCGCCGCCTCCGAGACCAACGACGACGGCGAGGGCCACGACATTAGTGCCGCACTGGCCCCTGATCTGCTGCCCTTGCCGTCGTCTCCCCACAGCCGCGGCGCGGGCCATGCCGATTCTGCCGATGAGGCCTTGATAGTCGTGCCCGACGCCGCGGCTCCCGGACGCGACGGGGCCGGCCAAGCTTGCTGTGCCGATGAGGCCAAGCTCTTAGTGCCGCGCCCCGTCGCTCCCCGCCGCCAGCCCTCGGCCGCCGACATCAGGTCGATGGTCAAGGCCGCCCGCACTGGCGCCGCCGTCGTCCTGGGCTACGACACCAGGATCGCCGGCCGGCCGCTCGGCGAATGGACCTACAACCAGATCATGGACTACTGGCGCCGCAACCGGCTGCACGCCCGCGACACCATCGTCCTCCGCCTCGCCTCGCTCAAGATGGCCAAGGGGCCACGCGACCAGCCGCTGCGCCGGATCCTGGCCGAGCGCGAGCTGGTGGGGATCTTCAAGGAAGCCGAGGAGACCATCGATGCAGCCTGATCTCGCCGAGCTCGTCGCCGACATCCGCAGCCACCATCGGCGCCGCAACTTCGCCATGCGCCAGCGCCAGCGCCTGGACATGTCGCTAGGGTCCTTCCTGCGCGCCGCCCTGGGCTGGCGGCGCCTCGACGATGACGAGCCGCGCGACAAGGCGCAGGCGGCCCTCAACGAGGAGGCCAAGCGCCGCGCCGCCGCCCTGGTCGAGGTGGGCGAGGCCGCCATGGCCGCCGCCGAGCTCGAGGCTGTCGCCGCCAGCCGGCCGCTCGACGGCCGCGAGGAGCGCAGGCTCGCCAGGCTGCGCGAGCAGGCTGTCACCGACGACCCCGCCTACGCGACCTTCGCGCCGATCATTGCGGCGACCCTTGGGGTGCGCAAGCCCTTCGAGACCATCGAGGCCGAGCACACCGAGCAGATGGAGCGTCTCGCGGCGCAACTGCCGGTGTGGCCGCGGCTGCAGGACATCCGCGGCTTCACCCCGCGCTCGCTGGCCATCATCGTCGGCGAGGCCGGCGATCTCGCCGCCTATCCGACCGCCTCCCATCTCTGGAAGCGGATGGGGGTCGCGGTGATAGGGCGCGGCGACGGCGTCGCCGACAAGCGCCAGGGAGGGCTCCCCGCGACGGCGCCGGCAGAGGAATGGCAGCGGCACGGCTACAATCGGGCGCGGCGCTCCCGGCTGTTCGTGATCGGCGACGTGCAGGTGAAGATGGGCGACCACTACCGGGCCGTCTATCTGGCGCGTAAGGCCTACGAGGCCCGGCGCGCCGAGGCGGCCGGCGTTGCCGTGGTGCCGGCGGCGAAGATCCCCCGGGGGCGGCGCGAGGGGTTCATGTCCGAGGGGCAGGTTCATCGCCGCGCCCAGCGCTACATGGAGAAACGCCTGCTGCGCGATGTGTGGCGGGCCTGGAATGCGGATCGGCAGGCCAACTGTCGGTTGCCCGATGCGGCCATTCACAGGATGCCGGCCGATCCGCACCTCGATGCCGCCTAGCGGCATGACCGGCGCCCCGGCGCGGGCCGGTCGCTCGTTGCCGAAAGGCCCAGGACAACATGCCCGCGCCGGGCGCCCAACTCCCGCACCAAGCGGCTGCAGCCGGACGAAGCGAGACGAGAGCGATGAGCAGGTTCCAGAAAGGGGATGTGGTCTACCGACCCTGGCTCGCGGAATGGGAGGGCGGCCTGCACCCAATCGCGTTGCTCGGCACCGTCCTTGCGGTCTGCCCGCAGCGCGACGGCACGACGGAGTACCATGTGCGCAATTTCGCGGGCGAGAGCCGCGGCGGGGTCTGGACAACCTTCAACGTGCCGGCGGCCGATCTCTACCGCGATCCGCTCCAAGCCATGACCGCTGCGGTGGGCGCCTCCAGGGTGCTCGCCGCGTCCGCCAACCCGCCGACTCGAGAATCGTCATGAGCGCGCCGTGCCGCATCCAGCTGTCGCGCCGCAAGGGCTGGCGCATGCCGCCCAACACCGTGAAGGTCGACCGCACGACCAGGTGGGGCAATCCCTGGACGATCCGCAGCTATGCCGCCGCCGGCTGGCAGGTGGTCAGCCCCGCAACCGTGGCCAGGTACTGCATAGAGGCCTACCGGGCCTGGCTCCTCGGCGTGCGCGACGAAGGCCGCTACAACGTCTCCAAGCGGCTGCAGCGCAGGGCATCGAAGCGAGTGCGCGTTGCGAGGAAGGGGGCCGCATGAACGGGATGCCAGCGCCTGGCGCGTTCGACAGCGAGCCGCTGCTCACCGCCGCGGAAGTGTGCGCCAAGCTCAGGTGCTCGGATCGGACGCTCAGGCGGCGGCCGATCGCTTTCATTCGCGAAGGCCGGCGTCGCCTCTACCGACCAGCCGAAGTGGAGAGGTACCTATGCGAGAAGGCCGAAAGGGCCGTCAGGCGACCGGCAAGGCCACCCTCACGCCAGTCCTCCGTCGCAAAGCGGGCAGGAGCTTCTGGGTTGCCCGAGGGCAGGTCCCGCACCGGGAGGCGGACGGTGCTGTTGGCTCAAGACGAGTTGAGCGAGGCTTTGGCCCTCACATCAAGACTGAGCGGCAGCGCATCGCGCAATGCGAAGCGTGGAACCGGGAGTTCGAGGAGCGGTTCCGCAACCCCCGGCGCACGATTACGTTTGCGCGCGCCTACATGAACTACCTGGGCAAGAAGCATCCCGTGCCGTTCTATGCGCCGGCGATCCTCGCCAAGCTCGGGGAGATGCCCTGCGTCGACATCGACGACACCGTCATGGACGAGCTTGCCAGGGAGATTTGGCCCAGGGGCGCGGCGCCGGGCACGCTCAACCGCCACCTCTACACGCCGGTGATCGCGATCCTGCACCAGGCGCTACGCCACAAGGCGCCGGAGCTCAGGCGGCCGAAGGGGCATAGAGACATCGAGCCCGTGGTGATTCCGCCCGAGAGCTGGTATCGGGCGCTCTGGCCGCACCTCAATCCCAACCAGCGGGCATTCGTGGCGTTCCTGGCCATGCATGGCCGACGCACGAGCGAGGCGCTGGGGCGCACGCCGAGAGACCTCAATCCCGACACCGGGGTGCTAGACCTCGGCCGCACCAAGACCGGCGTGCGCCAAGTGCAGCTGCACCCCAACGCGCTCAAGCTGATCGTGGCGATGCCCGGATGGCAGAAGCGCAAGTGGCTGTTCGGGGCCGGACCGGAGAGCGGCAACTCGTTCCGGCGGGACCTGAAGCGGGCGTGCGAGCGGGCGGGTCTGGAGTGGTATCATCCCCATTCCTTTGGCAGGCATACGTCGGTGACGCGCATGCTGCAGGCTGGCTTCTCGGTCAGCCACGTGGCCGACGCGCACGGCATGACGCCGGAGATGGTGATGCGCCGCTACGGGCATTTGACGAAGCGGGAAACGACCGCGGCGCTGCACGCCGTGGGCGGGGAATTGTTCGACCGGGCGTTTCGTGGGGACAACGTGGGGCCGCTCATTGCGGGCGAGGCGGTGCCCGAGGCCGGCGGAGGCGAGATTGTGCCGCGTTTATCGCATGAATTAGAGCGATGACACGTTGCCCCCGTGTATGCCTTCGGAGGGCAGCACTCTATCCAGCTGAGCTACGGGTGCCCCTACAAAATCGAGGCTTCGCGCGTGGGGCATGGACTACCATGGACAGAACAGGACAGCAACGGACACGTGATAACGGGGGAAGCGTGGGGGCGCCATGACCAAGCACCCCATCCCAGACGCCGCCCTCGACGACCGCCAAGCCTTCGTCGGCACCAGCGGCTCCGGCAAGACCCATGCGGCCTGCACCTGCGTCGAGCGCCTGCTGCACCTCCGCGCCCGCGTCGTCGTCGTCGACCCACTCGACGTCTGGTGGGGACTGCGCCTCAAGGCCGACGGCGCCAAGGCCGCGTTCCCGGTCGTGATCTTCGGCGGCGCCCACGGGGACCTGCCCATCACCGAGCAATCGGGAGCGCTCATCGGCGAGACCGTGGCAACCATGGCGGAGAGTTGCGTCGTCTCCCTGGCCGGGCTCGGCACCAAGGCGGCAGAGCGCCGGTTCATGCTGGCATTCCTCGAGGCGCTCTACCGCAAGGCCCCTGGCGAGCCCTTCCACATCGTCTTCGACGAGGCGGACCTCTGGGCCCCCCAGCGCACCAGCGAGCCCCAGCTGCAGAGCCTGATGGAGCAGGTCGTCCGCCGTGGCCGCGTCAAGGGCTTCATCCCGTGGCTGATCACTCAACGGCCGGCGGTGCTCTCCAAGGACGTGCTGAGCCAAGCCGACGGCCTGGTGGCGATGAAGCTCACGAGCTCGCAGGACCGCGACGCCATCGCTGCCTGGATCGAAGGCCAGGCCGACCGCGCCGACGAGAAGCGCATGCTCGCCCGCCTGCCCCAGCTCGAGCGCGGTGCCGCCGTCGTCTGGATCCCCGGCCGCGGCATCCTGGAGGAGGTCAAGTTCCCGCCGCGCGAGACCTTCGACTCCTCGCGCACCCCGAAACGCGGCGAGGCGGTCAGGGCCACGGCCCTCAAGCCGATCGATCTCGGGGCGGTGAAGGCGCGCCTGGCCCGCGTCGAGGAGGAGGCCGGTGCCAATGATCCGAAGAGGCTCAGGGCCGAGATCGCCCACCTCAAGAGGCAGCTCGCGGCCAGCGCGGCGCCCGGCCCGGAGGAGATCAGGCGGGCCGCGCAGGCCGCCTTCGAGCGCGGTCGCGAGGCCGCGCGCAGGGAGGCCGCGGCAACTCTCGCGCGCCTCGGCAAGCTGATCCGGGCGGCCATCGGCGCCAGCGGCCAGATCGGCAACGCTTTGAGCGAGGCGATGCAACGCATCGAGCCGGAGGGCCCGGGGAATTCGCCGCCGACGCGCGCTCCGGCGCCGAGGCCCCATCCCCCGATGCCGGTCGTTCGCGCCAATCCTGCGCCCAATCCGGCGCCGCGCGGGGCCAATGGGCATGGGAGCGCCGCTCTCGCCTCCGGCGAGCGCAAATGCCTGACGGCGATCGCCCAGCACCCCGGAGGCGTCCGGCGCGAGACCCTGACGGTCCTCACGGGCTACAAGCGCTCCTCCCGCGACACGTACATACAACGCCTGCGGTCGGCGGGGCTGGTCGAGATCGCCGGCGACCGGGTCATCGCCACCCCGCTCGGCGTCGAGGCACTCGGCCCGGACTTCGAGCCTCTGCCGACTGGTGAGGCGCTCCGCGAGCGTGTGCTCCGCGAGCTCCCGGACGGGGAGCGGCGCGTGCTCGAGATCCTCATCGATGCCTATCCCCGTTGCGTTTCGCGGGAGCAGATCGACATCGCCACCGGCTACAAGCGATCCAGCCGGGACACGTACCTGCAGCGTCTGCGGCTGCGCGAGCTCGTCGAGGCAAGGAGCGGCGGCGAGGTGAGGGCCAGCGACAACCTGTTCGAGACCCATCTTAATGCTGCTCAGCAGCAACAGTGAATGCTACGTCCCTCGGGCTCATCGGCATGAAAATTCGTCAGGTCCAGTGGGTTGCTCCCCCTGGGGGCGCCCGGTCCATGGTCCACCCGCTGTCGGGGGACTGATTTTCCGGGTCTAGTGACGTTGACTGCTTGCCCCTCCACTGCTAGGCCAGAGTTGCGCGTACTAGCTGGACCGTCCCTCGGGTGGCCTCCCGCGTGCCAGTTCAGCACTTGTGTGTGGGGGAGCCTTCTCATGACAATTTTTGCTGGCTACGCGGCGCAGACCGTAAAGGACGCGGCGCGCCTTTCCTCAGCTGCCTACGCCGACTCGACTGCGGCACGCGCCGATCTAACCCGCTTTATTCGCCATAGTTGCGCGGCGACGGTCTTTCGACAACGGGCGTGAAGCATCGGCCGGGTTTACGGCGGGGATTTGTCTGGAACGCTGGTTGGACGCGTTGGAGGTTGACGCCTGTGGCT
>Ga0209172_10001174_pt1 | contig 59272 bp, 38 predicted proteins | sample LarsenN4metaG_FD_184113 | JGI IMG/M metagenome (GOLD analysis project Ga0209172, IMG submission 184113) | Hot spring sediment bacterial and archeal communities from British Columbia, Canada, to study Microbial Dark Matter (Phase II) - Larsen... ...
TCCCCCTCTTCCCCCTCTTCCCCCTCCTCCCCCTCTTCCCCCTCTTCCCCCTCTTCCCACCCCTCCCCATCTCCCCATCTCCCCATCTCCCCGTTTCCCAGTCTCCCCGTCTCCACATCCGTAACCACGGGGACGACGCAATTGCAGAAATAGGAGAAAGGACAAGAAAGTGAATTTAGCTGAAGGCGTTCAAATTGTTTCGTTTGGCTTGCTAGCCTTGATGATGATTGGCTCGGCTCTGGGAGTGGTGCTGTTGTCTAATATCGTCCATAGTGCATTTTTGCTCGGGGGCGTGTTTATCAGCATGGCGGGGATGTTTTTGCTGCTGAATGCTGATTTTGTGGCGGCGGCGCAAGTGCTGATTTATGTGGGTTCGGTGAATGTGCTGATTTTGTTTGCCATTATGTTGGTGAACAAGGGTGAGGACTTCAAGCCTTTTCCCAATGCTTGGATCCGCAAGGGTTTGACGGCGGTGGTTTGCGCCGGTTTGTTTACACTCCTGGTAACGATGGTGTTTTCTACGCCTTGGGCGATCGGGCCGGTTCCCGCTGCTGGCTACAATTCCACTGAGGCGATCGGCCAGCATTTCTTCAGTGACTTTTTGCTCCCCTTTGAACTGGCTTCGGTGCTACTGTTGATTGCAATGGTGGGGGCGATCGTCCTGGCTCGTCGTGAGTTCTTTAAGGATGGCGAATTACCCGGTGACGAAACTGTGTTAACCTTGCCGGAGCGTCCACGGGAACCAGTAAGCTCTCTCAGTGGCAGTAAAGAGAGCTAATGTCCTTGGTCATTTGTCCTTGGTCATTTGTCCTTTGTCCTTTGTCAAGTGACAAGGGACAAGAGACAAGGGACAAAGGACAATTATACATTGTTCATTTGGGAGGCTAAATGCACTTACAAGTTGAGTATTTTTTAGTATTGGCTGCCGCTTTGTTTTGTATCGGAATTTACGGATTGATTGTTAGCCGTAATACCGTGCGGGTTTTGATGTCGATTGAACTGCTATTAAATGCGGTAAATCTTAATCTCATGGCTTTTTCCAATTATCTTGATGGCGATGGGATTAAAGGCCAAGTTTTTACGGTTTTTGTCCTGACTGTGGCAGCGGCGGAAGCGGCGGTGGGTTTGGCGATTTTGTTGGCTATCTATCGCAACCGCTATACGGTGGATATGGAGCAGTTTAACCTCCTGAAGTGGTAGGGAATTGGTCTTTTGTCCTTGGTCATTTGTCATTTGTCCTTGGTCGGCCAGAAACCGGGTTTCTAAACGAGATATCTCGTATCCAGACGGAGATTTACCGCAGAAACCCGGTTTATCCTCCAAGGGACAAGGGACAAGTGACTAGGGACAAATGACAAATTAAGTAATTAATTATATTTATATAGTTGTGGATCTAAAACAGGTTATTATTGCGCATAAAGCTGGAGACCCCCTGAGCAAGCGGCGGGCGGAAGAGTGCGCTAAGCAGTTGGAAAAGCGCGGCTGTCATGTGTTGATGGGTCCGAGCGGGTTAAAGGATAACCCTTATCCGGTATTTTTGGCGTCGGCGGCGGGTCGGATTGATTTGGCGATCGTCCTGGGTGGAGATGGGACGGCGTTGGCGGCGGCTCGTCAGCTATCTAGTGATGGGATTCCGATTTTGGCGGTGAATGTGGGGGGACATTTGGGGTTTCTCACGGAACCCTCGGAGCTGTTCCAAGATACGGAGGCGGTTTGGGACCGTCTGGAGCGGGATTTGTATGCGGTGCAGTTGCGGATGATGCTGCAAGCGTCGGTGTTTGAGGGGGGGAGGGAAAATCTGGAACCGGCGAGCGATCGGTTTCTGGCGTTGAATGAAATCTGTGTGAAACCGGCAGCGGTCGATCGGATGCCGACTTCGATTTTAGAGATGGAAATCGATGGGGAGATTGTGGACCAGTATCAGGGAGATGGGTTGATTGTGGCGACTCCCACCGGTTCGACTTGTTACACGGCATCGGCGAGCGGACCGATTATGCACCCCGGGATGAAGGCGATCGCGGTGACTCCCATCTGTCCTTTGAGTTTATCCAGTCGTCCCCTAGTTTTACCTCCCGGTTCTGTCGTCAGCATCTGGCCGTTGAAAGATTATGACCTGAGTACAAAATTATGGACTGATGGGGTTTTGGGTACTTCCATCTGGCCGGGACATCGCGTGGATGTGCGGATGGCTGATTGTGACGCCCGGTTTATCATTTTGCGGGAAAATTATTCTTATTACCAGACTCTGCGGGAAAAACTCATGTGGGCTGGGGCGAGAATTCGTTACAACAATGGTCGCCGGTATTAATTGCAGGGTAAACGCATCAAATCCCGGTCGTTCCATATATAGGGTTTTTTCTGGTTATTATCCCCTATATATGGACTAAAAATTCTCCAGAGGAGGCTGATTGTTGATAATTTTGGCGGGGAAAGAGCGAAAAAACCCCCCTTATTGATTTGGTGCGTTTACCCTGGTGAAACTATAAATCTTAATGACGCCGTGCCCTTCCCACCAAATGACAAGGGACTAATGACCAATGACCAATGACATGTCACCAGAAACAAATATTATGGATAATCCAGATATTATTAGGACTAAAATCAGCGAGCAATATGATTTTCGGCCTTATCCAGATAAACCGATAGAGGAGCCTTTGCCCCCCGATGCCGAGTTGCTGTTTTGGAATAGTTTGGCGACAATTTACTACGTCACGCAAAAACGGGTAATTAACCCGAATGGGAAATTAATCTTGGATGCGGGATGTGGTACGGGTTGGAAATCTTTGGGGTTGGCGGCGGCGAATCCGGGAGCTAAAGTGGTGGGTGTGGATATTTCGCCGAAGTCGGTGGATTTGGCGACACAAAGGCTACAATACCACGGTTTGGCTGATGCAGAGTTTCATGTGTTGGCGATTGAGGAGTTGCCAAATTTTGGTTTACAGTTTGATTATATCAATTGCGATGAGGTGCTGTTCTTTTTGCCGGAGCCGGTGGCGGGTTTGCGGGGGATGAAAGCGGTACTTAAGGCATCGGGGATTATTAGAACAAATTTGCATAGTGCTTTTCAGCGGGCGGCTTTATATCGAGCCCAGGCGGCGTTTAAACTGCTGGGTTTGATAGAGAATAATCCAGAGGATTTGGAAATTGGGATTGCTCTGGAAATTATGGATAATCTCCGCGATGATGTGGATGTGAAGGTGCGGACTTGGCAGCAGGCTGTAGGGGCGGCGGATGAGTTGAAAAGGAGTTTTATTGCACGGGATTTTCTGCTGCAGGGGGATAAGGGTTATACGATTCCAGAGATGTTTGCCATGCTGCATTCAGCGGAGCTGGAGTTTCTGGGGATGGTGAATTGGCAGGATTGGTTGGTTGAGGATTTGTTTAAGGAGGGGGCGGATGATTTGGCGTTTTTGGCGCTGACTTTGCCGGAGCTTTCGGTAGAGGAACGGCTACATTTATGCGAGTTGTGGCATCCGGTTAGTCGCAAGTTGGATTTTTGGTGCGCACATCCGGGGCTTGATGTGGGTGAGGCTTGGGATGATGATTCTTTGGGGGATGGGGAAAGGGTGCGGGTACATTTGCATCCGCTGTTGGTGAATGATGAGGTGAAATTGGGTTTTATCGAGAGTATCCAGGAGCAAAAATCTTTAGATTTGGGGGGATATTTGGGTTTGAGTCTTGGGGATACTTTGGTAATAGATGCGGTGGCTGCGGAGTGTTTGTTGGGTTTGCAAGAGGGGCCGCTTTTGTTTTCTGATTTGGTGGCAAAATGGGTGAGCCTGTATCCTGAGATGGAGGTAACGGATGCGCTGGCGAGTTGCCGGGAGTTGCTGATGGGTTTGGAGTCGGGGATGGTGGTTTTGTTTGAGCTTCTTGGGCCCGTAGTAGGGCTTTAGCCCTCTTGATGAGGTTCGTAGTAGGGCTTTAGCCCTCTTGATGAGGTTCGTTTTTTTGGGCTGAAGCCCAACTACGAACCTTTTTTTTGGGCTGAAGCCCAACTACGAACCTTTTTTTTGGGCTGAAGCCCAACTACGAACCCGAACTTTTAGCTGCTGGTGCGCGCTAATAGGGGTGCGGCTCCGAGGAGGGTTTTGGTGTAGGGGTGTTGGGGGTTGGTGAAGATTTGGCGGGTGGGGCCGATTTCGACGATGCGTCCGCTGTTCATTACGGCGATGCGATCGCAGAAAAACCTCGCCACCCACAAATCGTGGGTGATAAACAGGTAAGTCAGCTCAAATTCCTGCTTGAGTTCTAACATCAACTCCAGGACTTGAGTTTGGACGCTAGCATCAAGCATACTTACAGGTTCGTCACAAATCACTAATTTGGGGCGGGTAATGAGCGATCGGGCGATCGCGACGCGCTGCTGCTGTCCGCCAGATAGTTCGGAGGGATAGCGGTTGGCGAAATCTTCTACCGGGGTTAATCCCACCCTGGTTAACATTTTCTCCACCTGGATTTTTGCCTCTTGACCTGTGGCCAACTTGTGAATTAATAGCGGGTCGGCGATACTTTCTCCCACGGTCATCATGGGATTAAGACAAGCGTGGGGGTCTTGAAACACCATTTGCATTTCCCGCCGGGATGAGCGCACAGAATTGGCAGACAACTCGGTTAAATTCCGTCCCAAAAATTGTACCTTACCTCCCGTGGCGGGGATGAGTTGTAAAATGGTGCGTGATAGGGTGCTTTTGCCGCAACCAGACTCACCCACTAAACCGAGAATTTCGCCGGGATAAAGTTCAAAGCTGACGCCATCGACGGCTTTAATGGTTTGGTTTTTGGCAGAAAATAGCCACCGCTCAATAAAATTGGCTTCTAATGTGTAGTGTTGCTGTAATTCCTGAACCAGGAGGAGGGGGGCGCCTTCTTTGGGAGTGGTTTTGACTTCTTCCTGGACTGCTTGAATATGGAGGGCGGATTGGAGCAGGGATTGAGTGTATTGGTGTTGGGGGTGATAAAATACTTGTTGTGTCGGGCCGGTTTCTACTACTTTGCCGCCATACATCACGGCAATCCGATCGCAGTATTCCCCCACCATTGCTAAGTCGTGAGAAATCAGCAGTAGGGCCATTTCCCGATCGCGACAGAGGCGGGTCAGTTCTTGTAAAATTTCCGCAGAAACCGTCACATCTAAACTGGTGGTGGGTTCATCTGCCACAATCATTTTGGGGTTGAGGAGCAACGCCAGCGCGATCGCCACCCGCTGACGCATCCCACCGCTAAACTCATGGGGATACTGAGACCACCGCGACGAGGGAATTTTCACCGTTTCCAGGGTAGCGATCGCGATATCCTTTGCCTTCTGGCGGTTGAGTTCCGGTTGGTGCGCCATAAGGGTTTCCAAACAATGCTCCCCGATCGTCATCAGCGGGTCCAAGCGCGTCATCGGGTCTTGAAACACCAGAGCCACCGCCTCCCCCCGAAACCGCCTTAGCTCCTGTGGTGTCAGGTCAAACACCGACTGGCCATTAAAATCTACCTTACCCTCCACGTTAGTCTTATGAGGGAGCAACCGCATCACCGCCCGTCCTAAAGTAGATTTGCCGCAGCCAGACTCCCCCACAATGCCCAACCTTTCCCCAGCGCCCAAAGTCAGGGAAACGCCGTCAACCGCCCAACTAGCTTCGGCGCCGCCACGTCCGTGAGGGTAGGCTACCCGCAGATTTTCCACTTGTAATAATTTATCACTCATTTGAAATTGATAATTGATAATTGATAATTGATAATTGATAATTGATAATTGATAATTGATAATTGTCAATTGTCAATTGTCAATTATCCCCCCATCTCCCCGTCTCCCCGTCTCCCCGTCTCCCCGTCCCCCCCATCTCCCCCATCTCCCCTACTGGGGTTTATCGAAGCGGCGCATTAAATAGGCTACACCGAAATCACCATAAGGATGACTTTCGAGAATCTCTGCCATTTCTAAAACTCGATCGGCCACTTGCCAACCCAATTTTTCCACTAACGCCTCCCGTTCCTTTTCCGCCGCCCAGGACGATCGAGCCTCAGCCTGCCACTGACCCGAGAACACCTGTTCAATTGCCACATCCAATCCCAGAGATTCCAGTACCTCCCATTCTCCCGCATCGCACCAAATCCCCCCACAGCCGGGACAACGTTCGACATAAAAAGGATTTTTCACCATCACCTTGGCGCGGGCGAGATAACGCTTGCACTCTGGGCATAACCCCGCTTTCGCATCAGCCTGTGAAGGGACGAAATCTCCTGCCACTGCACCTAGAGGGACACGATGACGTTGCCTCTGGCGCAATAGCTGCTGGGCATTACCCACCTGCCAAGAGCGATAATCATCAGCATTAATCCAATTGCCTTTGCATTGGGGACAGCATTTAACTCCCAGACCCTCTCCTAAAACGCCATCCACCAGCTCGATTTGCCTATCTTTCGCGCATTCCACAGATTTTATCCTCCTTTTTTGTCATTGTAGGGGCGAAGCTACCAGGCCAAAAATCGATCGCTTTTAACCAATAACCCATGACCGGGATGCTTCGCCCGTACAGGCTTTAGCCCTCTTGATTGGGTTCGTAGTAGGGCTTTAGCCCTCTGAAACTGAGATTTTTTGGGGCTAAAGCCCTACAAGTCCTTGGTCATTGGTCCTTTGGTAGGGGGGAGAAAGGGAATCGCCCCTACCAAATTTATCCCAGGACAGTCTCGCTATAGGAGATCAGAGTTTCTAGGCGGGTTCGCACTTGTGCCGATCGCTGCTCGATCGTCCCCGGTTGCCTAGCGGCTTGCCAAAAACTCAAATCAGCAGCGAGTAACCGCAACTGCTTATGAGTTTCCGTGTGGTAAGACTGGAGCCACGGCATCAGCTCCGGCGGTAACTCCTCCACGGACAGGCTCAAGATTTGTTCCTGAAAGAACTGCTGCAGTGCGGATGCCTCCTTGAGGAGGGCGGCGCGGTTGGGTGCGGTTTCCCTCGCCGCTCCTTGCAGTCGGAGCAACGCTTGATGAAATTCTTGGTATTTCTGCTGGTGGGGTTCTGGGGGCAACATGGATGTCAACAAAAATTATCGATATAATAAAGTGAGAGTAAACGAAAACATTCAGAAATCTTAAACAAACCTGTAAAACCGCGCTCGTTCGTCCAATTGCAGGTGAATATTAGCTCAGCTATCCAGTTCGAGATATTTCCCAGAGAGGATGTCTCCCAATCCAGAAACTGGGTTTCTACTCAGGGGTTTCTACCCGAGGGACGAGACATCTCGTTTCAGAAACCCGGTTTCTCATAGGCAAACTGTATCGCCATATACAATCATGGCGTAGAATTATCATTATCTCTAGCTCCTCCCACCCGTGTTTGTTGCGAACCTTTATGCCTTACTGACATGAACATAGCTGCCCCCCCCTGTGCCTTTGACATCGAAATTCCCGATTGGCTGCAAACCTGCTTGCTGGCGGTACAAAGCCCTAGTGCGCGAGAGCAAAAAACCGGGTTTACTCCAGAAACCGGGTTTCTGGAGGAGGAATCTGGGCGAGAAACTGGGTTTGAGGACTCGGAATCAGGTTCCTGGATGAGGAACCTGGGTGAGAAACCGGGTTTATTTTCGGGAGAGAAACCCGGTTTCTCTAGTACAGATAATCAGTTGGTCTGCCGAGCGTTTGAATTTGCTTACCGGCTCCACGAAGGTCAGCGACGGGCATCAGGAGAGCCGTACATCTGCCATCCGGTGGCGGTTGCTGGTTTGCTGCGTGAGCTGGGCGGTAGTAGTGCGACGATCGCCGCTGGCTTCCTCCATGACATTATCGAGGATACCGACACCACCCCGGAACAGCTAGAAGAGCTATTCGGGGAGGAAGTGCGCCACCTGGTAGAAGGTGTCACCAAGCTGTCTAAGTTCAACTTTTCCAGCAAAACCGAGCGCCAAGCGGAAAATTTCCGCCGGATGTTCCTGGCAATGGCCCAGGATATCCGGGTGATTGTGGTCAAGCTGGCCGATCGGCTGCACAATATGCGGACCCTGGAGTGCCTCCCGGATTCCAAGCGACAGCGCATCGCTCAGGAAACCCGGGATATTTTCGCCCCCCTCGCCAATCGTTTAGGGATTGGTCGCATTAAATGGGAATTAGAAGATTTAGCCTTTAAATACCTAGAATCAGACGCCTACCGCCAGATGCAGACCTTGGTCTCGGAAAAGCGAGCCGATCGAGAAGCCCGTCTCGCAGATATGGGGCAAACCCTGCGCTACAGGTTGCAACAAATGGGGGTAAACTGCATCGATATTAGCTGGCGCCCCAAGCACCTCTACGGCATCTACCAGAAGATGCAGCGGCAGCAAAAGCAGTTTCACGAAATCTACGACCTAGCCGCCATCCGCATTCTCGTAGAAACCAACGAGGAATGCTACCGCACCCTGGCTGTGGTTCACGACGCTTTCCGCCCCATTCCGGGCCGGTTTAAAGACTACATCGGACTGCCAAAACCGAACCGCTACCAGTCCTTACATACCGGTGTCATAGGCAATACTGGGCGTCCCATAGAAGTGCAAATCCGCACCCTAGAAATGCACCATGTAGCCGAATACGGCATTGCCGCTCACTGGAAATACAAGGAAACTGGCTCTAGTCATGGCCCGCTCAGTGGTGCTGATGAAAAGTTTACCTGGTTGCGGCAACTGCTGGAATGGCAGAGCGATTTAAAAGATGCCCAAGAATATTTGGATAATATCAAGGACAATTTATTTGATGAGGATGTGTATGTGTTCACGCCCCAGGGGGATGTAGTCGCCCTGAAGGGGGGAGCCACACCGGTGGATTTCGCCTACCGTATCCACACGGAGGTAGGCAACCACTGTGCTGGTGGCAGGGTGAACGATCGCATCGTGCCTTTGGACACACGGCTGAAAAATGGGGATATCGTCGAAATTATTACCCAGAAAAACAGCCATCCCAGTTTAGATTGGCTGAATTTTGCCGTGACGACGGGAGCCAGAACCCGGATTCGCCAATGGTATAAGCGTTCCCACCGCGATGAGAATGTGGACCGGGGTCGGGATTTGCTGGAGAAGGAATTGGGTAAAAGCAATTTTGAATCCTTGCTCAAGTCGGAACCGATGCAGTTGGTGGCTTCCCGATGTAATTATCACACCGTGGAGGATTTGCTCGCGGGTTTGGGCTATGGAGAAGTTACCCTCAATCATGTGGTGAACCGGTTGCGCGATTTTGTCAAAGCTCAGCAACCGGTGGTAGAAGCACCAACCCTACCCCCGCCACAGGCAATGGTTTCGCGGCAGTTGCGGGAGGGCAGCCACGTCGGTAATGGGCGGGCAACTGGGGGCAAGTCTCCGATCGCTGGGGTGGAAGGGTTACTCTATCACTTGGCGGGTTGTTGTACGCCTTTACCAGGAGAACCCATTATCGGTGTGGTGACGATGGGCTCCCGGGGCATTTCCATTCACCGCCAAGGTTGTGGCAATCTCGATAGTATCCCCGGCGAACGTCTGGTCCCCGTGAGTTGGAATCCCACGGATGATCATGGTGGGCGGCCCATCACTTATCCGATCGACATTTCCATTGAGGTCATCGATCGGGTGGGGGTACTTAATGATATCCTCTCCCGCCTCAAAGACCATAATGTGAATGTGCGCAGTGCCCAAGTGCGCACCTATCCGGGGAAACCAGCGGCTATTGATTTGGGAATTGATGTGCGCGATCGACACCAGCTCGAGCGCATCTTCACCCAAATTAAACAAATGACCGACGTTTTAAACCTCCGTCGTCTCAGCACAGAAGTCGAGAACAATTGATAATTAACAATTGATAATTGGTAATTATCAATTACAGCCTGTTCAGAACTAATCTGAGCGGCTCTCAAAGTCCCTCTCCCTCCCCCCCTTTTATCCCCCCCCGCCCCCCTTTGAAAGGGGGGGGTCAGCGGAATAAATGTTTTGTTGTTCGGGGGGTAGGGGGGATAGGAGAGGGATTTAGGGTGAGGGCAATGTGTTAAACCACTGGTGAACAAGCTGTATCAATTATCAATTATCAATTATCAATTATCAATTATCAATTTGTGACTAGACAAGGGACATTTTTCCAAGAGCTAATGGAGCAGCAACTTGACCTGCTCTAATAAACCATCTAATCCGACATCTTTGGCCGAAAAATCATCCGCTTCTGGGCATAATTCCGCCGCCGTTATCAAATCATTTTTGCTGATAAATCCCGAAACCAACATCATTAATGGAGGATTTTTCACCGTGGCTTTAATATGTTGAATCAGCTCCCTACCATTGGTGAATTTTTCCAATTGATAAAACTGCGTGATAGAAAAATCCACCCCGACTAATTTGTAGCAAGAAATATTTTTTATCAAAGTCCAGCGATTCGCCCACATCAGCTACATCAAAATCATGCCTAAAAAAACGCTCCCCAGCCAAAATCCATCATTTATCATCATCTAAAATGGCAATTTTAGGCACCAACATTTTCGGTGATAATTTGATATGATTATGTACCAGTATAAGGAATTAGCTGCAATTTTAATGTTTTGTTACCTGGCTTTCAATCGCCAATAACAGAGCTTCGTAGTCAGAGATAGGTTTTGGCCAAAAATCATCAGCTTGGGAAATCTCCATTAATTTTTGTCTCTCGCTCACCATCGCATAAGCGCTGATTAAAATAATCGGGATATTTGCCGTTTCTGGGTCATTTTTAACAATTCTGGACAAATCAGCTCCCGATACTTCTCGCCCTTCCCAAACCGCCTCTGGCAAATTCACATCCATTAACACGATATCCACAGCTTTAGAGTGACATTGCTGGAAAATTTCATCAGGTTTATCCGTAATGGCTACCCGGTGCCCCCCCAAACGTTCAATTAACTTGGCAGTTCCTTTGGCCAGCAGATAATCATCATCCACCAATAAAATTCTCAAACTGTTTTGCGACATAGATTTGACCAAAAATTAAATTATAGGTACAAATGACCAACGACCAATGACCAATGACCAATGACTAATTTATACCACATTTTGGCCTTGTGGCAGCAGCAGCCTCACCTTAGTTCCCATTCCCAAACCCTCACTTTCCAGGAATATGTGACCTCCAATTAGCTCCGCTAAACGCTTGCAAATCGTTAACCCCAAACCTGTGCCACCGTAACGGCGTTTGATCGAACCATCCGCCTGCACGAAGGGTTCAAATAAATGCTCCCGCTGGTTGGTGTCGATACCGATCCCAGTGTCAGCAACGACAATCTCCACCCAGTCTCCGGTTAGGCTCATGGCTGCTGCATTTCTTGCCGTGAGGCGAATCTCGCCCCTATGGGTGAATTTCAAGGCATTGGAGAGCAGGTTAGTCAAAATCTGCTTCAGCTTGCCTTGGTCGGTATAAACTTGCTCCGCTTCACACTGTAGAATCAGGGGGATGCCTTTACGCTTGCTTTCAATACTAAACAGGCGGATTTGCTCTTCCAGTAAGGGCCGAGTCTCTACCAGCTTCATCTGGACGTTCATGCGACCGGCTTCGATTTTCGCAATATCTAGAACATCGTTGATAATCGCCACCAGGTTTTCGGCTGATTGATAGGCAACACCGATATATTCTTTTAGCTCTTCCTCATTGTCATAAAAGCCTTCTTTGAGTAATTTTAGGTAATTGAGGGTGGAAGCTAGGGGGGTACGCAGTTCGTGGCTAGTGGAGGACAAAAAATCTGACTTCAGGCGGTTGGCTTCTTCGGCAATGTTGCGGGCTGCATCCAGTTCCCGGTTACGCATTTCTACCAGCAAACGGTTTTCTCTTTCCCACTGGTAGAGTCGATTTTGCATTAGAGCCATACCTAGGTGACTGCCCACGGCTTGCACCAGTTCGATTTCTGCGGGGTGCCATTGGGGTGTTTGGCCGAGTTTCAGTTCCTGCCATGCCTCAAAGCTCTGGCGCACTCGGAGGTTACGATCGTCCGGGTCAAAGCGACCTGCCCAGAAGATTTCGGTATCGATTTCATCGCGAAATAGGGTGAGACCCCCCAAGGCTTGTTTGCCGTACCACAGAGGCATCACCAAAATGCTGCGGATGGGGGTGTTGCGGAAGGTGGCGGCGACGGATGCCAGGAGGGGTTCTTGGTAGAGGTCGGGCACAATATGACAGTTGAGATGAGACAATTGTGCTTGCACGATCGAGAATTGCTCGGCGCTGAGGGGCAGCCACTGCCGATCGGCTGCCCCTACGGGATTGATGTTTGGGGTGTGGTTCGGCTTGGCCATCAAATGCAGCCAGAAGGGTTCATCTTCCAGGAGCCGAGCTTCCCCGGTGGCTGATTTTTGGGGTTGTGTACCCCAGAGAAATATTTGTGGTTGGTCGCCGTAGGTGTAAACTTGAGTGGCGGTAGTGGGATCAGTGGAGTGGAGATATAGTCTGCCCCCAGAGCAGCCGCTGGCTTTGACTAATGTTTTCAGGACGTTTTCTAAGATTTGTCCCACTTGCTGCGGGGTGTGTAGCAGAGTGGATATCTGATTAATTAGGGTCTCTTGGCGGGTCTTGGCTCTGGCTTCGCTGAGCAGGTGGGACTGGCCTAGCGCAACTGATACCTGATCTGCGAGCAACTGTACTATGAGCAAATCCTCATCCGTAAATATTTTGGGTGTGGCATGGTGCGCCGCCAGCAAACCCCATAGTTGCTCTCCGTGGAATATGGGCACCACCAGAGATGACTGTACTCCCATGTTGGTTAGGTATTCCACATGGCAGGGGTCAACTGGTCGCTGCAAAATATCTTCGATTTTTGTTTTTTGCACCTCCTCCACCGTTAAGTCCCCGGTGGTAGCCACTTTTCCCAGGTTATTCAAGGTAATTTGCTGTGCGCTTATATTCACAATAACGCGAGTTCTCGCCTTGACAAACATCTCGCGGGAGTGAGGCGGGATGTCAGAGGCGGGAAAGTGTAGCCCCAGCAGAGAAGGTAGGCGCTGTTTCCCGCTGTTTGGGAGCCCCAACCGGGCAACGGACTCGGCAATCACCTCCCCAGAACCATCGGGTTCAAACCGATAGACTTTCACCCGATCGGTTTGCAGGAACGATCGCAGCTCCGCCGCTGTGGTCATCAAAATTGTTTCCAGTTCCAGGGATTGGCGGATGCGATTTGTCATCCGATACAACAAGGCTTCTTTTTGAATTCCTTCGCCTGCGTGCCTATCCATTTTCTATCCATTTTTTTTAGTTTAGCTTTAATTATTGTCATTTGTCCCAAGGCAATTGGTCATTGGTCATTTGTTCTTTGTCATTTGTCGAATGACAAGGGACAAGTGACAAGGAACAAGGGACAAAGGACTAATGACAAAGATTAAGGATTGATGGCAGTAGCGGACCAGGTGCCATCCTCTTGGCATTGGTAGAGCCAGCGAGATTGGGGTTCGGGGCGCAGTTCCAACCAATCTACTGCAGCTGGTTCGAGCAACAGCAAGCAAAACTGGGGTAGGGGGGACTCGGAGACGGGGAGAGGCGGTTCGGCTTCGCTCACCGATCGGGGAGACGGGGAGACGGGGAGACCAGGAGGAGGCCAAGCAAATTGGCGGCGGGCCGCGTCCGAGAGATTTAACCAAGCCTGCTGGCGTGCTACTGCCAAAAGCTCAGTGGTGTTTTCTGGGACTAAAATTAGCTGACCGCTGATGCGAAACTGCTCGCGAGTTTTGGGGAAATACCAACATATCTCGCCCCAGGGGGAATGCAGGATTTCTGCGATTTTCTCCGATCGCGCATCAGTAACGATTTGCAACTGGTCCGTATCATCCCGGAAACCGCGAAATACCACCGTGCGGTTAGCGGGCCTCCCGTCGGCTCTGACTGTGGCCAATTGGATGAAGCGCGCTTGGGGTAGGCTACGATTGCGGTGCAGGGCTCTTGCAAGGGGCGATCGCCAAGGTGTCATTTGCCGCTGGGGTAACTGGGAGACGAGGAGACGGGGAGCAGGGGAGCAGGGGATGCGGCATATGCCGCACCCTACTAGGTTAGGTTAAAGATCAGGTATCGTACATCCGAGCCTCAACCGCATCGGGGTTTTCCTCGCAGTATTCCTCAAAAGCACTTTTTTCCGGCTTCTTCGCCTGCTGGTGAGCCGCTTCGGCTTGCAGTTCTTCCACCGCATCCCACGCCGCCGCACATTCTTTAGATGCCGGTCCTTTCGCGGCGCAGACGGCACGAGCATCCTCGATCGCCTTTTGAATTAGCTGCTCTAGGAGCAATGCCTTGGGTTTCTCAACAAAATCACCCTTAGCCAGAATATCTGTCACCGAGATCACCCCCAACAAACCCCCTTTAATCACCGGGGCCCGCCGGATACCCGTATTCGCGAACAACCGCGCCACGTATTCCACACCCAAGTCAGGATTGACGACGATGCAAGGCTTCGTCATAATTTCATATACCCGCACCTTTTTCGGATCCGTGCCGTAAGCAGTCACCTTATAGACGATATCCGTTTCCGTGACAATCCCGTAGGAATCTTGGTCATGGCGGCGCTCCACAATCAGGGCCCGTAAACCCTTCTCTTTCATCACCTTGACCGCTTCCGCTACCGTCGCCGAGCCCCGAATTGTCACCACATCGGCTGTCATTATATCAGATGCTTTCATCATCATAAGTGCCTATCCTCAAATAGTAGGTTTTTCTTTCTTTATCAACAGTCGTCTCCCTATCATATTACCACCAAACGCCACTCCAACTTGCAAACATTCCTCAAAAAATTTTTCTTATGTCTATCCCAAAACTATTTAATAAAACTTCACATATACCCAGATAAACCCCCCTGAAACCATCCCAAATATTGCGTTATTTTAAAAATTTCTCATTTGCGGGGGATTATCAGGCAGGGGAGCCATGAGCTGACGCTCTACCATTTCCTGTATTACCACATCTGGACGCTCTTTGTCAATAACTTGTAAATCAAATTCATATTCAGATAAAAAAACTATACGTTGGAACTTTTCCGCAATCAAAGGAGCCAAATTCAGCGCGAATGAATCGTGAAACATCACCGCCCGAGGTAATCTTCTATCCCCAGTTGCCATTGCGAATGGCTGCTTATCCTCAGCTAAATCGGGCCTAGCAATTTCTGGCGCCACTGGGCGGGCCAAAGGTGGGAGCCGCGGCGAAAATTTCAGCACCTCTTCTCGCACCACATCTTTTAATCCTAGCATATTGGCCAAATCACCGCCATCGCGGTAAATAATTTCCTGGTCAAAATCCGTAATCCTTAAGGGTTTTAATTGGGGAAACCAAGCCGCCAGATACTTGATAATTTCTCCCGCCGCCGTGAAAACTCCCGGTTTGTTCCAATGAGAATCAGTGCGGTGATAAATCCGATAATTACTTTTGGCAGCCAGCAAAATATCTCTTAAATCGATAACCGCTGATTTAGTCCAACTGGAAGGCACAGAATTTACCGCCAAATCAGAATTTAATTGCAAATGCTTCATTAACTGGTCTAGCCGGGATTCTGCACCCACCGGTTGTAGCCATTGGGGCAGGTATTCAGGATATATAGATTGCTTCTCTGGGACAAAAACGACTAGATATGGAATGCCTCGGGCATTTAACCAATCGCGCCTTTCCTCTAAAATTTGCTGCCAGTGCTTTAACTGGGCTTCCGTAAAAGGTGCCGTAGCTCGATACGATTCGATCGCGTAGGTATGACCATAGAACAGCCAGCCATCTTTACCGATAATTACTTGCTCAGATGGCGACTGTTTTAAGCCAGAAAAAAGGATCCGGTTGTGCCAGTATATTAATTGTTGCCTACCACCAAAATTATCATTATAGTAGGCGTCAAACAAGCGGGGAAAGTTCGCTAAAGATTGGCGGCTCAACTGGAAATTAGGCAAAGATGCTAATTGGCGTTTTTCCCAGTTGCTCGGATTTGGTAGCGGACGCCAGTAACGCCACAGAGAAATCACGATCGGCGTCCAAATAGCCGGGACAAATAAGCAACAGATAATGACGTGATGCAGTCGCTGAATCTGAGATAGTTGGCGCATGAATTTAGCAGCAGACGAACAGAGAGGAGAACCGAGCCGGAAAAACTCGTGCTACAGGGAGAGTATGTCGGAAGCATCCCGCCCTAGGGGGGAAGCATTCGGACGAATCATCTATCTCTCAAAACCGAGAATTTATCATCCGAATGCTTCCCCCCACCAAGAGTAGTTGCAACAACAGGATGCTCCTGAGTATGTCCGCCTTAATCCAGAGGGAGGCGATATAATTGTACCACATGCAGGGGTACAGTCAATAATTTTATCAGATTCCAGGCCAGGAGAAAAAATAATCAGTCAGACAATATTAATCTCAGACTTGGAAGCTGTGATTATCGCCAAGCTCCAAAACCGCGCCCAGCCACAAGGGCGCACTTGTGCAGCGGCAGTAAAAGCAATTCTCACAGCAGCTACGGATGGTGAGGCAGTGGAGAAAACACCCACAATGGCAGAGGCGGGTAAAATTATAGCGGAGGGACGCCAAAAGTATGCCTGCGCAGTTGCAGTGATAGGGGATAATTTTTGCGGGAGGACCGGGTGAGAAAATTTGTTGTAGATGCTAGGGACAGGCAATCCTAAAACCGAAAATAGATAAACGGGTTGTAGGTGCCAGCGGCGAGTTTAGCGGCGCAGGCGAGAAAGATGGCGGCGAGACTGGTGGTGGTGCTAATGGCAATGATAATTTCCCCGATCACAGCAGTTTTTTCAGTGCAGTTACGAGAGAAATTATGGTAAAATTGTCGGAAATATGGGAGAATGGGGACAGAAGCCATGATGCCAGCTCCCATTGCCAGCCAAATCTCAGTATTAAAATAATATCCCAGATAATAGGCAGTGTGGTTACTGTGGCTGGTTAAATTTGCCATTGCCTGGAAAAAGGCGCCAGCATCTTCTAGGCGATCGGCTCGGAAAAACACCCACCCTACCATCACCACTAACAGGGTGTAAAGATGCCGCAGGGGTGACAGCCACTGCCTCTTTTCTAGGGGTTCGAGTAAACCCAATCGTTCCCAGATGGCAAACAAACCGTGAAATAGTCCCCAAACTACAAAATTCCAACTTGCCCCATGCCATAAACCACAGAGAAAAAACACCAACACCAAGTTAAAATAAGTCCTAACTGGAGAAATCCGGCTGCCCCCCAAAGGAATAAATAGGTAGTCCCGAAACCAAGTAGATAGAGAAATATGCCAGCGGCGCCAAAATTCCCGAATTGAGGCTGAGATATAAGGATAACGAAAGTTTTCACAAAAATCAAATCCGAACATCTTGCCTAAACCTACCGCCATATCCGAGTAACCGGAAAAATCAAAATAAATCTGCAAAGTATAGCAGGAAACCGCCAACCAAGCCAACGGAAAACTCAGCTCCCCAGATGGCAGGGCAAAGATTTTATCCACTGGTGCTGCCACAGTATTGGCAATCAGCATTTTTTTCCCCAAGCCGATGATAAATCGCTGGATTCCATTGGCGAATTTTTCAAAATTAATCTGCCGTTTTTGCAATTGTTGCTCTATATCTTCATATCGGACAATTGGACCGGCAATCAATTGGGGAAATAAAGCAATATATAATCCTAAATTTAAAATATTATTTTGACATTTAATCTGACAGCGATAAACGTCAATAATATAAGAAATGGCTTGAAATGTAAAAAAAGATATGCCAATTGGTAGTTTTACTTCAGTCAAGCCTAGAACAAAACCATTTATGCCTAAATGTTTTAAAATAGAAGCAAAATTGTTCAAAAAGAAATTGGCATATTTAAAATAAAACAAAAAAGCTAAATTAAAGAAAATCGCAGTAGTTAAAATTGCTGATTTGTGCCCATGTTTAGCTATTTTAGCAATCGCCAATCCCATCCCATAGTTGAAAGTAATCGATGCCAACATAATGGCGACAAAAGCAGGCTCACCCCAAGCATAAAAAAATAGGCTGGCGCCCAAAAGCAATAAATTGCGAAATTTGGTTTCCTGTACCAGCCAGTGCCATGTAAAAACTAGGGGTAAGAATAAAAACAGAAAAACTGGAGAACTAAAAACCATTCCCTACCCCATCAGCCTAATTGTTAATCGTGCCATCAGGCATAGTAGCATCAGTGAGGATAGCTTCGCTCCAGTCGGCTCCCTCTAGATCGGCGTGGCGGAGACTGGCACCCGTGAGATTGCTGCGATAGAGTTTGGAGCCATCTAGGTTGGCTTTCCAGAGGTAGGCACCACGTAAGGAAGTATAGGAGAGGTCGGCATTTTGGAGATTAGCTAAGTTGAGGTTGGCGCCGGTGAGGTCCGCTTCGCTTAAATCGGCTTTACTCAAATCGGCTTTGCTCAGGTTGGCTTCGCTGAGGGCAGCTTTTCGCAACTGGGTGCTATTCAAATTGGCGGCGCGCAAGTTGGCGCGATTGAGGATAGCGAAGCGCATCGCGCTGTGAGCGAGGTTGCTGGCGGTGAGGTTGGCGCCGCTGAGGTTGGCGCCGCTGAGTTTGGCTTCTTCAAGGGAACAGCCTTCGAGGTTAAATCCGCTCAGATCCACACCGTTGAGCCATGCACCGCTGAGCTTGATGTTGTTGATGAGAGCGCCAGAGAGGTCGGCGCCACTCAAGCGAGCCCCAGAAAGGTTCGCCCAATTTAAATTGGCTCCACTCAAGTTAGCGTTGCGCAGATTGATCCCGCTCAAGTCGGCGCCGCAAAAATTGACGCCGCTGAGGTTGGCGGCGGCGAGGTTAACGCCGGTGATAATCGCGCCGCTCAGTTTGGCGCCGACGAGACAGGACTTGAGCAGGTTGGCACCTTTGAGATTGGCTTTGGTCAGGTCGGCTTGTAGGAGGTTGGCGGTTCTGAGCTTGGCAAAACTTAGGTCAGTACGGTAGAGAAAGGCGCCGGTGAAGTTGACGCCATTCAGGAAAGCGCGGCTGAGGTTGGCGCCGGTGAGGAAAGCGCCGCTGAAGTTGGCGCCGGTGAGATTAGCGTGGGTGAGGTCAGCGCCAATGAGGTTGACTCCGGTAAAATCTCTGTTTCCGTCTGCGTAAAGCTCAAGCAATTCTTTGGCATTCATAGGATTTAGTTTTGGTGATTTTGTCGTGGGGATGGATGTAATTTTAATTTCATGGTTTTGGCGATAAAATATGCTGCCTCTGGGATGTGGTTGCCCCAAAACCTAGATGGTTTAGGGAAATCACTAAAGTGATAATTGGCGAAATGATGCGACTGATTCTTAATGGTTCAGCAATTGAGTGATGGCGATGATAATTACTATTATTAAATTTATTGTGACATTTTTCCAGTAATTATAACAGTAAATATGTCAATATTTATTTATTTTTGTAATTATAGTTTAACAAAAAAGCTGATGGGTGTGTTGATGTGTTTAATTGGCGCTAGAAATACCAGGACGCCCGGAGGTGGAGGGGTTGATAGTTCCCGGGGCAGACCGGGAACGAGGGGGCATTTCCCTACCTGGGATGAAGCGGGGATCAGGCTTTGGGCGCGCCATCGGGCATAACTGCCCGGAGTAACTTGGCATCGCGCAGGTTGGCGCGATAGAGGTTGGCATCGATTAAGATGGCTTCGGTGAGGTCGGCGCCGGTGAGGTTGGACCAGGCGAGGTTGGCGCGGTAAAGGCTGGCGCCTTGTAAGTTGGCGCCGCGCAAGGTGGTCCAACTGATTTTAGTGCCGCGTAGTTGGGCGCTTTTGAGGTTGACCTCAGCCATGTTGGAGCCACTGAGGTTGGCGCGGCTGAGGTCGGCGTGGGTGAGGTTGGCGTTGGTGAGGTTGGCGCCGTTGAGGATGGCGTTGGTGAGGTTGGCTTCGGGCATAGTGGCGTTGACCAGGATGGTTAAAGTGAGGTTAGCGCCTTCTAAGCGGGCAGAAGTGAGATTGCATTCACTGAGGTTGGAGCGGGAGAGGTTGGCATCTCGGAGTTTGGCGTTGGTGAGGTTGGCGCCGACGAATCGGCTTTCACTGGCGATCGTCTCACTCAAGTCTGCTAATTCCAAATTCGCTCGCTCCATCAGAGACCGACTGGCATTCACTGCTTTGAGGTTGGCTTTGTATAAATTGCAATCGCTCAAATCGGCGCCAATCAAGTTGGCTTCCTGTAGATCTACGCCTTCCATCGTGGAGCCCGTCAGCTTTACTTCACGTAAGTTGGCTCCCCTAAGTATCGTACCTGTAAAATTCACTTGTTGGAGGTTGGCAGTGCGGAGGTTGATTTCACTCAAATCCAACCCAGCCAGATTGCCTCCGGCAAAGTTGAGGTCACGAAAATCCCTTTCCCCGGCAGCATAGCGCTCCAAAACTTCCCTTAAATCCACAATAGACCCCCTCATCGGATTCGCTTGTTCCAATTTATCGTCTCAGATTCAAGCAGATTTGGGAGAATGGAAAGCGTGGGGGTTTCGAGACAGGATCAAAGGCAACGCCTCCCTAGGGGAAGACAAGCGCGGACCTTTCGGTGTGGGAGCCCCCATCCCCCCAGCCCCCCCTTTCAAAGGGGGGGGTTGGGGGGGATGTAACTGAAAACAGTAAGAGGCAAAGATGGCAGAAAATTTGAGAAGTGCTGTGGTGACTCAGGGAACTCAGCGGGCGCCTAACCGAGCCATGTTGCGAGCTGTGGGTTTTGGTGATGGAGATTTCACCAAAGCGATCGTGGGTATCGCCAACGGCTACAGCACTATCACCCCGTGCAATGTGGGGTTAAATGATTTGGCACTGCGAGCGGAAGCGGCGGTGCGTCATGGTGGGGGGATGCCCCAAATGTTTGGCACCATCACCATCAGCGATGGCATCTCAATGGGCACCGAGGGGATGAAGTATTCTTTAGTCTCCCGGGAGGTGATTGCTGACTCCATAGAAACCGTGTGCAATGGTCAGAGCTTGGATGGAGTGCTGGCGATCGGCGGTTGCGATAAAAACATGCCAGGAGCCATGATTGCGATCGCCCGCATGAACATCCCCGCCATCTTCGTCTATGGCGGCACCATCAAACCGGGTAAATACAACGATCGCGACCTCACCGTAGTCAGCGCCTTTGAAGCCGTAGGCGAATATAGCGCAGGCAAAATCTCCGCCGAAGAACTCCTCGGCGTCGAACGCAACGCCTGCCCCGGAGCTGGCTCCTGCGGCGGCATGTACACCGCCAACACCATGTCCTCCGCCTTTGAAGCGATGGGGATGAGCCTGATGTACTCCTCCACAATGGCCGCCGAAGACGAAGAAAAAGCCGATAGCACCACCGAATCCGCCAAAGTCCTCCTCGATGCCATCCGCCAGCAAATCCTCCCCCGGCAAATCCTCACCCGCAAAGCCTTTGAAAATGCCATATCCGTGATTATGGCGATCGGCGGTTCCACCAACGCCGTCCTGCACCTGCTAGCCATTTCCCGCGCTGCAGGCGTCCCCCTCCACATCGATGACTTTGAAACCATTCGCCAGCGCGTCCCCGTCCTTTGTGACCTCAAACCCAGCGGCAAACACGTCACCACCGAATTTCACGCCGCTGGTGGCGTTCCCCTGGTGATGAAAATGCTCCTAGAACATGGTTTAATCCACGGCGACGCGCTCACCATCACCGGCAAAACCATTGCCGAACAATTAGCACAAGTTCCGTCCCAACCTCCCAGCGGCCAAAACGTCATCCGTTCCTGGGATAATCCCATGTATCGTCAGGGACATTTAGCCATTCTCAAAGGCAACTTAGCCACGGAAGGCGCTGTGGCCAAAATCAGTGGCGTCAAAAACCCCGTCATCACTGGCCCAGCGCGGGTATTTGAATCCGAGGAAGAATGCCTCGAGGCGATTTTAGCAGGCAAAATCAAAGCCGGAGATGTGGTGGTGGTGCGCTATGAAGGCCCCAAAGGCGGGCCGGGAATGCGGGAAATGCTCGCCCCCACTTCGGCAATTATCGGCGCCGGTTTGGGCGATTCCGTAGGCTTGATTACCGATGGCCGGTTTTCTGGCGGTACTTATGGTATGGTAGTGGGTCACGTGGCACCAGAAGCTGCCGTGGGCGGCACGATCGCCCTAGTCAAAGAAGGCGACACCATCACCATTGACGCCCACTCCCGCCAGCTACAGCTCCATGTAGAAGACGCCGAACTAGAACAACGCCGCGCCAACTGGCAACCCCCCAAACCCCGCTACACCGCAGGCGTGATGGCCAAATACGCCAAATTGGTCTCCAGTAGCAGTCTCGGTGCCGTCACCGATTTAAATCTATAACATTTCCCGTTCTCCCCCAGGGGGGACGGGGGGAGTGTGGGGAGTGTGGGAAGTGTGGGGAGTGTGGGGAGTGTGCGCTCTTCCCCCTCTTCCCCCTCTTCCCCCTCTTCCCCCTCTTCCCCCTCTTCCCCCTCTTCCCCCTCTTCCCCCTCCTCCCCCGTCCCCCCGTCCCCCCGTCTCCCCTGGGGGAGAACCGGCGTGATGCCTGAGTCTGATAAAGAAAAGTAAAGAATCATCAAGAATCATCAAGCTGACTACCAAGATAAAAACCCAATAGGGGATACTGGTGTCAACGGGTCAGAGAGCAGACTCGCAGCCACAGGAATCATTAACATCAATTTTTTGAGAGCCCCACTCCGCAGGGGCGCGGCTTCATCTTAGGGGCATCCCACCGGAAAGTAGCCGAACAGCGGGGAAGATTTATCATAGATAAAATATCGTAGGGGATTGCCAGCTATGACTTATTGCCTAAATCCTAATTGCCAAAATCCGCATAACAGCGATTTGGCTGAGACTTGCAAAAGTTGCGGGTCAGAATTGCTGTTGAAAAACCGCTACCGCCCCTTACATCCCCTAGGCGGCGGCGCTCCGGGGGGCTCTTTCCTGGCAGTGGATGAAGACAAACCCTCGAAACCCCTTTGTGTCATCAACTCCTCCCCCACAGCCAGCAACACTACAGGCAGTCACTTTGGTAGCTTCAGCGCTTTTGCTTCTGGGTTGGATGAGTTGGGAGAACACCCCCAGATTCCCAATTTGCTGGCTTCTTTTGAAGAAGCAGACCGCTACTATCTAGTGCAAGAGTATATTGAGGGGAAAAATCTGGCGCAGGAATTGGCCGCCAATGGCACTTTCACGGAAGTAAAAATCCGCAAACTCCTGCAAGACTTGTTACCAGTGTTACAGTTCCTCAGTGGTAGCGATGCCATTCACCGAGATATCAAGCCCAGTAATATTATTCGGCCAGTGGATGGTGGGTCGCTCGCTTTGGTTGATTTTATCAGCGCCGAACTCCATACCAGTCGCACCAGAGTCAAACCAGGGATAGTCAAGGGGTCCGCCGAGTACGCGGCGCCAGAGCAAACCCAAGGCAGTGCGGTTTTTGCCAGCGATATTTATAGTTTGGGTGTCACTTGCTTGCATTTGCTCACAGGTTTGTCTCCTTTTGAGCTGTTTGATGTGCAATCTGACAGTTGGGTATGGTCGGATTATTTGCAAAAGCCGGTGAGCGATCGCCTCACTACGATCCTCAACAAAATGGTGGAGCGCGACCCCAAACGTCGCTACACGATCGCCGCCGACATCCTCAAAGACCTGAAAAAACCGGCCCTGCCAGCTTACACCAAAGCCCAAAAGAACACCGCCGCCACCATCTTCGGTGGCGCCGCTGTAGCCGTTTTATCCCTGATGGTGGGTCATCGCGTCCCCACCCCTGTGCCCCACAGCACATACACCACCACCCCCATCCCTGTTACCCAACTAGAGGAAATCCCCTACACCCTGCCCAAACTGCAGGACTCCACCCCTCGCTATAACAAACAAGTGCCCCCCATGCGCACTTTGGCGAGTACCTCCGGGCCCGTGTGGTCCGTGGCGGTGAGCCCCGACGGCAAGACGATCGCCTCCGGCAACACCGACGGCACCATCCAAGTCTGGCGCGTCAACAGCGGCGATTTCCAAATCCCCATCCGCACCCTCTACGGTCACTCCGAACCCATTTGGTCCCTCACGGTCAGCCCTGACGGCAAACTCCTCGCCAGCGGCAGCGCCGACAAAACCATCAAAATCTGGGACCTCGCCAGCGGTCAACTCCTCGACACCCTCAAAGGCCACAACGCGGGCATTTTCTCCGTCGCCTTCAGCCCCGACAGCCAGCGCGTCGCCAGCGGCAGTTTCGATAAAACCGTCAAACTCTGGCAAATCAACACAGACAAAGACTGGCGCTTTGCAGGCAACCTCCTGCATACTTTCATCGGTCACACCCAAGAAGTGCAATCTGTCGCCTTCAACAGCGACGGCAAAACCCTCGCTTCTGGCAGCACCGATGGCACCATCAAACTCTGGAACTGGCGCACCGGCAAGCTGACTCGCACCCTCGTCGGTCACGATGACTCCGTGTGGTCCGTCGCCTTCAGCCCCGATGGCCGCAGTCTCGCCTCCGGTAGCTGGGATAAAACCATCAAATTATGGGATTTAGAAACCGGCACCTCCTGGCGCACCCTCCGGGGTCACGGTCAGCAAGTCCACTCCGTGGCCTTCAGCCCCGACGGCAAGACGATCGCCAGCGGCGACCTCGGCGGCACCATCAAACTCTGGAATTCCTACAGCGGCTGCCAAAAAGGCACCCTCAAAGGTCACTCCGACTGGGTAGAAGTCGCCTTCGCCGCCGGTGGCAAAGCCCTCGTCAGCGGCAGCTTTGACGACACCATCAAACTCTGGCGTTTAGCGCCATAGTTTTGGTCATTGGTGATTAGTCCTTTGTCCTTTGTCATTTGTCATTTGACAACAGGTAAATAGGGTGGGCAGGGTACTGCCCACCCTACATTTTTGAGCAAGGACAAAGGACTTTTGACGAAAGACCAATGACCAAAGACCAATGACAAATGACAAATGACTAAATAGAGGATAAATAGCCATGAAAGCGCGGATATCGCAAATGGCAACTGCCTTTATCATCTCAATGGCGGTGGTGGTGCTACTGGGTTGGCAGTTTGACATCCAACTCCTCAAAACAGGATTAACTGGCACACCTTGGACGATGAAACCCAACACAGCCTTTTGCTTCCTGCTCTGCGGCATTTCCTTGGCGTTGTGGCAAGCACAAGCAATGGTGCCACGGGGGAAAGCACTAGGACAGGTACTACCAGGAATAGTCATTACCATTGCCTCCCTCACCCTAGTGCAGTATATCTTTGGCTGGGACTTGGGTATCGACCAACTATTTTATCAAAATAAAACCGGCCCAAGCACAGCCATTTATCCCCTGAGAATCCCAGAAACTACTGCGATAAATTTTATCCTCGCAGGCATAGCCTTAAGCCTCCGACAAAAACACAACCACCGCCATCAGCACCAGGTAGAAATTTTGACCGTGATGGTGGGTTCTATCGGCTTATTAACCCTCATCGGTTATTTATTTGGTGCCACTTTTTTCTACGAATTTATAATCCCTACAACTATCACCACCCCACCTACCGCCATCACCTTTATCGTCCTCAGCATCGGGATTTTATTCACTCGAACTGACACAGAGATGATGCAAACACTCACCAGTACATTGGTGGGAGGCGTGATGGCGAGAAAGCTGCTGCCTGCAGCAATTTTTCTCCCGTTGATTTTAAACTGGTTGATTTTTGAGGGATATCAAATGCGTTGGTACGATATTCCCTCAAGCTACGCTTATATCACCGCGATGAAAATAGGGATTATTTCCACATTAATTTACTGGATTGCTCGCCAACTGAACCAAATAGAACAACGACGGCAAGAGGTTTTTCAGCAGTTTTATCGCGCTGTGTTGGATTCGCCGTTACCCATAATTATTCATGCAGAAGACGGAGCCGTGCTGCAAATCAGCAACGCCTGGACGGAAATCACCGGTTATCAACCGGAAGAAATCAGTACCATTGCGGCATGGACCGAGCTAGCTTATGGAGAGAATCATAAAAATATGCAAGCCATGATTAAGGGGGTTTACGGGATAGAAAAAAGTGCTAAAATCGGAGAATTTAATGTTCGGATTTGCAGTGGTTTAATGCGGGTATGGGATTTTTATACTGCTCCTTTGGGGCGGATGCCAGATGGCAGGAGATTTGTCATCACCACCGCCATTGATATCACCGATAAAAAGCAAATCGAGACAGAACTAAAAAAAGTCAATAAAAATTTAGAAGCCCGAGTCAAATTAAGAACCGCCCAACTCGAAGAAGCTAACGATCGGCTAGAACGGCAACTGCTAGAGAAACAGATATCTGAGCAAACAGCCCGAAAGAGCCAAGCCCTCTTGAACAGTATCATCGAATGTTCTACAGAGCTGATTGCCGCTCAGGATATGGAATTTAAATATATTGCTTTTAACCGGGCTTATCAACAGGAGTTCGCCCAACTGTTTAACCGTCAAGTTAAAATCGGCACCAGTATGGTGGAAGCATTAGCCCATTTACCCACAGAACAGGTTCAGGCAGTAGAAATTTGGGGACGAGCCATTGGAGGAGAAGAGTTTACCATCATTCGGGAATTTGGCACCACTACTAACCAGCCCAACTGGTATGAAATCACTTTCAGTGCAGTTAGGGATGCGATGGGGAAACAAATTGGTGCCTCCCAAATTGTCAAGAATGTGACCCATCGCATCACTGATGAGATGGCTTTGCGCCAAAGCGAAGCCAGATTTCAGGCATTTATGAATCACAGCCCTGCCTTAGCTTGGATTACCAGAAGCGATGGCAAATTTATGTACTGTAATCGCAATTTTGAACAGTTGCTATCCAAATCAGCCGCTGAATTAATCGGCAAGATGATTTGGGAAATTTTCCCGCCAGATTTGTCCCAACAGTATTTGGATAATAACCAGTTGGTTTCCGATACAGGGGAAGTGGTAGAAACCATAGAAACCGCTTATAATTCAGCCGGAGAGGTGGTGGATTATTTAGTATTTAAGTTTCTAATCCCCGATGAAATCGACCAAAATCTAGTGGGAGGCGTAGCCATCGACATTACGGAGCGCAAAAAAGCCGAGCGGGCATTGGAAGAAAGCGAGGCTAAGTTAAAAGCTATTTTAGATAACGCTCCGGCTGCAATTTATCTAAAAGACTGTGAAGGACGTTTTCTGCTGTTAAATCGTTACTGTCTAGATATTTTTGGCTTCACCCCAGAACAGTATCATGGTCAAACCATTATCGACTTGCTGCCGGGAGAAATGTCTAGCCAGGTAGAAGCTAATGATCGAGAAGTTTGGCAAAGTGGCCAAGCGCAATATTTAGAAGAACAACTCCCCCAAGCCGATGGGATTCATACTTATTACTCGGTGAAGTTTCTCCTATATGATTTAGCTGGCCATCCTTATGCTCTCTGCGGCATTTCCACAGATATCACAGAGCGCAAACGGGCGGAAGAGTTAATAATTGAAGCCAAAGAAGCCGCCGAGCAGGCGAACCAGGCAAAAAGCAGCTTTCTCGCGAATATGAGCCACGAACTGCGTACCCCACTAAATGCTATCCTTGGCTTTAGTCAGGTGCTGGGGCGGGACTCTTCCCTCAGCGAGCAGCAGCAGGAGCAAATTGCCATCGTTAACTCTAGTGGTGAGCATTTACTCAGCTTGATTAACGATATTTTGGAAATTTCTAAAATCGAAGCGGGGCGGATGGCACTTAATCCCACCAATTTTGATTTATTGGCGCTGATTGCGGCGATGGAAGCGATTTTCCAAAGTAGAGCTGCCGCTAAAGGGTTGCAGATGATTTGCGAGGTGGATGCCAAAAGTCCCCGCTATATTAGAACCGATGAGGGCAAATTGCGGCAAGTTTTGAGCAATTTGCTGGGTAATGCCATCAAATTTACGACATCTGGCTGCGTGTCGTTGCGGGTGAGGGCTGATCACCCTGGGGACATTCCCGCCGAAATGCAGTTATCCTTTGAAATCTCGGACACGGGACCAGGGATTGCGGCTGATGAGTTGGATAAATTATTTTCTCCTTTTGTGCAAACTCAAACTGGGCGCAGTATCCAGGAGGGCACCGGGTTGGGGTTGGCCATTAGCCGCAAGCTGGTACAATTGATGGGGGGAGATATGGCTATCACCAGCACTGTGGGTGAGGGCACCCTGGTGAAGTTTTACATCCCGGCCACTGTGGCTGCAGCGGACGAGGTAAAAATTAGCTTAGCGATGCCTCGGGTGATTGCCCTGGAACCGGGACAACCAGTTTATCGGATTTTAGCGGTGGACGATCGGCTTGAAAGTCGGATTTTACTCAGGCAGCTTCTGGAACCCTTGGGATTTGAAGTGCGGGAAGCGCAGAACGGCCAAGAGGCGATCGAGCAGTGGCACGAGTGGCACCCCCATCTGATTTGGATGGATATGCGGATGCCCATAATCGACGGCTACGAAGCCACCAGACAGATTAAGAATCACTTGCATGGTCAAGCCACCGTGATTATTGCCTTAACTGCCAGTGCCTTTGAAGAGAATCGCAGCATTATTTTATCTGCGGGATGCGATGACTTCGTGCGCAAACCCGCCCGGGAGGAAGTGCTGTTGGCGAAAATTGCCGAACACCTAGGAGTGCGTTACATTTACGAACCGATCGCCACTTCCGAGAGTGAGGACAGCTTCACCGGTGGTACAGAGCAACTCCCAAGGGGCAGTCCCGAGACCGCCTTACTGGAAATGATGCCCCCGGAATGGACCGCTGCCCTTCATCAAGCGGCCACTGCTGCCAACAGCCGGGTGATCTTACAACTGCTAGGGGAAATTCCGGCAGGGGAACGCCCTTTATCCCACAACCTCAGAAAATGGGTGGACAACTTTCGTTTTGACAAAATTATCGCTTTGATCGAGGCTAGAGTCCATGAATCGCGAGAATAATAGTGTCAGCAGGGGCAACATTTTAATTATAGATGACGAACCGAATAATTTGCGGGTTTTATTGAATTGTTTAACTGATAATGGCTATGATGTTCGGGGCGTCTTGACTGGGGAAATGGGTTTGAAAGCGGCATTGTCAGAGCCACCGGATTTGGTGTTACTGGATATTATGATGCCGCAAATGGATGGATATCAGGTAGGTAATCATTTTAAAAATATCGCTGAGTTAAGGGATATCCCCATCATTTTTGTTAGTGCGAAATACGATACCCTGGACAAAGTGAAAGCCTTTAGGGTGGGTGGGGTAGATTACATTATGAAGCCGTTTCAGATAGAAGAGGTGTTGGCGCGCATAGAAAACCATTTGCGCTTAAGGCGATTACAGGACGAGCTAGAGGAGCAAAATTTATTGCTGCAAGCGGAAATCAGCCAGCGTCAAGCGGCAGAGCTGGCGCTCCAAGAACAAAACGCCCAGCTCCAGCTAGAAATTAGGGAGCGGGAGCGGGCGGAAGCGGAGCTGGCTAAGCTGAACGAGGATTTGGCTCGTTCTAATAGCGAACTGGCACAATTTGTGAGCATTGCCTCTCACGATTTGCGCTCTCCTTTGACGACGGTTAAGGGTTATGGTCAATTGTTCAAAATGCGTCACGCCCAGTCACTAGAAGCGGAAGGGCAGCGGTATATCAATCGGATTCTCGATGGGTGCGATCGAATGCTGAACCTGATTGATGATTTATTACAGTATTCCCGATTAGGAAAAGCTGGAGAACAGTTTAGTCCCGTTAGATCCGCTGAGGCTATAGAAGAAGCCTGCCAAAATCTCAGTTTAGAAATCACCACTAATCAGGCTCAGATTATCTGCCGCGACTTACCCGTGGTGATGGCGGATTTTTCCCAATTGCGCCAGCTATTTCAAAATTTAATCGGTAATGCGATTAAATACCGAGGCGAAGCCAATCCTTTGGTAGAAGTTACAGCCATAAATGAGACAGACCACTGCTTATTCGCGGTCAAAGATAATGGGATTGGTATTGCGCCGGAATCCTTTCCAAAAATCTTTCAGATGTTTAAGCGTCTGCACGGGCCGAGCGAATATCCCGGTACTGGTATCGGTCTAGCGATTTGTCAAAAAATTGTCCAACTTCACGGCGGGCGCATTTGGGTAGAATCGGCACCGGGTCAAGGTTCTATATTTTACTTTAGCATACCTGTACTGAGCGCCGATATCCCGCCTCTCCTAGTGAAAAATTTGGTCACACAATAATCTCAGTTTCCGAGAAACCGGGTTTCTTGCCCAGAGTGGGTGGTAGGGGCAGGGGATGATGAGGAGAACCCCAGGCCACAAAAAAAAGAGATTGGATTGCCTCCTGGCAAACCAACCTCTTGTGATCGGGTTGGGTGTGGCCGTAGCTGCACCCAACCGCAGAGTGTGTTTAGAAAATCACGATGTCGTTGACGTTGACCTGACCTTGCTGGATCACTGCGATCGCGGTCAAATCTGCAGTGCCGCCAGTGCCGCCGCCGCTGGGATCCCAGAACAGGGTGCCGCCGCCACCGGTTTCAGCCGCGTCAAAGACGATCGCCGGTGCGCTCGTGCCGCCAGTGAAGGTGCCGCCGTAGGTCTGACCGGAAGCGGTGGAGAAGAAGTCCAGACCAATCCGCAGTTGCTGACCTTGGGTGGTGAGAGCGAAAGCTGTCTCATCGATATACACCTTATCGATACCGGTATCGAAAGAGGTGATCGTATCGCCGCCTTGGTCGCTACCGTTGTAGTAGAAGCCATCGAAGGAGCCGCGAATACCGATGAGGCTGTCAACACCTTTGAAGCCATAGAGGGTGTCGTTACCAGCACGACCGCTCTCGCGACCGAGGGTATCAGCGCCCTCGCTACCTACGTACAGGTCGTTGCCCGTGCCGCCAATCAGGGTGTCTGCCACCACGCTGGCTACGAGGATGTCATTGCCCGTGCCACCATCCAAGTAGTTGGGACCCCCAGCAGAGAGAGCAAACAGGGAGTCGTTGCCTTCACCACCGAGCAAGGTGCTGTTAAGAGCAGTGCTAGCACCCGTGTTGCCGAAGGGGGTGAGGGTGAGGGTGTCGTTGCCCGCACCGCCATTGAGGGAGGAGTTTTGTCCTTGAGCGGACAGCACATCACTGCCTTCGCCACCCAACAAGGAGGCGTTGTTGCCTTCCCCGGCATCCAGGCTGTCATCGCCAGCACCACCCACAAGAGTAACACTGTCGCCACCGCCGATGAGGGTGTCGCTGCCTTTACCGCCATTGAGCCAGCTTAAAGTTCCGGCGCTCAAGAAGTCGTTGTCTGTGGCAGCTTCTTCGTCTCCACCCACGGTGCCGCCGAAGAGGGTATCGCCGCTACCACCGAGGAGGCTGTCGCTGCCTTTGTCACCGTAGAGCCAGTTGGTGCCGCCACCCACTGCTGCGAATACGGTGTCGTTGCCTTGACCGCCGTACAGGGTGTTGCGCCCGATGCCGGTGTTGTTCTCCACATCCAGCGTCAAGCTGTCGTCGCCCATACCACCGAGCAGATAGCTATCCACACCGATGTAGGTCATGGTGTCATTGCCATCGCCGCCGATGAGGGTGTGGCGTCCGCGATCGCCCCCTTCAGAGTGCAGGCTGTCATTACCAATGCCACCATCTAAGAAGTTGGCGCGGGGAACGCCAGATAGGCTAAACCCTGTGCCCGTCAAGGATGTGTTTTGGTTTCCTGGACTGCTCAGAGCGCTGAGCATCATCAGGGTATCGTTTTCCTCACCACCGAGGAGGGTATCCCTGTCGCCGATGCCAATCACCAAGTCATCGCCTTTATCCCCGGATAGATAGTTATCGCCAGGGTTGGCGGGCGGACCAAAAGCACCCTGCCCGGTGACGACACCAACCGCGCCACTGCCCCCACTCAAGCCTTGAGTTGGAGAGAGTCCTAGGTTGGAGATTGGGGTATTCAAAGGCACGAAGCCACCGATACCGCTACTACCGCCAGCGCCAAGTTCTACTACCTGGAGAGTGTCGTTATCCTGACCGCCCCAGAGGGTGTCATCTCCCAAGCCAGAGCCGCTGACGAAGTCGTCCCCGGTGTTACCGAAGGCCAAGTTAGCCCCGCCACCGTTACCAAAGTTGAAAATATCGTTGTCGTCCAGACCGTACACGATATCGCTGCCCTGGGAGCCTCTGGACTCGAAGTAGTCATCTCCCAAATCACCGAAAAACAGGCTGTTGCCCGCCAAGCTGCGCAGGACATCATTGTCCCTGCCGCCAAATACCGTGTCATTGGTGCCAGAAGACTGGAGGGAGTCGTTGTCTCTGTTCCCTGCAATCAGACTTCCGCCCAGTGTATCGCTGGTGATGATGTCACTACCATCCAGGCCAAAAATCGAATCGTCGCCTGCATTCGTCACACTCATATCCAGCGTGTCGTTGCCGTTAGTTAGGATTCTAACCATTCCGTGTTCAACTCCTCATCTGTTTCGTATCGCTCTTGTCAAGACTGCCTTAGACAGCATCCACTTAGAGCCGGAAGACGCATGTTGTCGCCCGGTATTCATGTCAGCAGCCAGTCTAGCCCAATTCCGTGCTGATGTCCAGTCTAGCGAGATAACAAATTCTTAGATGCTTGCTCCCTCAGCTCAGTGGCATTACTTATGATTTTTGTCTTGACACGGCTCCGATAAAAGACTATAATCGCCAGACTGGGGTTCCCCCGCTGGCATTAGCTTGCCGATATCCGTGTCAATTAATTTTATATTCTATCTGTAGCAATTGAGATCTGGTTAAACACCCAAATCTTGATTTTCCTCCATCAAACCTTAATCACCTCGGGATACTGTAGTAGGCGGTGCCCTCTGAGCCCGGGGCTCCCAGGTGCTGAAAATACTCTAGCATAGGGAGGAAGGGTGTGTATGAGAAAAGAAAAACCCGTAGGTAATGGATGTGAGGATAGCACAACAGGTAACAGCGGCGGTACAACCAGACATAGAGCAGACATCTGGCCTGCCACCCCACAACAACACCCCCGCTCTGGACTACGACCAATACGGTAAAGGTGATTTTCGCCAAGGCGGGCTCCCAGAGACCATAGCATCACTCCAGCAAGCTATCAAGCTCCAACCAGATTTAGCCGCACCATACAAAACCCTAGGTAACGCCCTCCTCGCCGCTGGTGATTTAGAGGCAGCAGGGCGATCGTACTCCCTGGCAGTAGCTCTGGCTCCTGATTGGGCTGAGGCACATGCTAATCTAGGCAGTGTCCTGTACCGCCAGGGTGAGCTGGAGGCAGCCGCTGAATGCTATCAAAAAGCTATTTCCTTAAACCCCAGCTTGGCCGGGGTGTGGTTGAATTGGGGCAACCTGTGGCACCACCAGGGGCAAACAAATCAGGCATTAGATTGCTGGGAGCGGGCGATAACCATCAATCCCAATATCGGTGGCTCTCAGTTACATATCAATATGGGCAACCTGCGGTTAAAGCGAGGGGATTATCTCGCCGCCGCCGCCAGCTATCAGCAAGCGGTTGACCTTGACAGCGACTCTGCAGCCGCCCATTCTCACCTGGGGGCAGCGCGACTGTATCAGGGTGAGTTTCCGGAGGCGATCGCCGCTTTTCAAAGAGCCCTCCAGCTCAACCCTGACTCCGCCGAGGTCCATTGTAACTTGGGACTGGCCATAACTCGCCAAACGCGACAGCAGGGGCAGTTATCCGAGGCAACTTTTAATCAAGCCTGCATCTGTTTCCAGCGGGCGATCGAACTCCAAGGGGACCTTTTGGCAGCGCACCAAGGCATTTTCTATCTCATCACCACTCCCCATCCGGGTAATTTGGATTTCGATATCATCAGAAAATCAGCCGCTCAATATCGCCAGTTTTGTCCGCCACCATACCAACCGATCGCCAAAACTGCATTTCTGATTGCTTATCTGTTTTCTGGGTTCGCCTCAGCCGCAAAAGATATTTTTTGGGAAATCGAGCAGCACCTTGGCCAACTGGAAAAACCATTGGCGCATCAAATCATCTCGATTATCTACTCTTGGCTACAGTTTGGCGCATATCGTTTGCGGGATGATTTAACATCAAACTCCCGATTGTCTTTATTCATGGGACAAATATATGCTGATTATCTGCGGGCTACAGGATTATACGCATCTACACCCAAGACCATAAACGGGGGCTCTCCCGGGGCTGCTACTAGAAATATCCCCTTAAAAATAGGCTTTATTTCCTCAAATTTTTGGCGCCATTCCGTTAGCTGGTGCAGTGCTGATATTATATCAGAACTAGCCCAAATTTCTCCCCACATTTACTTTTACGTCCCTAAACAAGTAAAAGAGGACGATATGACCGTCAGATTTAAAAGCATTGGCACCAAGTTTTATCGTCACAATCCAGGTGTTGATGACATAGCTCAAGCTATGGTAGAAGAAATATTAAAAGATGATTTAGATATTCTGGTAGATATTGATTCAGTCACCGAACCGGTACATTGTCAAATCCTGTATCGTCAGCCAGCACGAGCCTGCATATCTTGGCTGGGATTTGAAGCGCCATTTATTTCCGAGCAAAATTACTTTCTGAGTGACTGGCACACGCATCCCCAAGGTGTGGAAAAATATTACCCGGAAAAATTGCTGAGAATGCCTGATTGTTTTACCGCAGTATCTGGATTTAAAAGCAATCCGGTAAATAGGGCAGCACTACGAGCAGCGATGCGGTTGGGACAGGAGCAGGTGGTGTACTTGTGTGCGACCCCTGCAACCAAGGTGAACCGGGAATTAGTGGCAGCACAAATTGCGATTATCCAGGCAGTTCCCAATAGCATCCTGATTTATAAAGGCAAGGGAGATATTCAGGTCATTAAGTCACTGTATTGGGAACAGTGCCACGAGCAAAATGTGAGCGCGCATCGAGTCAGGTTTTTGGGCATAAATCCCACCGAAGAAGAACACAGGACTATCTATAGTATTGCCGATGTATTTCTCGATTCTTATCCTTACAATGGCGGCACCCATAATTTAGAGGCTTTGTGGTTTAATTTGCCGGTAGTCACGAAAGTTGGGGAGCAGTTTTTGGCGCGGATGGGTTATTCATTTCTGACCACTCTGGGAATTGCTGAGGGTGTGGCATGGAGTTGGGATGAATATGTGGAGTGGGGGGTAAAGTTGGGATTAGATGCGAGTTTGAGGCATCACCTGCGGGAACGGTTGCGAGCATCGAAACAGCCGGATAATTTAGCACCTTTGTGGAATCCCCGCAAATTTGCTCGGGATATGTATGGGATATTTGAGCAGTTGATAATTGATTGATGATGAAGCAACATCAAGACCAGCAGCACCCCCAGGCGGGTAAAGATAGGGCTATAGTTAATAGTTTGTTGCGAGACGCACCCAGCGAGTACAACTTAGCGGAATTAGCCCGGTTGCGGATTCGCTATCGGGGCTTTCCTGGTGCCCGAGATATTCAAGGAGATTTAGATAAAATTCTCCAGGGGTGGGGTTTGACAGAAGAGGAATTATTTGAGCGCACAAGGGAAATTCACGCTAAAGGTCGGGTGTACCGCACCCGCACCGAGCAGGAAGATTGGATTTAGAGGGGTTGGTCTCCCCAGAAACTGGGTTTCCTTCCCCGCTGTGCCCCTACCGCCCCAATTTCTCCCCAGAAACCGGGTTTCTTGCGGAGATATCCCGTATTCTTACAAGACATCTCGTTGGAGAAACCCGGTTTCTTTCCCTGCTTACTGGCGGTATAGTTCGGCAACGAGGATGTAATTACGGGCACCAGGGGCTTTGTCCCCGGCTTCCAGGCGGGCTAGTAAGGGTGAAAGAAAACTGTTTTCCTCGTCGGTGAGGGGTTGGGATAAAAACCCGCTTTTAATCAGGGCTTGATGGGCTTTGCCCACATCACCATTGTGGAAATCTGGGATTTGTTCCGGGGGCACGGCTAGCCAAAAATCAGCTAGTTCTCGGCGCAGTTGGCGCAGTTCGGCGATGATGGGCTGGTCGGTGGGGTCGATGTAATGGAGATTGGCACAACCGATAAGTTGATTGATAAATTCTTTCACCCCTCCTTGAAAGGGGGGGGCACTTTGGAGGCCCATCTCCCCATCAAGGGGTTGGGCGAAGCATCCGCGTACAGACTTCTCCGTTTCACCGAGAGTTTTGGGCGCGGATGCTTCGCCCCTACCGAGTTGCCATTGATGGAAAAGTTGCTGGAACAGGTTGCCGATTTTGGCGCCATAGGTGCGACTGTCGAGAAATGCTGGGTTGGCTTGCATTTTCTCCAGAATTTGCTGCCGGTATTGTTGGCGCAATTGGGGGTTGGTTCCCAGGGCGATCGCTAATTTGATATAGCTGTCGTCATCAGTGGCGATTAAATCGGTGATTTGCAATTCTCGCAGCAAGGCGGATGCTTGGCGGAACCGCAGGGCATTACCTTCCACAACTACTGGCGGGAGACCTACTTCTAGGGGGTCTAATAGGGAGGTGGCGCCGCTATAGGGGTAAGAATCGAGATAAATATCGCCTAGTTGCAAAACTTGTTTGACTTCCAGGCGGGAAGGCAGGGTATTTAGCACCTTGAGGCGGTTGGGGGCGATGCCATATGCCGTAAATGCAGCCTGCATTTGCTCGATAAAAGTCATTTTTGGATAAGCCTGCATCCAGGCTGGGCCGAAGGGATATAACAAGAGGACGGAATTGGGCACGGCGGCGATAATTTTCGCCCAGGTTTGCCGCAATTCTGGGGTGATTTTATAGAAGTTGGCACCGGAAATGAATATTACTGCTTCTGGGGTAATACCAAGGCTGTTTCTGTGGGGAAAAGCCATAGCCGCTGGGGTTTGGGCAGAAGCTAGACCCTGGGTGGGATAATGGAAGCAAAGACCGCTACCGGGAATGTTGACTAATAGCTCTCGATATTGGTCTTGGAAAGATGGTGGTGCGGTTAAGTCCCCAGCGATGTAGCAATCAATGTGGGGCATTCCTGTGGTGGTGGGTGAAGATAGGGATGTGACTTGTAAGCGTGCTAAGCGGTGCATGGGTAGCAAGTATAAACCGGCGTTACCCACGGTGAGGTTGGTGCCGATAAAAAGGATGTCTAAATCATCGTTGCGGATGGCTGCTACTTGTCGGTTTAAATCTGGGGTTAGTTTGATAAATTTATCTGCGCGACTCTGGCAATATTGCTCTAGGGGGTTGCCATTAGCGTGGATGGTGTAGAGGATAATCTCAAACTGGTCTCGGTTGAGGTATTCAATGACGGGGATGGTGACAAAGGTTTCGGTTTTGGGGTTAAAGTGGAGGTTAAGGACTCCCAACCGAATCTTGGTTCGTTGTGGGGAACGTGGGGGAAATTGCCAATCGGTTTGGCTACCCCGGTTTTTCAGGGCGAATTCGGCGATATCAGAGCGCTTGGTGTAGATGTCTTTGAGGTTGGCTGAGCTGAAATAGAGGGGGAGGAAAAAGGCGTTTTGGGCAAATGTCCATGATATTTCTTGCCAGATGGGGGCGTCGGGGTTGGCGAAAATTCGCTGGTGGAGATATTCTATGAGTCCATGTAGGTAGGTGTAGTATTTGTCAATTTCGCCTAGTTCCTGGAAATAGTGAGGAGTTTCTAGGAGAAAGTGGAGAAAGTCTTTGATGAACCATTTGGGAATGGGGGCGCCTTGGTATTGTAATGGGAGTTTGTAGGCGCGGCGGTAGAGGATTGCTGCGAGAATGGATTGCAGGGCTTGGGGATGGTTAAATCCGCTGACAATTTTGGCTGATATTTCTTGGAATAAGGGCTGCTCGGCTTCGGTGAGGGGGATATCTGCGATGCTGTGGTTGATTTTCAGGCCGCTGTCAAGTAAGGCGCGTTGTGTTTTGCCTAGGTCTCCTTTGTAGGCGGTTTCTAGGTGTTCTGATGGTGTGGCTAACCAGGCTTGGGCGATTTGCTGGCGCAGTTGGCGCACGTTGGCTAAGGTATTGGCGTCGGATGGGTTTTGCTCGTATTTTTGGAGGATATTGGCTACTGGGGACTGTCCAGGGGTGGTGGCTATGTTTTGCTGCTGTGCTTCTGTTTGAGATTTTATCTGTTGGAGCATCCGCTGAGCGGGCAGGAAATCTGGAGCTTCTCGGACAACGGTACTTAAGGCGTTGGTGGCTAAGGGGATGTCATTGATTTTTTCGGCTGATTGTGCTATGTACCAGTGGAGGCGCCAGTGGTTGCAGCCTGATTGGATGGCGGCGGTGAATTCTGATAGTGCTTCGATGTGTTTTCCTTGGTTTTGGCGCACTAAGCCAAACCAGAATTTTAGGTATCCATCTTGGGGATAGTAGTTACGGTATTGGAAGATGCCGCCTGCATATTTGCTTTGGAGGAGGGGGGAGGCGGCGGCAATTTGCCGATCGCTCTGCCAAAGTTCTTCTATGTTTTGCGCCGTCATGCTGGCGATAAATGGCCCGGCTTGGTCTCCGAGAGTTTCAATAAATAATTCTGCGCCTGTGGGTTGTGGCTCTTCGCTGGTGACATCGGCGAGGGAAATGGGCTGGTGCAGGATGCTGGTATCTAAAGGAATGCCCCATTGCCGTTGGCGTTTGGGTAATTGCATCAGCTTTTCGTAAATGGGATTGAGCTGCTTGGCGGCATTTTCGGCGCCAAAAATCTGCTGTGCATATTCTCGGGCATTTTTGCCGAGGCGCAACCGCTCGGCTGGGTTATGATACAAATATTCTATCGCTTGTTGGTATTCTAATTCGGTGTCAACTATCAAACCGGTATAATTATCCATGATTAACCGTTTGACGCCGCCATAAGGAAACACTACGGGCGGTATCCCAGCACACATGACTTCTTGCAAGTTCAACTCGGCGGCGGCATAGGTGTCTTCGCAGAGGGGATATCCGTAAACGTCGAGGATTTCTATGACTGACTTGATATCTTCTACGTAACCGCGAAACTCGAAGCGATCGCCTGCGCCTAGTTGCTGTGCTTCCTGCTGCAAATACTTCTCCAGACCGCCACCACAGACGATAAAGCGCACATTCGGTATTTGAATGCTGGCGCTCATGGGCACATAATTCCGGTGCATTTTCACAAAATCAACTGTACCGATGTAGCCAACGTTAAAGCGATCGTGGGGTTTGGGCTGTAAGTGAGTAAGACGCTCAAAATCAGCAGCATCGTAAACCATACCGATTTTTTTCACTTTCACCTCCGCAGGCAAGGTTTGAAAAACTGGTAACTGGGAGGAGTAGGGATTACAGGGGATAGCAAAATCGGCGAAGTTTACTAAGGTTGTAGTCACCATTTGCGGTGGTTTGTCTCCGGCTACGTGAAACCAGATGATGAGGCGGGCGGGAGGTAGTGGTAATCTCAGAAACTCATAAAGTTCGGGGCTGTTCCAAAAATGAACTTGGATGATGTCGGCGTTAGCCATTTCCGCCCATAGCTCGTTTCTATCTGGTGCATTGACTAGGGTTATTCCAGCCGCTTCTATCAGACCGAGGCCGTTAGGATTTGCTGGCAGCAGAGAAATGACTCGGTGCTGAAATTTGCCTTGGAGTGAGGAGTATTTGGCCGTTGCAATCATCGACCGAGCTGCACCGCCACGGGAAAGCTGTTGAATGATATGGAGAATTGTTCTGGTCATTTTAGAGGTTTGCGATATGCTTTAATCGTGGAAAATACACCGGGAATAATTGGCAAATGTGCCTGGGTTTGGGTGGGATCCGTGGGATATAATAATGGTAAGTCCAGGATTTCACACCTGTAGGTCTGTTCCATTAGTTCTTCACAGGCTTGCCGGATTCCTGGTTCTTTGCCGCCATGATGGAACAAGATGGCGGAGCGATTTTCGTCGTCCAGGGGTGGTAGGTAATCGTGAAACATCATAATACCACCGGGTGCGAGCAGGGGGAAGTAGTCGATAATATCCTGCTTCACTCCGGGGTAGGTATGGTCGCCATCGATGAAGATAAATGTCGCCAGTTTACGGTCTTGGCTAAATAAATGATGCAGCTTGGCGGCGGCTTCGTGGGAGAACATCCGCAGATGTGCGATTTCTGGCTGAAAATGTTGTAACACTTGGTAAAACTGTGGTCTTCCTCCGGGTTCTACGGCAAATCCCTGCAATTGAGGGGTGGTTCTTTTGAGGGCTTTGGTGGTTAAAAATAAGGAGGCACCGGCATAAGAACCAATTTCGATAAACCGGAGCGGGGGGTTGCTGGGGGGGAGGAGCTGGCGCAGGGTATAGTATAGTTGAAAGCGCTCGTTGGCGGACATTTGACTTTCAATGCTGCTGGCGGCTGGGTCGTCTTGGTTAAATTCTGCCACCAAGGTAGGTTCTAGGGTGGGATTTAGGGGGAATTTGTCGGGTTTCACCCACCAGACGCCGGTACTGTCGATCGGGTTGATTTGAAATTGGATCTGGTGTTGATTGGCAAATTCTGTGACTGCCTGACGGGCTCCTTCCCAGTGACCATAGTCATCTACTTGGATAAACCCATCATTGACGATTCTGGGGTATAAGTTATGGAATATGGTTTTGGTGGATTCATACCAATCACCATCGCTATGCAGCAGGGCGATCGTCCCTACGGTATCGCGCATTTTCGGTAAGGTGTCTTGGAAGTAGCCTTTTACGGTTTTGACAATTTGGGACACGCCTAAGCGAGAACAGATTTCGCGGACGCTGGTTTCTGGGGCGGCGCATGTGCCAGTACCCCACCCAGTTGCTTCCGCCGGGATACCGTTGTGGCGATCGTGTTCTGTGGGCTGTGGCATTCCCTCAAAAGAATCAAAAGCATACAGCCAACGAGGTTGTTTGCTATAGCGTTTGATAACTGCTGCCATCAAGGCTGTGGAGCCACCACCGGCCACACCGCATTCTACGATGTTACCGGGAATATTTTCTTGGCAAATCCGCCTAACTAGAGAAAACAGCGAATAGAGGCGCGCTTCGCTTAACATGGTATAGGGGCGGACAATCTGGAGCAATTCCTGAAATTCTGGATCAGCGATTTTTCCGATGATAGGGGGTTGTTTGGCGCGCAGTTGATTTTGCAGATTTTTGGCGGCTTCATTTTCTGGAAAATGTCGCAATTCTTCATGTAATGCTTGGATGGCGTCATCTAGTTTTTGGAGCCGCAGAAAACACATGGCTCGCAGATAATCTAATCCCAAGATGGGAGATTTGAGGGATTTGGCTTGGATTAATAAATTAAATGCGGCTTCGGTTTGATTGGCATTGAGGGCTTGGTTGGCTTGTGTCATTAAATCGCGCACCAGGACTGGGATAAGTTCATCATGTAAAACCTGGGCTTTTTGATGTTTTGGCATGACTGCCAATAACTGTTTGAGGGTGGCTGCGGCTTCTTGGAAGCGTCCGAGACGGGCTAGGGCTAAGGCTTGGCCGTATTTCAGCGCCTGTAGGTTTGGTCTGGCGGCAATTGCTTCTTGAAATAGTGTTAACGCCTGGAGGTTATTTTCGGCATTCAACTGGGCAACGGCTTGGGTTATTTTTTGATTAATTTGGCTTGCTTGTTCTCTTCGTGCCAACATATAGCCGCTAAAAATCGTTTTTTCTGTATATTCGTCTGCCTCTCGATCGCTTAGGATAAATTGAGGATGTTTTAAAGGAAATTCCATCTCTTTTACTGGGATATTAGCAGATTTATGAGTTTCATCCCTTGTATGAACTGCATCTGGTCTAAACCCAATATTTGATACTAAATTTACATTGGGCAAAATGTTGATCCCATTTTGGAGCCAAGCGGCAAATACAAATCGGTAAGCCCAGCTATCTTTTATGAATTCATTATGGTTATCATTAAATATCTTAGTCCAGTATTTGACGGCTGTTTCATTAATCAGTAAATCTTTTAGCCAATTGCCCTGGTTAATTTCTGGCCAAAGACTCATGCGATCGTCGTAATGTTGCCAAGCTCGTCGCCAGCTTGCCCAACCCCAATTATGGATATAGCGAGAAAAGTAGTAACTGTATTCCGTGCGCTGCCGTCCAAACTGAAAGTTATTCCCTGAAATAGAAATAATGCGGTTATCGTGGCGATATCGTTCTAGTAATTCCTCGCAGAATCGGAAGAAAGTAGGATGGGGCACACAGTCATCTTCTAATATAATTGCTTCTTCTACTAGGTTAAATGCCCAGGTTATGCCTGTTGCTATGCGTTCTCTGCAACCTAAATTAATATCAGAATAATTGGTGATGATTTCGCAATTCCAATCTACCTGATGAACAATCGCCCTGGTGGCAGCACATTTCTCGGCTTCTCCCCGCTTCTCAGGGCGCGGCCCATCGGCAATTACTAGCAATTTAGGTGGTTGGACTTGACGTATTACATTCAATAGTTTTTCTGTGGTATCTGGTCTTTTAAAGATAATTAAAACTACTGGGGTTCTGATGTGCATTTTTTTCCCTGAAATTGCGATAAACTTAAAAGGCTTTTTTTTCTTTATAGGGGCTCCTGATTATCTCATACAAGAGCCTGCCAGTTTTATTGTCCGCTCTTGCCCTCATCCAACCCTTGCCGATTGGCTGGGCCTTACCTTCAATGGTCAGCTCCTACAGCTCTAAATACTGGTTCACATCTTCGATGATGCGGGTCAGCTCGGCTTCGGTGGTGATCCGAATCCGATCGTCCCTGAGTGTAATTAAAACTTTGGCGGCAAAGGGATTGGGGTAAATATTGGGGTTGCAAAAAATTTCTAAGAAGACTTCGCCAGTATAGCGATACTCCATCGGTTTTTGGGGTGCAGGTCTGCCACCACCACCGCCGGGAGTGGCTTTGGCGGCAACGGCTTTCAGCTTCTCCATCAGCTCGCCAAGCTCAGCGCGCAGCTCTCGAGCCGCTTGGGGAGTGAAGCTAAAGGCGAGGGAACCTTCGCCAAGATTCAGGGTTAGGTGAGAAAGGGACATGGGGGATTGATTGGGTGACTGGTCATTGGTCATTGGTCATTGGTCATTTGTGCCTTGTCCGCAAAGAGAGCTTGTCAAAGGACAAATGACTAAGGACAAATGACTAAGGACTAAGGACAAGAAAAGGATATCATGGAGTTGTCCTAGTTGAGGACATGCGTGTGGTTAAGGATAATCGAGATCGCGTCCGTCGGGTTCTGGCTCTCACCCTGGGATTGAACTTGGTGGTACTGTGCATCAAGGTGGTGGTGGGATACATCACCGGTTCTCTGAGCCTGTTAGCTGACGCTTTGCACAGTGTGACGGACAGCGCGAACAACGTCTTGGGACTGGTGACAAATCACTTGGCGACTCCCCAACCGGACCGGGAGCATCCCTACGGACACCAGAAGTTTGACGCGATCGGCGCTTTGGGAATTGCGGCTTTTTTGGGTATGGCCTGTTTTGAAATTTTCTCCTCGGCGGTGGAACGCATCTTGACTCCGGGGCCGAAAGCGGTGCAAATCTCACCAGGGGAGCTGTGGTTGCTGCTCTTAGTGCTGGGGATAAATATTTTTGTGGCGTTTTACGAGCGAAAAGTGGGCCAGCGTCTGGGCAGCAGCATTCTGGTTGCTGATGCCAAGCATACCATGAGCGATGTGTGGGTAACGATTTTGGTGATTGCCGGGTTGATTGCGGTTTGGCAAGGACAAGTTTGGCATTTACCCCAGCTACTGTGGTTAGATGTGGTACTGGCGTTTCCCGTGGCACTCTTAGTGTTTAAGAGTGGTTATGAGGTACTCCAGGAAAATTTGCCGTGGTTGGTCGATCGCATGGCGGTGGCTCCCGAGGCAATTCACGCGGTGGCGATGAGCGTCCCCGGGATTATTAATTGTCACGATATCGCCTCCCGAGGGGTGGTGGGACGGCAAGTCTTTATAGAAATGCACGCCATTGTTGATGCTCCCGATGTGGCGACTGCGCACAAAATCACGGAGGAAGTGGAAGCACGCCTAGAGGCCAGATTTGCTCCTGTCAGGGTTTTGATTCACATCGAACCGCCAGAATATAAGAGCGATCGCATCACTTATGATACTGCTTCTGGACAGGAAACATAAACTCTCATGTCCAAAAATCGGGGGTATGCCGGTCGGCGCCAAACTTCCATAAGTCTTGTCTAGCAATAATTGGAGAGGTTACAGCTTGTTCAACAGTGGTTTAACACATTGCCCTCACCCTAAATCCCTCGACCAGGGAGGGAGAGGGACTTTGAGGGCCGCTCAGATTATTTCTGAACAGGCTGTAAGTTATGTTCCAGTTGTAATTGGGCAATTATTTTGGGAAAATCAAGCTGTTTAATTAGGTGAAATGAAAGCGGGGCCAATAACCGATTAAAGGGATAAATGTTTATGAGGAAATTTATCAAAAATTTGGGTGACATCTTATTTAATCCTCGTTTAGCTCCAACTGCTTTGAAAGTGGCGTTATTTGTTGGTACAGTTCTGTTTATGATTAATCATGGAACTGCTTTATTAAAGGGACAAATGAATAAAGATCGGTGGATGGCGGCGGCTTTATCATACTGTGTCCCTTATCTGGTAAATCTTCACGGTCAATTGGTGAGTCGATCGCGGAAAGATTAAGCATATTCTCGCAAGACATAACCCACCCCGCAAACGGTCGCCACCTGGTTTTGATGCGGGTGCAGAGTTATTCAAGGCTAAACGGTTTGGTGACATACAGCTTGTTCACCAGTCGTTTAACACATTGCCCTCACCCTAAATCTGGATCCCATCCTTCGACTTCGCTAAGGAACCAGGCAGAGGGACTTCTTAGTGTTTAAGAGTGGTTATGAGGTACTCCAGGAAAATTTGCCGTGGTTGGTCGATCGCATGGCGGTGGCTCCCGAGGCAATTCACGCGGTGGTGATGAGCGTCCCCGGTATTATTAATTGTCACGATATCGCCTCCCGAGGGGTGGTGGGACGGCAAGTCTTTATAGAAATGCACGCCATTGTTGATGCTCCCGATGTGGCGACTGCGCACAAAATCACGGAGGAAGTGGAAGCACGCCTAGAGGCCAGATTTGCTCCTGTCAGGGTTTGGATTCACATCGAACCGCCAGAATATAAGAGCGATCGCATCACTTATGATACTGCTTCTGGACAAGAAACATAAACTCTCATATCCAAAAATCGGGTTTCTTTCGGTAGGTTTTTCTTTTTCTATGCAGTATTTAGGCTAAAAACCCGATTTATTGTTCAATAGTTTTCCCTCTGTTCCCGGCTTATAGAAGTATCGATTTGATTTAGGAAAATCTTGTCAAAATATAGAGCCAGCGTTTTGCCTAAGTGATAGGTAGAGTAGTGTAGAAGTCACCTACCTTTTCTCTGGAGCGGGCAGTATCGCCAGCAATCCACCATAATTATGAGCGGATAAATCGATAACTGACGCAATTGCCAAACGCTTGATCAGCCGAAATTAATTACTAAAATTTTGATTGAGATTTAGCATCTTTTCTGGGCAAGTGGGGGGATCATATTTGCCGTTAATCCTCAAAGGTGTGATATTTTTCCAGCAAATGGAGGATAAAGGCGGCGGCGGTGATATGCTTTGGGGGGGTGGCGGCGCCAGTGCGAAAACCAGGGGTGGTGTGGGGCGATCGCCACAGGTCTAAATGCGCCACCCCCGGTTCAGCGTAGAAACTCTCGCCGCCGCTACCGAGCAGAGCTGAACTCCAGTGGGTAAAATAATCGTGACTGATCCGGTGAATGGGAAATTTGCCGCTGACAGGCACCCCCCAACCGTCTAAAGCGATGAAAGCTCTCACCTCTCCGCCCAAAAGCTGCCAACCCCAAGCTGCACCCATTGCCCCTACCACCCCAGCACTAAAGCTGACGAAAGTCAAGGGTGGCTGACTTCCAGATGTGGCAGATTGCAAAAACTGTAAGACGTGGGCGGGAGAGTAAGGGTGAGATTCGGCAGCGGGAAACACCAGCAGCCGCCACTGGGGGGCATAATTAGTTAAACCCACACTAGCGATAAACCTTGCAGTCAGACTTGGTTCGTGAACTCCGGGGCAAATTACCAAGGTCATTAACTTAATCAAACTTCAAACATTTTTTCTGCTTTTCCAGGCACAATTTTAAATGGATGGTGAAATACCCTAGGGGTGACAGCCCCAGGGTAGATGTGGTTGTGATTTACATATGATGGGGTACTTCCCATGACGGGCATGAGCAAATGGTTCCCCAGAGCAATCCGGGGCGCATTTTTGTATCCGGCAATTCCCACAGGTATAGGGTTGACCCTTTGTGCTGGTGTCATTCTATCTGTGGCTGTAGGCGTAATCCTAAAAAATTGGGAAGAAGAACGCAGACAAGCAGAAATCTTACATCAGACAGAAGACTTAGCCGCTGACTTGGAGCGGAGCGTCAACAGTAATTTAGATGCCCTACGGTGGCTAGGGCAATTTTACGCGGTGAGTGCAGGAGTCGATGCTGACGCCACGTCTGACGACGTTCAGGAAGGCTTTAGAGAGGTGGCAACATTTACTCTGGCTCGGTATCGGGGGATTCACACCCTGGCTTGGGTGACTCCGGAGGGCGGGAAACTCGGAGACGGGGAGACTTCTGGACTACCCAACCCCCGTCCCGAAGTCTTCCGTTTGACTTATATTGAACCAGAAGCCAATAAGTTTGGTTTATCTAGAATCGATATGGGGGCAAATGCGGGGATTGTAGGGGCGATCGCCCACGCCCGAGCAACTGGGGAACTGACCCTCATCTCCCAGATCCTTCTCCCAAGTTCTGAGAAGGGGGGGGCACCTACTCTATCCCGACTTGGGAGCGGGGTTGGGGGTGAGGGCAATTCGGAAGAGCGGCCCCTGTATGGCGAAGGACTTTTCGCCGTGATGCCAGTGTACGGGTTAGGTAAACAGGATGCGGTCTCCGACCAATCTAATAGACAAAAAACCAACTCTAAACATGAACTGCGGGGATTTATCCTCGGTTTTCTACCTTTAGCCGATGTGATCAAAACATCTGTTAACCGTATCCAAACCACTGCGATCGATGTTTGCCTATACGAAGAAACCGGCACAGGGGTGAGGAAATTGCTGGCATTTTACGAAGCCAGCACCGGGCTAGTCAAGACCAACTCCCAAGTTTCCTTTTGTCGAGACGCTGACCCCAGTCTGGGGGAAACGCGGTTTTTGAAAGCAGGCGATCGGCAATGGGCGCTCCTGTTCCTCCCCGGGCCAGAATCACTCAACGCTCCCTCGGTGCTAAATTGGCTTCCCTTACTCGGTGGTTTGCTCTGGAGCAGCATTCCCATCACTACCCTTGCCATCTCCCTGAGTAATACCTATCGCCGGGAACAGTTACTGCAGAAACTCTCCGTTGCCAACGACGAACTATCTACCGCCAACACCGAAATCGTTGCCCTCAACCGGATGAGCGATTTGCTGCAAGCCTGTTTAACCGTAGAAGAAGCCTGCACCGTGATTCCCCTGCTGTTGAAACCGATGTTTCCCAAACTCAACGGCGGCGTATTTACCCTGAGTGACTCAAAAAACATTGTCGAAGCTGTACTTAGCTGGGGGCAACCCCTAACTACCGAGCAAATTTTCCACCCCGAGCAATGTTTGGCTTTGCGGTGTGGTCAACCCTATTTTTTTGCCAATACTGACGCCAGCTTGTGCTGCGGTCATGTGCATTACCACAACGATGTGGCCGAATACATTTGCATCCCGATGGCGGCTCAGGGCGAAATCTTGGGGGTATTTTATTTGAGTTCCCCCTTGGCTGGGGAATTGAGCCCTGGTAAACAGCGGTTGGCCCAGATGACGGCTCGACAAATTGCCGTGGCTTTGGCTAATCTTAAACTGCGGGATACGCTCAAGGACCAGAGCATCCGAGACCCGCTGACCGGTTTGTTTAACCGGCGGTATATGGAAGAATCCCTGGAGCGGGAAGTGCGGCGAGCTGAGCGGAATAATCAGCCGATCGGGATTATGATGCTCGACGTGGACCACTTCAAGCGGTTTAACGATACCTTCGGGCACGAGGCGGGGGATATTATCCTCCGGGAACTCAGCCAGGTGTTGCAATTATCCATTCGTAGCTCGGATATTGCTTGTCGCTATGGTGGGGAAGAATTTGCCCTGATTATGCCCGAAGCTCCTCTGGATATTACCTTGCAGCGCGCCGAAAAGCTCTGCCAAAAGGTAAGAACCCTCAAGGTGCAGTACCGTCACCAGCTCCTCGGTCCGTTGACAGTTTCCCTGGGAGTCGCCAGCTTTCCCCAACATGGTCCGACTGGGGGGAGTTTGATTCAAGCCGCTGATGCTGCCCTCTACCGTGCCAAGAATGAAGGGCGCGATCGGGTCTGTCTCGCCTCTTAATTTTTTCATCCTTGGTCATTTGTCCGGAATGTCACTTGTCCTTTGTCACTTGTCCTTTGTCAGGGCCGGTTTCAAAAAAAGCCCCTACCAAATGACCTTTGGACTTAGAACAAAGGACAAATATTTGCAAAAATTAACAACAAATAATAAAACTCAATAATTTTTCCTGAAAAATTAACAATTTCTTCTCCCCCACATCCCCCCCTAGGGGATGCTATGCTGAAGACTTCAGGCGTGCGGCCTAGAGAAATAGCCACGCCGTCATCAATGGTGATAGGAGAATACCCAAGTGGTTGCCATTCCAGAACAACATTTGCCTACTACCTCCCAACCAGCCAACCAGCAGCAGCGGGTGGCAGTTTTACTCATGGGATATGGGGAAGTAGAAAGTTACGCCGACTTTGCCAACTATAATGAACAGGCGCTCAACTTACTGACGGCGAAATTTGCCCCTGTACCAGCATGGATTTATCCGCCCCTAGCCAAACTTCTGGCATTATTTGACTGGCACGAATGGAGTCACCAGCATCACCAGTTTATCTCACCTCATAACGCCATTTTTGAGCGGCAGCGTCAAGGGATAGAAGAACAACTGCAAACTAGGTGGGGCGATAGGGTCAAGGTTTTTAAAGCCTTCAACTTTTGCGCTCCGTTCTTGCCTGCGCAAGTGCTGGCAGAAATCAAATCTGAAGGCTTTGAGAAACTACTCATCTACCCTTTATTAGTGGTAGATTCTATTTTTACGAGCGGTATTGCCATAGAACAAGTTAACAAAGCTCTGGACAGTTTGCGTGGTGGTGAGAACCAATGGTTATCTGGCATCCGCTACATTCCCTCATTTTATAATGAAACTGCCTACATTGACTTGATGGTGCAGTTAGTAGAGGAGCAAATTGCCGCGCAACTGGCGGGGACTTATTTGGCATCAGAAATTGGGATTGTGTTGCTAAACCACGGTTGTCCTCAAGAAGCGAAAGGGTTTACCTCTGGGATTGTGGAATCTCAAGCTCTTTATGACCTGGTAAGGGGCAAATTAATTCACCGTTATCCTCTGATTTCCGTGGGTTGGTTGAACCATCAAACACCTTTGATTGAGTGGACTCAACCTCACGCTCACCTAGCGGCGAGCAATTTGATTCAGTTGGGGGCGAAAGCGGTGGTGTTTTTGCCGATCGGGTTTGCCACGGAAAATCACGAAACCCTTTTAGACGTACATCACATCATCCATGAGCTAGAAAGGCGATACCCGGATGTTACCTACTTCCAAATGCCTTGTGTGAACGATCGCCCCGAGTTCCTCACGATGGCAGCGGACTGGGCAAATCCCCACATCGAATCCCTCCTCTCGGATTTGCCAATGGCAGCAGTCCGGCCCTCTGCCTCCCCTGTCGCCACCCACCACCACCATCATCACCACCACTAAACCACTCCATTGTCGGAGAAACCGGGTTTCTTAACCAAATCCTCGGTAGGAAGCATAGATTGTGGCAGAAACCCGGTTTCTTGCGGACCAATGACCAATGACCAATGGCAATTAAGGAGCCTGGGACAAAAATCATCGTCAAGATTGATAGTGTTGAGGAGTAGAGACATATGGGATCGACTTGGAAGCCTTTTCGATGGCTGGCGAAAACCATCGCTCTGCAAGTGCTGACCTTGACCGTGGCCGCTTTTCTCCTGATGGCCATATGGTAAGGTTTCGCCAGACCATGATGGGGAGGGAGGGTATGGAGAAGCAAGACTTCAGACCCCGAGGCATAGACAAGGGAGAGGCCACCGGAAAAATCAGAAAAATTGAAATAAACTGAAATCAGGGCGATCGCGATTGTTGTTTGCCCCTTGAGTGGCAATATCTAACCAGATCACCGGCAGTTGGGCAGGATATAGGCGAAGGCAGTTATGAAAAGTTCCCAAAAAACATCGAGCCCTTGGCATTGGACAAGCAGGCATATGCCAGAGGCGCCATCCATACCTACAATCAAGAGCATCATTCCAGCAATGTCCCAGAAACGCAATACCCTAGCCCCAAAGGTGAAACCTAGCTCCCAAAACCTCAAATGGCGGGTGATGGCATACCTGATCGGTGGGTGGCTAATGGCCGCCGGACCGGCTCTGGTAACGCCAGCTTTGGCTCAGAGTCAGAGTAACCAGCAGATGAGTTATAGCGAGTTGCTCACCCAAATAGAAGCTCGCAAAGTGAAACGGGTGATTATCGACCCAAACAAGCAGGTGGCGAAAGTGCAGCTAGCCGGTGCTAATCAATATGAAGATGTGGTGCTGCTCGAACGTAACCCGGAACTGTTGCAAAAAATTCGGGAAGTGAATACTACCAATTCTCGCGAGCAAATCCAGCTAGAGTTTCAGTCCTCGGGGGATTACAAAGGGGCCGTGGGACTGGTGGCGAATTTGCTGTTGATTGGTTTTTTAATTGGCGGTTTGGTGATGCTGCTGCGGCGGTCATCCCAGGTGGGCAACCAAGCGATGAATTTTGGCAAGTCTCGGGCACGCTTCTCGATGGAAGCCAAAACCGGGGTGATGTTTGATGATGTGGCTGGGATTGAAGAAGCCAAAGAAGAGCTGCAAGAGGTGGTAACGTTCCTGAAAAAGCCGGAGCGGTTCACGGCTTTGGGGGCGAAAATTCCTAAAGGGGTGTTGCTCGTAGGTTCCCCGGGGACGGGGAAAACCCTGTTGGCGAAAGCGATCGCTGGGGAAGCAGGAGTGCCATTTTTCAGCATCTCTGGTAGTGAATTTGTGGAAATGTTTGTGGGCGTGGGTGCTTCCCGCGTGCGCGACTTGTTTAAAAAAGCCAAAGAAAACGCTCCTTGTATCATCTTTATCGATGAAATTGACGCCGTGGGGCGGCAGCGGGGTGCGGGTATTGGTGGCGGTAATGATGAGCGGGAGCAAACCCTGAATCAACTGCTGACGGAAATGGACGGGTTTGAGGGCAACGGTGGCATTATTATCATCGCTGCCACTAACCGCCCGGATGTGCTGGATATGGCTTTGTTGCGTCCGGGGCGGTTCGATCGCCAGGTGGTGGTGGACTTACCCACTTACAATGGGCGGCTGGGGATTTTGCGGGTTCATGCTCGCAATAAGAAGCTCTCGCCCGAGGTGTCTTTGGAAGCTATTGCCCGCCGCACCCCGGGTTTTTCTGGTGCTGATTTGGCGAATATGCTCAACGAGGCGGCGATACTTACGGCTCGCCGCCGCAAAGATGCGATTACTCAATTGGAGGTGGAAGACGCGATCGACCGTGTAAGCATCGGTTTGAGTCTCAACCCCCTGCTGGACAGCAAGAAAAAGCGATTATTGGCTTACCACGAAGTGGGTCACGCGCTGCTGATGACTGTACTCAAAAATTCTGACCCACTCAACAAAGTTACGATTATCCCCCGTTCCGGCGGTATTGGCGGTTTCGCCCAGCAAACTTTTAATGAAGATATGGTGGATAGCGGTCTTTGTACCCGTGCATGGCTCATGGACCGAATTACGATCGCTTTGGGGGGTCGGGCGGCGGAGCAGGAGGTATTCGGGGACGCCGAAGTGACTAGGGGAGCCAGTAGTGATCTGCAAATGGTGGCTAAGTTGGCGCGGGAGATGGTGACTCGTTACGGGATGTCTGAACTAGGTCCGCTGGCTTTGGAAACTCCTAATAATGAGGTGTTTCTGGGGCGCGACTGGATGCCACGATCGGAATACTCTGAGGATGTGGCTACCAAAATCGATCGGCAAGTGCGGGCGATCGCCGTTGAATGCTATGAAAAAGCCCGTCAGATTATCCGGGAAAATCGCCCCTTAGTCGATCGGCTTGTAGAAATCCTCCTGGAACGCGAAACCTTAGATGGTGACGAATTCCGGAAAATAGTATCCCAGTACGTTGCCCTCCCAGAAAAACAGCTCGCCAAATAAAACAAACAGGTTTGTAGTTGGGCTTTAGCCCTTCCTTCCTGGCTGATCCCTAACTACAGCTCGTTAAATAAAAAAGTTCGTAGTTGGGCTTTAGCCCTTCCTTCCTGGCTGGTGCCCAACTACGAACCGATGGAGCGCTAAATTATCGCCTCAAGGAAAGACCCACTCAGGGCTAAAGCCCAACTACGAACCGAATACCCTATCGACTAATTTTGAGAAACCTGGGATTGTTCTCCATACATAGCGCGCAACACTAACGCGGGGTCGTACCATTCGCCGTTATAGCGCATTCCCCAATGCAGGTGCGGCCCAGTAGCCCGACCACTCATCCCCACCCGACCGATGCGCGCACCAGCGGGGAGATACTGACCATTGCGGATTAAAACACCCCCTTCTCGGTCAATGAGGTAATCTTGACCAGAAGCGCTGTTAACATCACCAAGCATATGGCAGTAAATGTGATCCCAGTAGCCAGATTCAACTACCAAACCCACGCCACAGCGATCGTCATTCACCACCTCTACCACTTTGCCACTCCACCAGTTGCGGATAAAGCTTCCCATCGGTGCGGCGATATCCAAACCCGAGTGAAATTCTCGCGTTGCTTGGCCCGTAGGAGAGATGCGGTAACCGAAGGGAGATGAATAGCCGCGAAAATCTTCCACTGGAAACGAGGCACCTTGCCAAGAACTACCGGTAGCTATCTGCACTCCATTGTCATCCTGAGCCACCACCGGCTCCGGTTGCCATTGCAGCAACACTACTGCCACGACAGTCATCACTGCCAAAAATAGCATTTTGGCGATAGCGGTCAAGTTTTTTTGCTGACTGATTGGGGATAGCTTTCGCTTCATTACCTGCACTCCTCTCACGAAGAACATAAGTGTGGATTAACAACGGAAATCACGCTTTGATTGCTGGTCTATTCACCTATGTGAATAGACAATCGGCTTCACGCGCCATCAAACAAGCCTTGCTATAATCAGGCTTTACTCTTGAATCAAACAACTACCTGAAATTTAATTCACTTAAATAATAAAAAATAAGTGAGGCACCCTGGGCAAAAGAAAAAGGGATAATCCCAGCTTTGACGATCGACCTGACCTAATATAGAAGTTTTTCACCCTAATGGCAACAACATAGCGGACAAGCAAAGGGCACAAATAGAGAACCATACTAGGGGATGAAAATAAACGTTTCAATATTCCGCCACCGCACTGGAGAAACCGGAATTTCTGCCCGCCCCATCCTCACTTCGCCTCGGCAGCAATACTTTGCACCAAAAGAGGGGCAGCAAAAAGCCCCAATTTGGTTGCCCCGAACCGTCAGGGAGGCGTTGCCTTCGGCAAGCAGGTTTTGCCGCCCCATTCCGGCTGTAGTCCTCAGTTCGGTTTTGGAGGAGTACCCGCCCTTGCCATCCCAGTATTTCTCCAAGCCGCCACAGGAAAACCACTGCTAGGGTATTTGTCTTCTCATCACCCACATTCAACTGCGCTGAGAGGCTGGTAGCAAATCGTGGGTGATACCCTCCAGATTTCGCCCACAGGTGGCTGCATCTTGCAGACGGGCAACCAGCATAACGGCTCTGGCAGGGCCCAAAAAACTGCTCGCACATTTTCACATAGACTTGTTGCGGAAAACAATAGAGTTGCACTTATCCTCAATGCCCCGAAACTCCGTGAATACTAAATCAGCCGCAAATTAGCAACTTTCTGCCCCAGGAGACCAACAATCCAACTAATTTCTGAATCAGATAAATTGCAACTCACCCCGATTCATTGCTGCGCTTGACAAAAGCTGATTTATCCGATATACTACTCCATAATCCAGACACAATCAAATGAATTAAAAAACCAAAGCTCTTATCTGATACTTATTGAACTACCTGGTATAAACCGCTACTATCTCAATCCTTTTATAAGGAGCTACAGCCCATAATCAATTACTTTTTTACTCCCAACAAATTCTGAAAATTACCCAAAATTATGCTCGTCATTCCCGGATACCAAATTCTCAGCCAAATTTATGAAAGTGATAATTCACTTGTGTATAAAGCTATCTTCGGCGAGGGAAATTTGCCCGTAATCCTGAAAGTTCTCAAGGAGGATTATCCCACGCCAGCAGAAATTACTCGATATAAGCAGGAATATGAAATAAATAAGCGTTTGAAGACCCGGGGAGTAGCCAGAGCCTACAGATTGCTCAAACAGCAAAATAATCTCGTGATGGTTCTGGAAGATTTTGGCGGCGAATCTTTAAGAAAATGGATAGATGCTTCAGGATTTGAATTAGACCATTTTTTCAAAATTGCCATCAAAATTGCCGAAAATTTGGCGCAAATTCACGCGGCCAATATCGTCCACAAAGACATCAACCCGTCAAACATCGTAGTCAACCGAGCCACAGGGGAAGTAAAAATCATCGATTTTGGGATTTCCACCGAGTTGACCACAGAAAATCCCACATTTCGCAATCCTAATGTGCTAGAAGGCACCCTCGCCTACATCTCCCCAGAGCAAACAGGCAGAATGAACCGGAGTTTAGATTATCGCACAGATTTTTACTCTCTGGGCGCCACATTTTATGAATTGCTCACCGGAGAACTACCATTTGCCACCACAGACCCAATGGAGCTGGTACATTGTCATATTGCCAAAATGCCAGTACCACCGCATCTGGTAGGGAGCAGATTAGAGCCGGAGCGAGAAATCCCTAAAGCCTTGTCAAACATAATTATGAAGTTGCTGGCAAAAACCGCTGAGGAACGGTATCAAAGCGCTTGGGGAATTAAAGCGGATTTAGAAGAATGCTTATCTCAGTGGCAGCAAACAGGGGGGATAACAGAATTCACTCTGGGGCAGAATGATAGTGCTGAACAATTGCAAATCCCCCAAAAACTCTATGGCAGAGAGCGGGAAATTGACACCTTGCTGGCGGCTTTTGAAGCGGTGAGCGGTGGCGCCAAAGAAATGATGCTGGTGTCGGGATATTCCGGGATTGGCAAATCAGCTTTAGTCCAAGAAATTTACAAACCAATTACGAGGCAGCGGGGCTATTTCATCTCCGGGAAGTTTGACCAATATCAGCGGAATATTCCCTACTCGGCGGTAGTGAGCGCCTTTTCAGAATTAATCCGGCAACTGCTCACGGAAAGCGCGGCGGAATTGAGCCAGTGGCGGCAAAAACTCCGGGCAGCATTAGGCCAAAATGGGCAAGTGATTATTGATGTGATTCCCGAAGTGGAACTGATTGTGGGTCCCCAGCCAGCGGTGCCAGAATTAGGACCGGCAGAGGCGCAAAACCGGTTTAATTTAGGATTTCAAAACTTTATCCGGGTGTTTTGTCAAAAAGAGCATCCGTTAGTGATATTCCTAGACGATTTACAGTGGGCAGATGCGGCGACACTGAAATTAATGGAATTGATGATGCAGGATGAGGAAATCGGTTATCTCTTACTCATCGGTGCCTATCGAGATAATGAAGTGAGCCCCACCCATCCCACTATCATCACGATTGAGAAATTGCGGCAAGCGGGAGTCATCGTCAGCGATATTACATTATCCCCATTGAATGGGAAACAAATATCGCAACTGATTGGGGAAAGTTTGGATAGAGATGTGGAGGCGGTGAAACCTCTGGCCAAATTGGTGCTGGACAAAACCCAAGGCAACCCATTTTTTGTGAATCAGTTTCTCAAAACCCTGGCGCAGGAAAAACTCCTAGTTCGGGATGCTGTGACACGACAGTGGCAGTGGGATCTAGCACAAATTGAGGCCACGAATATCACTGATAATGTGGTGGAGCTGATGGTCGGGAAGCTGAAAAAATTACCAGGAGCGACGCAGCAAGTGTTACGGTTAGCCGCTTGTGTGGGCAATCATTTTGATTTGCGGACGCTGGCGATTATCCATGAAAAAACGCCGGTAGAAACGTTTCAAGATATCGCTCCGGCGATTCAAGCTGGACCGGTGTTACCGCTGTCGGAATTAGGGGTGACGCCCGGATCTGACCCAATTACGGCGCCGCTGACGGTTCAGGATTATAAATTTTTGCACGATCGGGTACAGCAAGCCGCCTATGCTCTGATTGATGAAGAGGCAAAAAAGGCTGTTCACTGGCAAATTGGACGGCTACTGTTGCAGAACATCTCCAGAAGCTCCCTGGGGGTGCGAATTTTTGAAGTCACAGACCATCTGAATTTAGGCCAAGAGCTGATCGGCGATGACCAGGAAAGGTTAGAATTAGTCCGGCTGAATTTAGAAGCGGGTCAAAGAGCCAAGGACGCCACGGCATATGCAGCATCACGCACATATTTAAGAGCGGGTATCGCTGCTTGGCGAGGGGATTTGTGGCGGGTGGATTATGACCTGGCTTTGGCCACCTACAGAGAGCTGGCAGAGGTAGAATATTTAAATGGAAATTTCGCCGAGTCGGAAGCCTTAATCGAGCTGATTTTGCAACAAGTCAGGTCGGATCTGGAGAAAGCGGAGATTTACCAACTGCTGCTCATCCAATACACCATGAGCGCTCGCTATGAAGAGGCGATTCAAACTGGGCAAAAGGCGCTGGCTTTGTTGGGGATTGATTTGCCCGATCGCAATTTTGACGAAGCCTTGGCTATGGAAATCGCCAAAGGCAAAGAAAATTTAGGCGATCGGGAAATTGCCAGCCTCATCGACGCGCCCGAAATCACCATCCCAGAGCAAAGGCTGGCGGTGCAATTATTGGTGAATATCGACCCCCCTGCCTATTTTGCCAAACAAGAGCTGTACTCGGTGATTGTGGCGAAAGGCACGAATATTGCTCTGCAATATGGCAATATCGCCGAGTCAGCCAAGAGTTTTGTCACTTACGGGATTGTCCAGGGGTCGATTTTAGGGGATTATCGCGCTGGGTATGAATTTGGCCAACTGGCAGTTAAGGTGAGCGAAAAATTTCACGATTTGACTCAAAAGTGCAGTGCTTGTTTGGTTTTTGGTGGTCACTTGAATCACTGGGTAAAACATATTAAATTTGCTGAAGAGATTTTCAATGATTCCTATCACGCGGGGTTGGCAGTTGGGGAGCTGCGCCATTCAGGATATGCCTTGGAGCATCAATTGCGTTACTTGTTTTATCAGGGGAAAAATCTGGAATATCTGGTGGCGACGGTTCCCAATTTTATCCAGTTCAGCGACAAGAACAAAAACCAATGGGCGACGGACGGGATGCTGGGTTTTCAAATCGCCTTGTGGAATTTAACCGGGAGGACGGCGAGCCAATTTGATTTTAGCGTTGGTGGTCTGAAGGATACGGAATATTTGGATAACTGCCTGCAGCATAATAGTTTTGCTTGGCTCTGTACTTACAATATTTTTAAGGCGCAGATTCTCTATCTTTACGGGTCACTGCAACCAGCTTTTGATTGTATCTTAAAGGCAGAAAAATACCTTTCTTTTGTTTTGGGGCATTTCCAAAGCTCGGAATATATTTTTCACTCGTCCCTGATTCTGGCGGCTCTTTATCCAGAAGTTGCCCCAGAACAACAGCAGGCATACTGGGAAAAATTGGAATCGCACCAACAGCGGCTGAAGATTTGGGCGGATAGCTGCCCGGAAAATTTCGCCCATAAATATCTGTTGGTGGCGGCGGAAATGGCGCGGATTTCTGGTGAATTGGCGGCGGCGATCGACCTGTACGATCGCGCCATCCTCGCGGCGGGCGAAAATGAGTTTATCCACAATGAAGCCTTGGCGAATGAACTGGCGGCTAAATTCTGGCTGGAGAAAGGTAAACCGGATTTTGCCCAACTCTATTTGAGAAAGGCTCACTATGGCTACCAAATTTGGGGAGCGACTCGGAAAGTGGAGGATTTGGAAGCACTTTATCCCGATTTGCGCGAGAAAAAGTTTGGGGGTAAGGACATACAAGAGGCGCCCATCTCTACTACCATTACTTCTACGGGACGCAATGCCAAGGCTCTGGATTTATCTACGGTGATGAAAGCGGCTCAAGCGATTTCTGGGGAAATTATGCTGGATAAGCTGCTGGCAAAATTGCTGGACTTAGCTATCGAGAATGCGGGGGCGCAAAAGGGCTGCCTGATTTTGGCTCAAAATGGCGAGCTGCTGATAGAAGCTGCCGGAGAAGTGGATGGGAATGTGCAAGTTTTACAATCGATTCCTCTGGACTCTAGTCAGCTTTTGCCCGCCGCGATCGTTAATTATGTGGCGCGCACTCAAGAAAATGTGGTTTTAGATGATGCCACCGGCGATGGCATCTTTACTAATGATGCTTATGTCATCGCCAATCAGCCGAAATCGGTGTTATGCGCTCCCATCCTCAATCAAGGACAACTCACGGGGATTCTGTATCTGGAACATAATATGGCCACGGCGGTATTTACACGCGATCGGCTGCAAGTGGTGAGCATTATCTCTGCCCAAGCGGCTATCTCCATTGAAAACGCCATGTTGTATCGAAATGTGGAGCAAAAAGTCCGGGAACGCACGGCGGAACTAGCCGCCGCTAACCAAGAAATTCGGGCTTTGAATGAAATGTTGAAAGCGGAAAACATTCGGATGAGTGCCGAGTTGGAGGTGACGCGGCGGTTACAGCAGATGATGTTACCCACGGAGGCGGAATTGGCAGAAATTCCCGGTTTGGAGATTGTGGGATTTATGGAACCAGCGGCGGAAGTGGGAGGAGACTATTATGATGTGCTGCAAAAAGATGGGCGGGTGAAAATCGCGATCGGCGATGTCACCGGACATGGTTTAGAGTCGGGAATGCTCACCGTAGCCACCCAAGCCGCAGTCAGGACATTGCTGGAGAGCGATATCACCGAACCGGTGCAGTTTTTGGCGATTCTCAACCGGATGATTTACAAAAATGTGGCGCGGATGAATTCCGATAAAAACCTGACTCTGGTGTTGCTAGACTACGCTGATGGGATATTGCGACTGAGCGGCCAACATGAATATGTTATCTTAGTGCGTCAGGGGGGAGAGTTAGAGTTAATCGATACCATCGATTTGGGGTTTCCCATCGGTTTAGATGGGGAGATTGCCCAATTTGTGGGTGACAAGGAGGTGCGGTTACTACCAGGGGATACGGTGGTGCTGTACAGTGATGGCATTACTGAGGCGGAAAATCTCCAAGGGCAAAAGTGTTGAATGTCAATAAAAAAGTGGTAAAAATAGCCATAATTATGTTATAATGAGAGCTGAAAATTAAAAAAGAGGAGTTTAAGCATGACTAAATATTCATTCTCCATGATTCTCAAATACA
>Ga0209172_10001175_pt1 | contig 59210 bp, 50 predicted proteins | sample LarsenN4metaG_FD_184113 | JGI IMG/M metagenome (GOLD analysis project Ga0209172, IMG submission 184113) | Hot spring sediment bacterial and archeal communities from British Columbia, Canada, to study Microbial Dark Matter (Phase II) - Larsen... ...
CGGACGAAAATTCGCCATGGCTACACTCTCGGCATCATCAAACGGGACACACTAATGACAACATCATCATCGTATCGTTCCGCTTACTCCGATCATTTCGGTCAGCTAAGTCCGACAGGCTGCTAGAGCGGCGTCCGGCGCCGCCCGCCCGTGACCTGCCGCAGTTGCGCGATCGCGAGCTCGAGGCTTGCGCTCGAATGCCGGTGGGCGGATTCCAGATTTCCGAGCTTCTCGTGCAGTTGCGCGAGCGCATAGTGCGCGGACCAGCTCGGCTCGATGGCGATGCTCGCCTCGAGATAGCTCTGCGCCTTGCCCCACAGCCCCTGCCGCGTGCACAGCTTGCCCAGCGTGAGAAGCAGCGCCGGGTCGCGCGGCTCGCGCTCGAGCCAGCGTTCCGCGCGCTCGATCCGGCGCAGCGCTTCCGCGTTCGGGCACTCCGCGTAGAGCACGATCAGGGCGCTGTCCCAGCTCTCCGCGAGGCTCTGCTCGATGACTTCCTGCGCTCTTGCATGCTCGGCGAGCGCGATGAAGCCCTGCGCCGCGGCCGCCGCCACCCGGGTATCTTTCTTCAGCCGCGCGGGCACCTTCTGCCACGCTTCGCCCAGAGTGTGGGCGTCCATCGCCTTGCGCTTGAGGTTCTCGACCTGCGCGCGCACGCGGATCTGAAGCGCCTGCTCCGGATCGAAGACGCCCCGCTTCTCGAGCTCGTCGATCAGGTGCAGGACCTCGCTCCAGTTCCGCAGCGCCTGTTGGGCGCGCAGCTCGAGCCGCAGCGCCGCCGTGTGCCGGCGGGGCAGGCGCCTCAGGACCTCCAGCGCATCCTGATAACGATGCTCGACGAGAAGACAATCCGCTTCGGTCGTAACTCGTGCCACGTCGGTCTCCGCGATACGCTCCGCGGCCTGCGCCAGGTACTGGTCGCGCCGGGCGTGCGCGCGCAATTCGTGTGCCGACCGCGCGGCGAGCAGCGCGCCGACGCCGGCGTGCGCCTCTCCGAGCTTCATCGACTCCGCCGCTGCTTTCTCGGCGCGGGCATAGCGTCCGGCGAAGAACTCCTGGAGCGCCTCGGCGAGCAGCGCGTCCGCTTTCTGGCGACGCCGGCTCACGCGGTACGCCTGCACGCGCGCCGGCAGACGGATCGTTCCGGAGATCAGGCGCACGGCAACGTAGCCCAGGAAGAATGCGCAGAGCGCGAGTGCCGCGAGGAGATTGAGCGAGAGCTCGATGCGGTAGGGCGGCGACACGAGCAGCGCGTAGCCGGTGTTGTAGCGCGCGGCGATGACGAGTCCCGCCGCGAGCGCGGAGAGCCCAATGACCCAGACGAGCGCTCTCACGGCTAACGACCCGCCTCGCGCACCGGTCGCAGATTGCGGAGCGCGTCGAGCGTCGCGGAAATGTCCGGCACGTTGATGATGATCTCGCTCGAGTGCAGATTGCGCAGCGCCGCCGCGGCCTGAGCGACCCCGCTGTCGCGCATGTCGAAGTAGCGCTCCAGCCACTCGCGCGCCGCCCTGAGATCGGCCTTGTAGCTCTCCTCGTCGCGGCCGAGGAGGGCGAGTCGCGCCCCGATCAGGCGCAGCTTCAGGTTCTCGCGCAGAAAGTAGCTCTGCGGCGGGGCGAGGAGTGGCGCTTCGGGCTTCTCCATGTGCTGGATGCGCACGAGCTGCTTCAGTTCCGCCCACGCTTCGCGCACGAGCCGCAGCCACCCGCTCTCCTCGCCACCCTCGCGCGTCGCCGCGGACGCGCTCGGCCGCACCTCCATCGCCAGCGGCAGGCGATCGACGCTCGAGATCAAATGGTCGAGCCGGATGCTCAATCCGACGATGTCGACGTGCGGCAGGGCGTGCAGCCGCTCCATGTCGCGATTGAGCGCCTTGCGCAGCGCAACGAGCTGCGGGCGATCCATGCGCTGCAGGCGCGTCTCGGCGTTTTGCAGCGCGATGAGCGCCGCTTTCACGTTGCCGGCGAGCTGCAGCTGCTGGTTCGCAATGAGCAGCGATTGCTCGATCTCCGCGTAGCCCCACTCGTCGCGGTTGCGCGAAAGCTCCTGGTAGAGCGCCTCGAGCGCGATCTGCTGACTCTGTGACTCGGCGAGCCGGCTTTCCAGCACGCCGATCTTCACCTGGGCGGCGGTCGTCGCCTCGCGCGCCTGGTCCGCGAGAAGGCGGCTTTCCTTCGCCTGGGACTCCACTTCGCTCAGCCGGCGGCCGATGCTCTGCGTGAGTTCCTCGAAGCGCGTGCGGGTGTCATGCCACTGCCATACCGCGAATCCGAGCGCGAGGAGCGCGACCGCGGCGACGATGCCGATCAGACGATCCCCGGCCGACCGACCGCGCGCCGGGCGCTCCGGCGGAAATGCGGACCCCTCGCGCGCCGCCTCGGACATCGCGGCAAGGTTGTTGGGGGCGGGATCGTTCATGTGCGTGTCGGAACCTCACCGATAGTATGAGAGGAACGGCTGCGCGCCTCAACCGCAGGAAATCTTGTTTGGAGATGAGAAATATGCGACGAGCGCCTCGAGCACGCCGGCGTCTCCGGGGGTGGTCGTCACGACCTCCCGCACGCCCCTCAGGCGCGCGTTCTCCGCGATGCGGGCATGCGGCACGAAGAGCGGCGTGGCTCGCAGATGCGCCTCGCCGGCGGCACCCACCATCGCGAAGAGGTTCGCCAGACCCTCGCTGCTCGTGACGACCACCGCATCGAGTTCGCCGCGGGTCCACGCCTCGAGCAACGGCTTCGGATCGCGTCGCGGCACGCTGCGCCTATAGCATTCCGCGTATTCCACGTGCGCACCGCGGGCGGCGAGCGTGTCGCCCAGCGCTTCGCGGCCACCCTCGCCGCGGAAGATGACGATGCGCTTGCCTGTCACCTTCTGCAGCGGCGCGAGCGCGAGCAGCGCTTCGCTGTCGAAGGAGTGCGCCGGCGCGATCACTTCTTCGATACCGCGGCGCGCGAGCGCGCGTACCGTCGCATCCCCGACCGCGGCTACGGTGAGGCCGCGCGGAAAAGTGCGACGCGCGGCGATGAGATCCAGGGCGCGGCTCACCGCATTGGGGCTGATGAAGATCGCCATGTCGAAGGATTCCAGCCGGTCGACTTTGTCGTGAAAGGCGGCGAGATCGCCCGCGGCGACGATCTCGATGGCGGGAAAGAGGACCGCGGCGCCCCCGGCCGCGCGCACCTTATCCGCCAGCGCCCCCGCCTGATGCGCCGGACGCGTGATCAGGATCGAGCGGCCCGCGAGAGGATGCGCTGAAGGCGTGCCGGTCACTCAATGCCCGCTGGCTTGCTCGAGCGCGGCGAGGATCTCGGCCGCACCCTGCCGGCGCAGGTCCGCGGCGAGCAGCTCGCCCAGCTCCTCGGCGCGCGCCGCCGCGCCTTCGACCGCCGCGCTCACCAGGTGCGAACCGTCCGGCGCGCCAACGAAAGCGCGCATGTATAGCCGGTCGCCATTCATCTGGGCGTAGGCGCCGAGCGGCACGGTGCAACTGCCGGTCAGCGCGCGCGACACCGCGCGCTCGGCCCGCACGCAGAGCGCGGTGCGCTCGTGATCGAGCGGCGCAAGCAGCGCGTGCAGATCGTCGCGCGACGCAAGGCATTCGAGGCCGAGCGCCCCCTGCCCCGCGGCAGGAAGGCTTTCGTCGGGCGTGAGCAGCATCGTGATCCGGTCCTCGAGCCCCAGGCGCTTCAGTCCGGCGGCCGCCAGCACGATCGCCTCGAACTGGCCCTCGTCGAGCCTGCGCAGGCGGGTCGTGACATTGCCGCGCAGCGGCTCGACGCGAAGAGCGGGGTAACGCGCGCGGATCTGGCTTTCGCGGCGCAGGCTCGAAGTGCCCACTCGGGCACCGGGCGGCAGCTCCGCCAAACTGCGGTATCGATTCGAAACCAGCGCATCGCGCGGATCGGCGCGCTCGAGGATTGCCGCCAGCTCGAATCCCGGCGGCAGGCGCATCGGGACGTCCTTCATCGAGTGTACGGCAAGATCGGCGCGCCCCGCCTGAAGCGCGTCCTCGAGCTCCTTCACGAAGAGTCCCTTGCCGCCGACCTCGGCGAGCGAAGCCTGCAGCATGCGGTCGCCCTGCGTCGTCATGCCGAGGATCGACACCTCGAGATCGGGATGGAGCGCTTTCAGGCGCGACTGCACGTGCTGCGCCTGCCACAGCGCGAGCGCGCTTTCGCGCGAGGCGATCACGATGCGGCGCGGGACAGAACTGGAACCGGCGACGTTCAACGGCGCTCCGTCAGGGAATGAGGCGGGAGGGGGTGTAGCACGATTCTAGCACGCGCTGCCGAAGCTGCCCGGGCGTCACTTGCGGAATTCACGCACGATGTGCTGCTGACGGCGGCTTACGCCGATCTTCTCATCGCATCCCTCGAGCAGGACGAGCCAGTTGCCCTCCGCGCCCTCCCCGGCCGCGCGCTCGAATCCGCGGATCGCCTTGCGCGCGACGAGGCAATTGCGGTGCACGCGCACGAAGCGCTCGCCGTACTCCTGCTCGAGCCGCGTCAGCGACTCCTCGACCAGATACTCGCGTCGGGTGTCGCGCACCGTGACGTATTTCAGCTCCGCCTTGAGATAGATCACTTCCGCGATCGGAATGAGGTGGATCTTGCCGCGTTCCTGCGCGCTCAGGAAGGCGCGCGGCGCCGGCTGCAGCTCGCGCAGCGTCTCGGGCTTCGGGCGAGCGGCGGCGCGCACGCGCGCGAGGGCCGCGCGCAGTCGCGCCGCGCGGATCGGCTTCAAGAGGTAATCGATCGCGTGCACTTCGAACGCGCGTATCGCGTAGGCGTCGTAGGCGGTAGTGAACACCACCGCGGGCGGTGCCTCGAGCTTCTGCAGGTGCTGGGCGACTTCGATGCCGTCCATCTCCGGCATGCGGATGTCGAGCAGCACCACGTCCGCCGCAAGCTCGGAAAGCAGCGCGAGCGCGGCGCGGCCGCTGTCCGCCTCGCCCACGAGCTCGAGCGGCAGGTGCGGCGCGCAGTCGGCGAGCAGATCCTTCATGCGGCTTCTCGCCGGCGCCTCGTCGTCGACGACGACAACGCGCAGCCGCTCGCGCGGCGCCTCGCTCATCGCTTGTCCCTCACGTACGGCATCGTGATGTGCACCTGGTAGGCGTCATCGGTCACGCGCGTGATCAGGCTCGCCTCGGCATCGAAGTGCAGCTGCAGCCGCTCGCGGATGTTGGCGAGCGCCATCTTGTTGCCGGCATGGTGGTTGCCCTCGTGCTCGTAGGGGTTGCGCAACACCGCGTGCACCTGCTCGCGCGCGAGATAGATGTTGATGCTGATGACGCCCGGCGCGGTGCGCGGCTCGATGCCGTGATAGACGGCGTTCTCGATGAGCGGCTGCAGCACGAGCGGCGGGATGCGCGCGTCCACCGGCATCTTGTCGATGTGCCACTCCACCTTGAGCCGCTCGCCGAGCCGCAATTGCTCGAGCCCGAGGTACTCGCGGCAGAGCTCCACCTCGCGCGCGAGCGGCGTGAGCTCCCGGTTGTCCGCCATCACGACGCGGAAGAGATCGGCCATGTCCTCGAGCGCGCTCTCCGCGCGCTTGGGATCCTCGCGGATCAGGCTCAGTACCGCATTGATGCTGTTGAAGAGAAAATGCGGACGGATGCGCGCCTGCAGCGCCTGCAGCCGCGCTTCCGATATCGCCGGCGAAAGTGCGCGGCCGCGCAGATCGAAGTAGAGGAGCAGGAGCAGCGTGACGAGGAAGGTGAGGAACCAGTAGCGCTCGATCCAGCCCGCCTCGATCGGAAGGAGCGGCTTGCCGTACGCGTGCAGCAGCGTCGCGAGCACGAGCTCGATGCCGAGCACCGCGAGGGCACCGAGATAATACGGCAGCCGCCGCAGCACGTCGTTCAGCGCGACGAGCGCGAGCACGCTCAGCATGAGCAGCGGCTGCACGACGATCGACACGTCGAGCAGCCGCGGCCAGAAATCGTGCGCTCCCTTGGCTTCGATCATGGCGCCCGCGATGGCGGCGAGATTCACCATGAGCAGGATGCGCAGCAGGATGCCGAGGTTGCGGAAGTTCGGCAGGGCGCTGCTGTAGGCGTTTTGATTTATACTCCCGGCCATGCTGCAACCATTTTAGAGCCGATCCCCCATAACAGGCATCATGGCCGCCAACGACAGGCCCCCGGCCGGCCGCAGCAAGCCGTGGTCGGGCCGCTTCACGGAACCGCTCACCGATCTCGTCAGGCGCTTCACCGCATCGGTCAGCTTCGACCAGCGGCTCGCCGAATTCGACATCGAGGGTTCGCTCGCGCACGCGCGCATGCTCGCGGCGGTCGGCATTCTCTCGGCTACCGATCTCGCGGCGATCGAGAGGGGCATGGGGCAGATCCGCTCGGAGGTGCGCGCCGGGACGTTCCCCTGGTCCCTCGAGTACGAGGACGTGCACTTCAACATCGAACGCCGGCTCACCGAGCTCGTCGGCGATGCAGGCAAGCGGCTGCACACCGCGCGCTCGCGCAACGACCAGGTCGCGACCGACGTGCGGCTCTACCTGCGCGCATCGATCGACCACGTGCTCACCCTGATCCGCGAGCTGCAGAAGGCGCTCCTCGATCTCGCAGAGGCGCACGCCGACACGGTGATGCCCGGCTTCACCCATCTCCAGGTCGCGCAGCCGGTGTCGCTCGGCCATCATCTCATGGCCTACTTCGAGATGTTCGCGCGCGATGCGCAGCGCTTCACCGAGGCCCGCCGGCGCGTGAACCGGCTGCCGCTCGGCGCGGCGGCGCTCGCGGGCACCTCGTTTCCCATCGATCGCATGATGGTCGCCAAGGAGCTCGGCTTCGACGGGGTCTGCGAAAACTCGCTCGACGCCGTCTCGGATCGCGACTTCGCGATCGAGTTCTGCGCGCATGCGGCGCTGCTCATGACGCACCTTTCGCGTTTCTGCGAGGAGCTCGTGCTGTGGATGAATCCGCGCTTCGGCTTCATCGACATCGCCGACCGCTTCTGCACCGGGTCCTCGATCATGCCGCAGAAGAAGAACCCGGACGTCGCCGAGCTGATCCGCGGCAAGACGGGACGCATCAACGGTCACCTCGTGGCGCTGCTCACGCTCATGAAATCGCAGCCGCTCGCCTACAACAAGGACAACCAGGAAGACAAGGAGCCGCTCTTCGATACGGTCGATACCGTGATGATGAGCCTCGCCGTCTTCCGCGACATGCTGGGCGGCATCACGGTCAACAAGGAAGCGATGCGCAAGGCCGCCCAGGAGGGCTACGCCACCGCGACCGATTTCGCGGACTATCTGGTGCGCAAGGGCGTGCCGTTCCGCGAGGCGCACGAGGCGGTCGCGCAGGCGGTGCGGCTTGCCGCCGAGCGCGGCTGCGATCTTGCGGATCTCAAGCTCCCCGAGCTGCAGCAGTTCTGCGCGGCTGTCGACAAGGACGTGTACGAGGCGCTCAAGCTCGAGGGCTCGCTCAAATCGCGCAGCCACCTCGGCGGCACCGCCCCGGTGCGGGTCAAGCAGGCGATCGCCAAGGCGCGCAAGAGTCTCTGAACGTTTTTCCATGTGGCATGCCATCGCGGAGGCGATCGCAGCCGCCACGGGTCGGCCGTTCGCGGTGGAGCGCCACGCCGCGCTCAGCGGCGGCTGCATCAACCGCGCCTATCCGGTCGAAGGCTCCGGCTGCACTTACTTCGTCAAGCTGAACGGCGCCGAGCGCGGCCCTCGCGGCACGCTGCAGCGCGAGGGCGCACGCCTCCTCCTACAACCTCTACCACGTGCTGAACCATCCGGATCTTTTCGGGTCGGCCTACCTTCGACAGGCCGAATCGCTCATCGCGCGGCTGCTGAGTCGCGCATGAAAATTACGGCGGTGGCGCGGTCGTGCCTCGCACCACGAGCTCGACCGGCAACTCGCGCCGCAACTCGACCGCCTCGCCGGCGAGTTTGTCGAGAAGATGGCGCGCGGCGTACACGCCGAGCTCCGTGGTGGGGAAATGAACGGTCGTGAGCCCCGGCGTGATCAGCGACGCGATCTCCATGTCGTCGAAGCCGGTGATCGAGATGTCGCGCGGCACGGCGAGCCCGAGCGCGCTGCACTCGGCCATCGCACCGATCGCGAGGATGTCGTTGCCGCATACCACCACCGTGGGACGCGGCGCACCTCGCAGCACTTCGCGCAGACCTTCGCGACCCGCGCTCAACGTGAACGCTTTCTCCACCACCCGCCCCGCCGGAAGCGCCGCCCCGCGCGCCGTGAGCGCCTCGCGCACGCCCGCGATCCGGTCGCGGGCGCGTTCGTTGTTTTCGGTCACTCCCGAGATCATCGCGAACTCCCGATGCCCGATATCGAGCAGATACTGGGTCAGCTTGATTGCGGCGGAACGGTTGTCGAAACCGACGCAGGGATGCGCGCCGCTCGTGTCGAGGGCCCACGTCAGGACGTAGGGAATCGCGTTCGCGTCGATCATGCGGAAAACGCTCGGGTGATGCGAGGTCCCGAGCAGGACGAGGCCGTCGATTCCGCGCTCGATCAGCGCCCGCGTCGCCCGCACTTCCACTTCGGGGTCAAATTCGTGGGAGGCCAGAAGCAGAGTGTAGCCCGCTTCGTCGAGCGTCTTCTGCAGCGCGTGCGTCGTGTTGGCGAAGATCGCGTTGTCGAGGGTCGGGATGATGGCGCCGATGGTGCGCGTGCGCCGCGAGGCGAGCGCGCGCGCGGCGCCGTGGGTGACGTAGCCCAGGGTCTGCACCGCGTGCTGCACGCGGGCGAGCGTGCGCGATCGCACCTTGTGCGGAAGCGTGAGCGCGCGCGAAACGGTCGCGGTGGAAACGCGGGCGAGCCGCGCGACATCGGCGAGCGTCGCCCCGCGGAGGGGTCTCTCGTCCTTCACGCGCGCGGACAGCCGGCTTGCGGCGGCCGCGGGGCGGCGCCGCTCAGCGATATTCCTTCGCGCTCAACTTGCGGTACTTGGGCAGCAGCCGCCGCGGCTGGCGGAACGCGTCGCGGCGGAAGGGATCGCCGAGCTCCTGCGTGAGCATGAGGTTGATCACGGTCGGCTTGCTCGACTTCACCGCACCGCGCAGGGCATCCCCCACCTCGTCGACGTGCTCGACCGTCATCCCGTTTGCCCCCATCGCCTCCGCCACCTCGGCGAAGTCGGGATTCTTGAGATTGGTGCCGAGGAAGCGGCTGTCGAAGTAGTCGATCTGGTTCTTCTTCTCCGCGCCCCACTGGCCGTTGTTGAACACCACCGCGACGACCGGAATGTTCTCGCGCACGCAGGTCATCACCTCGGCCAGGCTCATGCCCCACGCGCCGTCGCCGATATAGGCGATCGCCGGGCGATCCGGACGACCCACCTTGGCGCCCATCGCCGCGGGGTAGGCGTAACCGCAGTTGCCGAAGCTCATGGCGGCGAGGAACGATGGACCGGTCTCGAAGTGAAGGTAGCTGTTCGCGACCGAGCAGACGTTGCCGATGTCGGTGGACACCATCGCGTTCTTGGGCATCGCGCGCGCGAGCGCGGCGAGCGCCTGGCGCGGACCGATGCGCTTCTTCTCGTTGGGCGAGGGCCACTGTGCGAGTTCCTGTGCCCATGCCGCTTTCTCCCTCTGGACTTCCGCGAGCCGCGCCCTGTTGGGCGTCATCTTGCCCATCGCCTTCAGGCGCTCGAGGAGCGCGACCGCCGCCAGGCGCGCGTCGCCGCAGATCCCGATCGAGATCTTCTTGACGAGTCCCAGCATGCGCTGATCGGCGTCGATCTGGATGATTTTCGCCTGCTTGGGCCAGTAGTCGAGCCCGTGCTGCGGCAGCGTGCCGAAGGGGCCCAGCCGCGAGCCGAGCGCGAGCACGACGTCCGCCCGGGAAATGATCTTCATCGCCGCCTTCGAGCCCTGGTAGCCGAGCGGGCCGCAGGCGAGCGGGTGGCTCGCCGGGAACGAGTCGTTGTGCAGATAGGAATTGACCACCGGTGCGGTGAGGTACTCCGCCAGCGCGATGCATTCCTTCACACCGTCGGCTATGATGACGCCCCCGCCCGAGAGAATCACCGGGAATTTCGCCTTCGCGAGAAGCCGCGCCGCCGCATCGAGCGACTCGGCGCCGCCGGCTGCGCGCTCGACGCGTTGCGGCGGGGAGATTTCGAAGTCGCCTTCGCCGTAGAAGTAGTCGCGCGGGATGTTGACCTGCACCGGCCCGCGTTCCGCGAGCGCGATGTCGAACGCACGCCCGGTCAGCTCCGCGATGCGCAGCGGCGAGTTCACGTGCACCTGCCACTTGGTGATCTTCGAGAAGATCGGCATCTGCTCCGTTTCCTGAAAGCCGCCCAGCCCCATCGTCATGCTGCCCGACTCGGGAGTGATCGCCACCACCGGCGAATGCGCCCAGTAGGCCGCGGCGATGGCTGTCACGAAATTGGTAATGCCGGGGCCGTTCTGCGCGATGCATACGCCGTGCTTGCCGGTGACGCGCGAGTAGCCGTCCGCCATGTGCGCCGCGTTCTGCTCATGGCAGACCGACACGAAACGGATGCCGGCGGCGGGAAAGAGATCGTGCGCGTCCATGTACGCGGAGCCGACGATGCCGAAAGTGTCCTTCACGCCCTGGGCCACCAGCGTCTCGACGAAAGCCTCGCTCGGCGTCATCCGGAGCTTGCCCCCGGTCGTCAGATTTCTTGCGAGCGCCTTGGAATCTGCCATCAGGTTCATGTGCGTCTCCTTTGTATTCACGGGTGACGCTCCGGAAGGTGCGATCGGGGAGCGACCGCGGGCCTCCGTCGAGCGATGGGGAAAGGTGTGGATTATACGCGGCAGGGTGCGACGTGCAAGCGCTTGCATACCGCGCTTGCGCGTCACAAGGCTTCGGTCGAGCAAGCATTTTTTCCCTTGATGCACGGGGTGAGCCGCGCGAGAATAGCTATCCCTATGTCATGGCGATCGAATACAGGCAGGCGCCTTCTCGCCGTCGCGGCCGGCTTGGCCGTAAGCGTTGCGGCATACGGCCAAGGCGGCTTTCGCTTCTCGAATGAAGACGCCTCGGGCAAGGCAGCCGAAGCGGAGCGCCGGGAGAAGGTACAGGCGCTCCTCGCCACACCGTGCCGCGACAAGATTCGCAACCAGAAAATCATGGTGCTGATCGGAGAGGAGCGCAACGGCGTCGTCTACGCGAGCCAGGCGTCATACAGCCCACACGTGGACGCCATCAATGGTCGCCTGCGCGCGCTCGGATTGAGGACCTATTCGCCCGACGAGATCCGCAAGCAGATCGCGCAGGCCGAGATCGACGCCTACTTCAGGAACGACCCGGATGCGGCGATCGGCGCATCCAGGCGGCTCGCCGCGCAGTACATTCTGAAAGGGTTGATCGCGACGCAGAGCGGGCGCAACCCGATCGTCAACGTCAACCAGGTGAGCGTCAGCATGAATTTCACGCTGACGGGCGCCAACGGCCGCACCATCTCGCAGGCCGATGCACGCAACGAGAGCTTTGCCGGCCGCGACACGCGCGGCATGGCGTTGACGCTCATCAACGAACGTGCCGACGAAGTGGTGGCTCAACTGTATAGCGACTACTGCCAGCGGGCGGGAACCCGTTAGCGCCCCGCTCGGCGGGTAGAACAAGGAGGGTGTGGACATGGGGACGATACCGACGGTTCGATTCATGCGTGCCGGCGTCACGGCACTTTTTGCTTTTGCGGCAGGCACCGCGCCTGCACTCGCGCAACCCGTATTCGGGAACCCGTCCCCCACGGCGGGCACCGAAACCTCGCAGCGCGCCAACGCGGCGGCGGATCAGGCAGCCTACAAGCCGGTGGAGTACGTGAACCGCGGCACCAGGGGACCGGCGTTGGTGGTGATCCCGGGAGAGATCAAGAGCAACAACGCGACCTTCACGCAGCGCTTCCTGCCCAACAACATCGCCGACTTCGCCGAACTCGAGCTCTCGCAGGCGAACTTTACCGTTCTGGAGCGCAGCAATCTCGGCAACCTGCTGCAGGAAATCTCGCTCGCCTACAACCTGGGCGACGTGGAGAAAGCGCGCCAGACCATGCAGGTCGGCAAGCTGAGGACGACGAAGTGGGTGGTGAAGTTCGACATCCTGAAAGCCGAGCAGATCGCCGAAAACAAGCAGGGCTTTGACGGGCGTGCGATCGGCAACATCATCGGCATCCTCGGCCGCAGTGCCGGCGCGTCTGCCGTGGGCGAAGCGACGGGTTCGGTGCAGACGCGGGATGCGACCGGGGTATGGCTCATCGGGATGCGCTACAAGATCATGGACGCGAACACGACCGAGCAGGTCGCGCAGGGCTACAGCGAGCTCAGGATGGAGGTCGGCGCCACCGCGACCAGCGTGCTCGGTGTCTCGCAGAGCGCCAAGGGCGGCGTCGGACTCGACACCATGGTGCAGCGCCTGGTGCAGACCGCGGTCTACGAGATCGACTCCAAGTACAAATAGGCGTCCTTTTTACAGAGCGGTTACGGGCGGGCATGTCCATACCGGGCAGGATAGGCAAGTACGACATCTGCCGGGAACTCGGCAAAGGGGCGATGGGCATTGTCTATGAAGGCTACGACCCCCTCATCGAGCGCCCGGTCGCGATCAAGACCATCCGCCCGGACCAGCTCGAGCAGACCCAGGCGGCCGAGATCCTCGCGCGCTTCAAGCGCGAGGCGCAGGCCGCGGGGCGTCTCAGCCACCCGCACATCGTCGCGATCTACGACTACGGCGAAATGGTGCCGGAAGGTGACTCGGCCCACGGTGCCCGCATCGCCTACATCGCGATGGAGTTCATCAAAGGCCGCGAGCTGAAGGACTACTTCGACGCCAACGAGCGTTTCGCGGTGAAGGATGTCGAGCGCATCATGGGCGAAATCCTGAGCGCCCTCGAACACGCTCACAGGAACGGCATCGTCCACCGCGACATGAAGCCCGCGAACATCATCCTGCTCGCCGATGGCAGTGTGAAGGTCGCGGACTTCGGCATCGCGCGCATCGAGACCTCCGAGCTGACGCAGGCCGGCACGATGCTCGGCACGCCCGCCTACATGTCGCCCGAGCAGTTCCTCGGCCAGCCGGTGGACGGCCGCAGCGACCTCTTCTCCTGCGGCGTCATCCTCTATCAGTTCCTGACCGGGGAGAAACCGTTCACCGGGACGGTGACGACGATCATGCACAAGGTGCTGAAGGAGGAGCCGCTTCCCCCTTCGACGCTGAACGTCACGTTGCCGCCCGCGTGGGACAGCGTGGTCAGGAAGGCGATGGCGAAAAGCCCGGCGGAGCGGTATCAAAGTGCTGCGGAGTTCGCGGCTGCGATCAAGAGCGCCGTCCAGCGCCAGAGCGAAGACCAGACCGTCGTCAACGTCGAGGCGACCCTGGTGCGAGGCCACGAAGCAACCCTCGTGCGAGGGGCGCCGACAGCAGGCGCTCCTGCCGCGGCTGCGACGCCGGTGTCCGCGGCCCGCATCGAGACGCCGCAGCAGCCGCAACACGCCAAGTCGCTCGCCAACCTTGCGATTCTGGGTGGTGCGGCCGCAGCCCTCCTGCTGCTGGTTGGCGGCGGCTACTTCCTGTTCCGCGGCGAGCACGCACCCGCGCCGCCGGTTGCGCAAGGCGCGCCGACTCCCTCGCCGCCTTCGGCAAGCGCGCCTGCCACGACCACTGGCACGGTCAGTGCGGCAGCTCCTGCCCCAAGCGTCGCCCCCGCACGCGCTGCCGAGCCGCCGTCCGAGCCCGGCACGATGGTCATCAGCGCGCTCGGGCTCGTCAATCCGAACGACCCGCGCTTCAAAGACGACCCCGCCGCGGCCCAGGCCGAAGCGCGCGCCGATGCCAAGCGCCAGCTCGTGGAGAAGGCGCTCGCGCTCTACGTCGACAAGCGCTCGCTCGAAAAGAACTACGGCGTGATCGCAGCGAAGCTGCTGGCGCAGCCTAATGCATTCATCAAGACGGTGCTGCAGGAAAGCCCGCCTGCCGCCGGCAAGGACGGGCTCATCACCGCCGAGGCGCGCGCCGCCGTGAAGGTGCGCGACGTGCAGAAGTCGCTCAACCAGATGTCGCGCGAGGAACGCATCGACTTCATCCGCAACAACGGCGATCCCAAGATCTCCATCGTGATGGTGATCCGTAACGCCGATACCGCGCAGGCGCTCCCGCCCAGCCGCTCGCAGCTCGCCGAGAACGTCGTGAAGGAGCGCATCAAGTCGTTCGGATTCCGCGTGTGGTCGGCTGAAGGAGAGGCGAAGACCGGGCCGAACGCGCAAAACGCGGACTTCGAGATCCAGGGCGAGGTGCGCGTGAAGCAGCTCTCCGCCCGGCTCGCCGCTTCAGGGATCACGGTGACCAAGACCGCGCTCACCTCGTGGACGGTCAAGGCCATCGACAAGGCGACCGGCGAGGAAATCTACCTCAATACCGTGAGCCCCAAAGGGCGGAGCTGGGCGACCGAGGACCAGGCGCTCGGCGACATCGGCAAGCTCGTCGGTGAGGAATTTTCAAAGAACTTCTTCCTGCAGCATTTCAATTTCGGCGCTCAGTCGGTGAGCCTCAACGTGAACGGCCTGCCTGACGCCGCGAGCGCGCGCCTGCTGTTGCGCGAGCTGCGCGCGATCCGCGCAGTGCTCGACGCCCAGCTCACGGCGGATTCCGGGCGGTTTCAACTGCGGCTCGCGGAAGGCAGCGCCGCGACCGACATCGTCCAGGACGCGGTGCTGAAGCCGCTCAACGCGAAGCTCGGCCAGAGCTGCTTCACGCTGGGCGGGGCGAGCGGGTCCACAGTTGAAGTGAATTTCTCGAGCGCGTGCGCGGAGGTCGCGGTGCGCGCGAAGCTCGAGACGATGCCGCCCGCCGGGCTCCTCACTGCGCCGGAGTCCCGCACCAAGTCCATTCTCAAGGGCGTGATCAAAGCGTAGGTCGGGCATTCATGCCCGCCACTGCCGGCGGTGGGCACAAGTGTCCACCCTGCGAAGTTCTGGCTCCGGGCACAATCCCGAGGCGTTTCAGCCCTCGGCCGCGAAGTCGACGGTTTCCTCGGCCGATTCGGCGAGGCTGTGGCCGAAGGCGAGCCTGCCCGTCCCGCGCAGCATCACTTCCTCCCGCCGCAGCACGATCTCCGCCTCTCCGGCGAAATTGACGAAGGTGCCGTTGGTGCTCTGGTCGATGAGAAAGAACTTGTCGCGCCGACGCTCGATGCGCGCGTGCACGCGCGAGGCCATGCGGTCGGCGAGCACGATCTGGCAGCCCGGATCGCGCCCGATCGCGATGCCGCTGTTCGCCTGCTCGAGCACGAAATCCTTCGCGCCGTGCCGCAACCTGAGCTTCACCGCCTTCACGGCGACGGTCGAGGCGGTCGCCATGGTCAGATCGTCGCCGCCCTGCCAGATCACTTCGCACACTTCGACGTCGTCGCCCTTGCCCTTGACCGACAGGGCGGCAATCGGGCGCGTCGAGCCGCGCAGCGGCGCCGACAGGCGATCGACCGTCGCGCGCGTGGTGATGATCTGCATCGCCTTCGCGAGGCCCGCCATGCGCGCGGCGAGATTGACCGTATCGCCGAAGACGTCTCCCTTCTCCTCGATCACCGGGCCGAAATGGAATCCGACGCGGATCGCGCGCCGGACATTGCCCACCACTTCGAGCGACGAAACCCTGAGCTGCATGTCGGAGGCGGCGAGGTGCCCGCTGTCGGCGTCGGGAAGAACGCACATCACTTCGTCGCCGATCGTCTTGATGACGCGTCCCTTGTAGCGCGCCACGATGTCGCGCATGATGCCGATGCACTCGTCCACGAGCGCCTTCGCGCGCGCATCCCCGAGCGTGTCGTAGAGCTTCGTGCTGCCCGAGATATCGGCGAACAGCACGGACATTTCGGTCGCGGACATGGCCGTCGTGCCTTCTTGTTATGGCGAATGCGCGCCCGGCGTCATGCAGGCGCGAGCGCGCGACCAATGCTAGGCGAAGATCATGCGGCTGGCAACACGCCTGCTTCACCAGTACGCCATCGCCCCGCTGAAGAGGCCGTGCAGGTCCTCGCGCGTTACCCGCCGCGGCGCGTTGCCGATGACGCGCTGCTGCGGCACCGTGCCTTCCACCAGCGCGGGAACATCGGCGACATCGAACCCGACCGCGCGCAGCCCGTTCGGAAAATCCACCGCCTGCATGAACTTCACGAGCGTCGCGGCGAGCGCTTCACCGGCGTCTGCGGGGGTCGCACCGCGCACGTCGCCGCCGAGCGCGCGCGCGCCCTCGAGGTGGCGCTCGGGACACGCCTCCGCCGTATAGCGATAGACCGCAGGCGCATTGAGGATGACCGACATGCCGTGCGAGATGAAAGGCTCATCCTGCGGATAGTCAGGCGTGCGGAATTCGCGCACGAGGCCCGAGACGGCATATGACATGCCGTGCGGCAGGTGGCAGCCGGCGTTGCCGAACGCGATGCCCGCCAGGCTCGCCGCATACATCATTTCGCTTCGCGCTTCGACATCGTTCGCGTCGTGGACCGCGCGCACGAAGTGCTGCCCGATCAGCCGCAGCGCCTCGAACGCCACCGCGTCGCTCCAGGGATTCGCGCCCTGGCTCGGCGGGCGCAGCGAGGGCCGCGCCCCCTTCGCGCGCCGCGCATAGGACACCGCGGTGATCGATTCGAGCGCATGCGACATCGCATCGAATCCGGTCGACGCGACGATAGCCGCGGGAAGCGTGCGCGTCACGGCGGGATCGACGAGCCCCGTCGTGGGCTTCAACCAGCGCGACTGAATGCCGGTCTTCGCCTTGAGCGACAGGAGATCGAAGATCGCGATGCCGGTCGCCTCCGAGCCCGTTCCGGACGTCGTGGGACAGGCGATGTGCGGCTTGAGCGGGCCGGGTACGGGCTGGCCCGCGCCGACCGGTGCGTTGACGTAGGTCAGGAACTCCGCGGGATGCGTGGAATAGAGATTCGCCGCCTTGCACGTGTCCATCACCGAGCCGCCACCGACGGACACGAACCCGTCGAAGTTTCCTTCGCGCGCGAAGCGCGCTGCCTGCTTGAATGAGGCATCGGTCGGCTCCACCTTGACTTCGTCATACACCGCGAAGTCCACGCCCGCCGCCTTGAGGGATTGCACCACGGTCTCGAAATGCGGCAGCCTGCGCACACGCGCGTCGGTGTACACCGCGACCCGAGTCATGCCCAGCGCTTTCGCCTGATCTCCCGCTTCGTTGAGGCACCCCGCACCGAACGTGAGGCGCGCGGCGTCGATGGTAAAGGCATCGTCTCCGATGCCGGTGTTCGCGAAGTATGCGTGGCAGCAACCCATGGTGCTTTCTCCTTCAGACGTTTGCGCGGCGCGGCTCATGCGCGTCGGCGCGGATCATGTCGGCGGCCTTCTCGGCGATCATCACGACCGGTGCGTGCGTGTTGCCCGAGGTGAGCGTCGGCATGATGGAGCAGTCCGCAACCCGCAGGCCCGCGATGCCGTGGACGCGCAGCCGCTCATCGACCACCGCCATCGCATCGCTGCCCATGCGGCAGGTGCCCGCCGGATGAAAGATCGTCGCCCCGTGATTGCGTGCAAACTCGAGCAGCGCGGGGTCGTCCGCGGCGTCCGCACCCGGACGGTACTCCTCCGCGATATATTCGCCGAGCGCCGGCTGCGCGGCAAGGCGCCGCGCGAACTTGATGCCTTCGACAGCACAGCGGCAATCGACTTCGCTCGTGAGATAGTTGGGTTGCAGCGCCGGCGGCTCGAAAGGATCCGGAGACTTGATCATCACGCTACCACGCGATTCGGGCCGCAGCTGACAGACGGAGAAGGTGCATCCCGACCATTCGTGCGGTTTCCCCCCCGCCATGTCCGCCGAGAGCGTGGCGAAGTGGAACTGGATGTCGGGCGTCTTCGACTCCGGCATCACGCGCGTGAAGAGCCCGCCCTGGTTGATGCCGATCGCGAGCGGACCGGTGCGAAAGAAAAGCCACTTGAGACCGATCCTGAGCTTTCCGGCCAAGGTGCGCAGTTCGTCGTTGGTCGTGATCGGCCTGCGCACCTTGTAGATCAGCCGATGTTGAAGATGGTCCTGCAGGTTCTCTCCGACACCGGGCAGGTCCTTCACCACCGGAATGCCCATTTCCCGCAGAAAAGACGCGCGCCCCACGCCGGAGAGCTGAAGCAGCTGCGGGCTCTGCAGCGCCCCGGCCGCGAGGATCACTTCGCGTGCCGCGCGAACTGTGCGCTCCAGGCCGTGCCGGCGATACTTCACGCCGGTCGCGCACTGCCCGGAGAAGGTCATCCCCGTGGCGTGCGCCTCGGTCTCCACCCGCAGGTTGGGCCGTTTTAGCGCCGGACGCAGATAGGCCGTCGCCGACGAACAGCGCCACCCGCGGCAGGTGAAGAGCTGATAGTAGCCCACGCCTTCCTGCCGCGCGCCGTTGAAGTCGGCGTTGCGCGGCACGCCCAGCGCCTCCGCCGCGCGGATGATGGCCTCGATCAGCTCGTGCGGCTCACCGATGTCGGAGCACCACACGGGACCGTCGGCACCGTGCCACTCGCTCGCGCCGCGCGTGTTGTGCTCGAGCTTGCGGAAATACGGCAGCACGTCGCGCCACGCCCAGCCGCGATTCCCGAGCCTCGCCCAGCGATCGTAGTCCTCGGGCTGACCGCGCACGTAGATGAGACCGTTGATCGACGAGGAGCCGCCGAGACCGCGTCCGCGCGGCCAGTACACCCGGCGGCCGTTCATGCCGGGCTCGGGCTCGGTATGGAAGCGCCAGTTGTAGACCGGGTGGAACATGGTCCTGCCATAACCGATCGGGATGTGGATCCATGGAGAGCGGTCGCGCGGTCCCGCCTCCAGCAGCAGGACGGTATGGCGGCCGTCCTCCGACAACCGGTTTGCAAGCACGCAGCCGGCCGACCCTGCGCCCACGATCACGTAGTCGTAGGTCTCGCGCTGTGCGTCGGACACGGGCTCAGTCCAGCGTGATGCCGGCGCGGCGGCCGACCTGAGCGATGCGCTCGCGCTCCGCCCGGATGAAGGCCCTGAATTCCTCCGGCGATTCGGGATGCGCCGTCGCGCCGCTGCGGCTCATCGCTTCGACCACTTCGGGCGCGCTCAATACGGCGACGATCTCGCGGTGCAGCCGCGCGACGAGCGCCGGCGGCGTGCGTGCCGGAAGCGCGATGCCCCACCATTGAACGATTTCATAGCCGGGCACGGTCTCCGCCACCGGCGGCAGCTCGGGCAGCAGCGGGTCGCGCCGCGCGCCGGTCGTCGCGAGCACCCGGATCCGGCCCGCGCGTCCGTGGGGCATGGCGACGAGCGGTGAGGTGATGAGCACCTGGATCTGGCCGGCGATCATGTCGGTCATCGCCGGCGCCGCGCCCTTGTACGGCACGTGCAGCATGTCGATATCCGCGAGCACGTTCAGCATCGCGCCGGCGAGATGCGCGGGCGAGCCGTTTCCCGCCGAGCCGTAGTTGAGCTTTCCCGGCCGCGCCCTGGCGAGCCGCACCAGCTCCGCGACGCTGCCCGCGCCGAGGTTCGCATTCACGGTCAGCACGTTGGCGACCCACGCGATGCGCGAGACGGCGATGAAATCGCGCTCGGTGTCGTACGGGAGCTTCTTCGACAGCGCCGGAAGCGAGGCGAAGGAAGTCGCGGTGGCGAGGAGCAGCGTGTGGCCGTCCGGCGCGGCGTTCCTGGCAATCTCCACGCCGATCACGCCGCTCGCACCGGCGCGGTTGTCCACGATTACCTGCTGATTCAGGCGCTGGGCAAGACGCGCCGCGACGATGCGCGCGAGTATGTCGGGCGAGCCGCCGGGCGGAGAAGGCACGAGGAAACGGATCGGGCGCGCGGGATAAGAGTCGGCCTGAGCGGTGGCGTGCGCCGCAAGCGCGAAGGCGAACGCGAGCGAGCGCAGCCGCCTCGGGACGCGCATCAGTAGTAGGCCGCCTTGACGCCGGGCGGCGGCGAATAACGGAAAGTGCCGCGCTTCAGTATCGCTTCCTTGCCGCCGTGCTTCTCGATGTGCGCGCGCTGGTCGGCGCGCGCCTCGCGGTCGGCCGCTTCGGGATCCACCACTTTGCGCAGCGCCGCCTCGCACGCCGACACCACTTCGCGATAGGCGGGGTCCGGCCCGAGATCGACGCGCTCGTACGGATCGCGCTCGAGGTCGAACAGCATCGGCGGCAGGCCGACGTAATGAATGTACTTGTGGCGGCCGTGCCGGATCATGTAGGCGCCGCAGATCGCGCCTGCCGCGTGGTACTCCGAGAGGATCGTCCGCTCGGGTTTCGCGCCGCAGGCGATGTCGATCAGCGAATGTCCCGGCAATGCGGCATCGTCCGGGTCGGGCTTCGCGCCGAGCGCGTCGATGAAAGTCGGAAACGCGTCCACCAGCGTCACCGGCGTCTCGCACACCGCGCCCGCGGGAATCCCGGGGCCGGCCAGGATGAGCGGGATGCCGGCCGATTCCTCGTACATCGTCGACTTGCCCCAGAAGCCGCGCGTGCCGAGGTTGTCGCCGTGGTCGCTCGAGTAAATCACCCGCGTGGATGCGGCGAGCCCGGTTTCTTCGAGCGCGTTGAGGATCTTGCCGATGTTGTCGTCGAGAAACGAGACCAGCCCCATGTACGCAGCGATCGCCCGCCGCACCATCGGCGCATCGAACGGCTCGTCGAAGCACAGGCACTTGCGCATCGCGTCGAGGAAAGGATGGCGCGGGCGCTTTTCGTGCTCGTACAAGTCGGGCCACGGTACCTGATCCTCGGGATAGAGGTCGTAGAACTGCGGCGGCGCGATCAGCGGGAAGTGCGGCGAGACGAAGCCGACGTAGAGCGCCCACGGCTTGTCGCGACGTCGCGGCGCCGCCTCCTCGAGCCAGCGCACGGTTGCCTGCGCGATGCTGCGGTCGTAATGGGTGTACTCCGATTCGCCGCGCCCCGCTTCGGGCCCGAGCTTCGCCGAGCCCGGCCGCCGCGGCAGCTCGTCGCGGATGAGACCGAGGAGGTCGCCCACGCCGTTCACGATGTGGAGCGGCAGGATCTCCTCGTCGAAGCCGTTGCGGTGCGGATCGGAATCGACGTAGTGCAGCTTGCCGATCGAAGTCACGCGATGACCCTGCGCCATCAGACGGTGTCCCCACGACGGCACGCGACCGTCATAGGCGATCGCGTTGTCCCAGTAACGGATGCGATGGACGTACTGGCCGGTCGCGAACGCCGCGCGAGCGGGGACGCAGATCGGACAGTTGGTGTACGCGTTGGTGAAGCGCGTGCCGCGCGCGGCGAGCCGGTCGAGATGCGGCGTGCGGATCATGGAATGGCCGTACGAGCCGAGCACGCGCTTGTTGTGCTCGTCGGACATGATGAAGACGAGATTGGCTGGTTGCATGGCGTCTCCGTAGAGGCCCGTATGGTGACATGGTTCCCCGCGAAGCGACAAACGAACGGGCGGAGCGCCCTCTGCTAAACTCGGCGCGCCATGCGCATCCGCACCCGCAGCAGCGTCCCGGCTGAACGCTGATGGGCGGCTTCGAGTCCCTGACCCTCGAAGTCGCCTTGTGGGCGACGGTCGTCATCGCATTCGCCGGATTCGTGCAGGGCGCGCTGGGTCTCGGCTTCCCGATGGTGGCGACGCCGCTCATCGCCTTCACCACCGATATGAAAACCGCGGTGATCTGGGTGCTGCTGCCGTGCCTCGCAGCGGTCGCCGCCAACGTCGCCAAGACCGGCGCGCTGCGCGAAGCGCTCGCGCAGTTCTGGATGATGCCGCTCTACATGCTGGTCGGCGCGGCGATCGGCACGCGGCTCTTCATCATGGCGCCGCAGTTCCCGTACTCGCTGCTGCTCGCCGCGATGATTCTGCTCTATCTCAATCTCGATCGCCTGGGTCGCGCGCGCTGGACCGCGCTCGAGACGCACCGCGGCTTTTTCGCGGCGGTCTTCGGCGTCGCGGCGGGCATGTCGGAAGGGATGGCGAACATCGCCGCACCGCCGCTCCTCGTCTTCTATCTTGCGCTCGGGCTCTCGCCCGCGATGCTGGTGCAGGCGCTCAACATCTGCTTCTTCGTCGGGAAGTCGACGCAGTTCGCGACCCTTGCGACCGTAGGCGGCGTGCCGGTGGTGCAGTGGCTGGCGACGCTCCCGCTCGTGCTCGTTGCCACGGTCACCGTACTCTATGGCATGAAGGTGCGCACGCGGCTCGACGCGGCGACCTACCGCCGGTGGCTCAAGCACGCGCTGTTCGTGATGGCGCTGCTGCTGCTCGTGCAATACGCCTACGGCCTCGTCACGACGGGCACCCCATGAAAAAGGCCGGCGCTGCGGCCGGCCCGGTGAATGCGCAACGCGCGGCGCTCAGGCCGTGGTCTTTTCCAGCAGCTTCTGCAGCTCGCCGCTCTGGTACATCTCCATCATGATGTCGGCTCCGCCGATGAACTCGCCGTTGATGTAGAGCTGCGGAATCGTCGGCCAGTTGGCGTATTCCTTGATGCCCTGCCGGATCTCGGAATCCTCGAGCACGTTCACGGTGTACGGCTGCTCCACGCCGCAGGCGCGCAGGATGCCGATCGCGTTGGCCGAAAAGCCGCACTGGGGAAAGTCCGGCGTGCCCTTCATGTACAGCACGACCCGGTTCCTGGTGACCTGATCACGGATAACGTCCTGAATGCTCATCGTTTCTCCAATAGTTGACAATTTCACTCGGCTTTAGAGTGTAGCGGCGGGCGCCCCCGCGCGTCAAGCGCTTCGGCCGCCGCTCACCCGTTCGCGGCCGGCGAGGTCGCGCCACGTCCTCACGTCCTCGAATCCCGCCGCCCCGAGCAGCGCGCGGCACGCTGCGCCGTGCTCATAGCCGTGCTCGACGAGGAACGTCGCGCCCGGGGTGACATGGCGTCCCGCATGGGCCACGATGCGGCGGATGGCGGCGAGTCCATCGGCGCCCGCGACGAGCGCGCTGCGGGGCTCGTAGCGAAGGTCGCCCTGCGCGAGATGGGTATCGCGATCCGCGACATACGGCGGATTCGCGACGACGAGATCGAAGCGCTGATCCCCGCAAGGCTCGTACCAGTCGCCGTGCGCGAGACGCACATTGAGAACCCCGATGCGCTCCACGTTTTCGCGCGCGACGGCGAGTGCGTCCTGCGATGCGTCCACCGCATACACTTCCGCGCGCGGGCGTGCCCATGCGAGAGCGATCGCAACACAGCCGCTGCCCGTCCCGAGATCGAGCACGCGACACGGCCTGTTGGCCGGGATGCGTTCGAGCGCAAGTTCGACGAGAAGCTCCGTCTCCGGGCGCGGAATGAGGACCGCGGGTGTCACGCGGAATTCGAGACCGTAGAACTCGCGCCGGCCGGTGATGTAGGCGGCGGGCTCACCCTCAGCGCGACGGGCGACGGCCGCTTCGAAGGCGCGCGCCTCCTCCGGGGTGAGCGGTGCGTCCGGATAAGCGGCGAGATGGGTCGTGTCCTTCCCAAGCACGTGCGCAAGCAGGATGCGCGCGTCGATCGCGTCAATCGTGCGCCGCGCCGCGGCGAGCGCTGCTCCTATCGTCGCCACGGCGCATGCGGGGTTCAGGCGGTCGCTTCCTCGCCCAATTGCGCGAGCTGCTCTGCCTGGTGCTCGGCGATCAGCGCATCCGTCAGCTCGAAGAGGTCGCCGTCCATGATCTGCGCGATCTTGTAGAGCGTGAGATTGATGCGGTGGTCCGTGACCCGCCCCTGCGGGAAATTGTAGGTGCGGATGCGCTCCGAGCGATCGCCGCTGCCGATGAGCGACTTGCGAGTGGCGGCGGTCTTCATCTGCTGTTCGCGGATCTGCTTGTCCTTCAGCCGCGCGGCGAGCACCGCGAGCGCGCGCGCCTTGTTCTTGTGCTGCGAGCGGTCGTCCTGGCACTCGACCACGAGCCCGGTCGGAAGGTGCGTGACCCGGATCGCGGAATCGGTCTTGTTGACGTGCTGCCCGCCCGCCCCCGAGGCGCGGAAAGTGTCGATGCGCAGCTCCGCCGGGTTGAGCACCACGTCGGCGATCTCGTCCGCTTCCGGCATCACCGCCACGGTGCAGGCGGAGGTGTGGATGCGCCCCTGCGTTTCGGTCGCCGGCACGCGCTGCACGCGATGCCCGCCGGACTCGAACTTGAGCTTGGAATAGGCGCCGCGGCCGATGATCTTGGCGATGATCTCCTTGTAGCCGCCGAGATCGGACGGGCTCTGCGAGATCACTTCCACCTGCCAGCCGTTGCGCTCGGCAAAGCGCGTGTACATGCGGAAGAGATCGCCCGCGAAAAGCGCCGATTCGTCACCGCCGGTGCCGGCGCGGATCTCGAGGAAGATGTTGCGCTCGTCGTTGGGGTCCCTGGGCAGAAGCTGTTTCTGCAGTTCCGCTTCGATCCTGCCCAGGCGCTCGCGCGTTTCCCGGATCTCGGATTCCGCGAACTCGCGCATCGTGGGGTCGCCCGACATCTCCTGCGCGGTCTCGATGTCCGCTTCCCCGCTGCGATAAGCCTCGTAGAGCTTGACCACCGGCGCGATCTCGGCGTGCTCGCGCGAGAGCCGGCGATAGTTGTCCATGTCGGCGGTCGCGTTCTCCGAGGACAGGAGCTGATTGATCTCCTCCAGCCGGCGCGAGAGCTGCGCGAGCTTGGCGACGATGCTCTCTTTCATCGGGCGCCCGCTTTCGGGTGCAGGGGATCGTTCTTCACTGCGGGCGGTGGATCTGGTAGAGGCGCCCGAGGATCTCGGCGAGCGCCTCGCGCTCGCCCGCCGCGGCGTGGCTGAGCGCGTGCGTGGGACCGTGCATGAGCTTGTTCGTGAGCGCGTGCGAAAGGTGCTCCATGACGAGCCGCGGATCGTCGCCGCGCTCGAGCCGTCGCAGTGCCCGCTCGATCGCGTGGCGGCGCGCACGCTCGGCCGTATCGCGCAGTGCGCGGATCGCCGGAACGAGCTCGCGGTTCTCGAGCCAGTGCATGAAGTCCGACACCTGGTTCTCGATGATGACTTCGGCCTGCGTCACGGCATTGCGGCGGATGTCCATCCCCTCGCGCGCGATGCGGCCCAGATCGTCCACGGTGTAGAGGAAGACATCGTCGAGCTTCGCCACCTCGCCCTCGATGTCGCGCGGCACGGCGAGATCGAACATGAGCATCGGGCGGTGCTTGCGCGCCTTGAGCGCGCTCTCGACGACGCCCTTGCCGATCAGGGGCAGCGGGCTTGCGGTGCTCGCGACCACGATGTCGTGCACGGCGAGCTGCGCCGGCAGCTCATTGAGCGAGATGGTTCGACCGATGAATCGCTCCGCCAGCTGCTGCGCCCGCTCCGGCGTGCGGTTCGCAAATGTGACGCGCCGCGGGTGGCGCGCGCCGAAATGCGCCGCCACCAGCTCGATCATCTCGCCCGCCCCGATATAGAGCACGCTCTGCTCGGCGATGCTCGGGTAGATGCGCTCGGCAAGCTCGACCGCGGCGGAAGCCATCGAGACGGTGCTCGCCCCGATGTCGGTCTCGCTGCGCACCGCCTTGGCGACCGAGAACGTCTTCTGAAAGAGCTTGCTCAGGAGCCAGCCGAGCGTGCCCGCGGCCTGGGCGGTGCGCACCGCCTGCTTGAACTGGCCGAGGATCTGCGGCTCGCCCAGCACCATCGAATCGAGCCCGCTCGCCACGCGAAACGCGTGCTTGACCGCCTGCGCCTGCGGCAGCTTGTAGAGGTAGGGCTCGACCTGGTTCGGTTTCATCCGGTGGTAGCTCGCGAGCCACTCGGTCGCGAGCTCGGGCTCCGCGGTCGCACAGTACACTTCGGTGCGGTTGCAGGTGGAGATGATCGCCGCCTCGCGCACCGGCTGGCGATCGACGAGATCGCGCAGCGCCGCAGTCAGCATTTCGGCGTGGAACACCAGCTGCTCGCGCACGGAAAGCGGCGCGGTCTGGTGATTGACGCCGAAGGCGAAAAGCTGCATGTCGTCCGGGGCCTGCGAAAAAGGGGCTATATTCTATATGCTGTATTCGCGCGCTGCCATGCAGCCTGCAGGATCCGGGCGTGCCGACTATTTCCACGGCCAGTCCGATCCAGGGTGTCTGCTATAGTGCCATCGCATGTTCACACCGGTAATCTCGCCCCAGGCCGCGGGCGCTCTCGCGATGGCCGGACTGACTGAAACGCTCGCCCGCTTCATCGGCACGACGCACTCCGGCGATATTCCGCCGGAGGCGATGGAGAAAGCAAAGAAGGCCATCGCGGACACCTTCGCGGTGATTCTCGCAGGCGCAGGCAGCGAAGTCGCCACGCCGCTCCTGCGCTACCTCGGGCAGGCGGGCGAAAGCGGCAGCGCCCCGATCCTCGGCACCGCGCGCACCGCCGCACCGGAAATCGCCGCGCTCGTGAACGGCACGTTCGGGCACGCCCTCGACTTCGACGACGTGCTTTCGATGATGCCCGCGCATCCGAGCGCGGTCATCCTTGCCGCGCTCTGCGCAAGTACCGACAGCGCGCAGCTGAGCGGCGCGCGACTGCTCGAAGCCTACGCGCTCGGCATCGAGGCGGGCGGCAAGATCGGGCTCGGCATCACGGTCGGCCATTATCACCGCGGCTTCCACGGCACCGGCACGCTCGGCATCTTTTCCGCGCTCGCGGCGCTCGCCAGGCTGCACCGGCTCGAGGTCGAGACGACGCGCATCGCGTTCGGCATCGCCGCGTCGATGGCGAGCGGGCTGCAGCGCAATTTCGGGACCATGGCGAAGCCGCTGCACACCGGCTGGGCGGCGAGAAGCGCGCTCGCCGCCACGCGGCTTGCCGCCTGCGGATTCACCGCAGCGCCGGATGTGCTCGAAGCGAAAGCCGGCTTCTTCGCCGCTTACGGGGTGGCGGAGTCGGATCCGCACGTGAGCGCCGCGAGCCTCGGCAGGCCGTGGGTGCTGCTCGATCCCGGCATCGCGCTCAAGAAATTTCCCTGCTGCTACGCCTCGCACCGCGGCATGGACGGCGTGCTCGAACTGAAGCGGCGGCATCGTTTCGCGGCGGAGGACGTCGAGCGCCTCGCCTGCCGCATGCCGCCGGGCGGAATGCGCGTGCTCACCTATCCGCGCCCGAAGACCGGGCTTGAAGGAAAGTTCAGCCTCGAATACGCGCTTGCCGCCGGCGCGCTCGACGGGCGCTACACCCTCCGGACGTTCACCGACGAAGCCGTGCAGCGCCCCGCGATCGCCGCGCTGCTCGAGCGCATCCGCGCGACGGAGGATGCGGCATGCAGGGGCGACGATCCGCTGTTCGAGAAGCGCAGCCCGGGAAGCCGCGGCTTCGTCGAAGTCGATCTCGTGCTGAGGAACGGCGTGCGCGACACCGTCCGCATCGACAAACCCCCGGGACACCCCGCGCGCGAGCTCACGTGGGACGACATCCGCGCCAAGTTCGCGGATTGCGCGAGCCACGCGTGCCTTCCGCCCGAGCGCGCGCGCGAAGCGCTCGAACGCATCGTGCAACTCGAGTGCGTGGAAGACGTGAACGAGCTGCTCGCGCTCATGCAGCTCCACTGACCCGGCGAGGCGCCTCATGGAAGCGATGTACACCGTAAGCGAAGAGCAGGCTGCGATACTGGAAACGGTCAAGCGGTTCGTCGATGAGGAAGTGCGGCCGCGTGCGGCGCAGCTCGACGCCGATCCCGATCCTGCCGCGGGCTTTTCGTGGGAAATCGTCGAGAAGGCGCACGTGCTCGGCATCCGCACCATGACGCTCTCCGAGAAATGGGGCGGCCTCGGCACCGATTCGCTCACCACCGCAATGGTGATCGAGGAACTCGCCAGGGGCGACATCGGAGTCTCGGTGATCTTCGCGCAGACGCTCAAGATCGCGCAGATCATGGAGAAGGCGCTGAACGCGGAACAGCAGGCGCGCGTGCTGCCCCGGTTTTCCGCCGATCCGCGCGGCATGCTCGCGATCGGCATCACCGAGCCCGACAACGCTTCGAACTACTTTCTGCCGCATCCCGTTCCGTTCCGCACGCAAGCCCGAAGAGCGCAGGGCGGCTGGGTGGTGAACGGCATGAAGCACTTCATCTCGAACGGCAACCGCGCGAGCTACTACCTGCTCTTCGTGCAGACCGAGCCCGGGAAGCCGATGGCGGAGGGTGCGACGTGTTTTCTGGTGGAGCGCGGGCGTTCCGGCTTCACCCTCGGGCGCGTGCACGACAAGATGGGCGAGCGGCTCGCGAACAACGCCGAGCTGATTTTTCAGGACTGCTTCATTCCCGATGAAAACGTCGTCGGCGAGCCGGGCAAGGGGTTCGGCGTGCTCGCGGAATTCTTTCCGCAGAGCAACGCTTATGCCGCGGCGACCATCCTCGGTGTCGCGGTTGCGCTCTACCGCAAGGCGGTCGATTGGGCTCAAGTACGCGTGCAGGGCGGAAAGCGCCTGATCGAGCACGACGGCATTCGCGCGCAGATTGCGGAAATGCGCATGCTGATCGACGCTTCGCGCGCCTACCTCCATCGCGCGGCGTGGCTCGCTGACCATCAGTCGCACGGTTGGGACCGGACGCTCGGCGCGCTGCCCAAGGCGATGGCCTCGCAGTGCGCGTGGAAGATCGCGACGTGGACGATGGAGATCCACGGCGGCCACGGCTACATGAAGGAGTTCGGCGTGGAGAAACTCGTGCGCGACGCGGCGGCGTTCCTCCATTCCGACGGGGTCAACCGCACGCTCTTCCTCAAGGCCGCCAATTTCATGTTCAGGGAATGACGCGATGAAAGCGCTGCTCTTGCGCGGACCGCACGCGCCCTTCGAGCTCACCACCGTGCCCGATCCGGTGGCGGGTCCCGGCGAAGCGGTCGCCCGCGTGCTCGCCTGCGGCTCGGGGCTCACCATCCAGCACATCAAGGCGGGGCGCATTGCGGCCGAATTCCCGCGCGTCATCGGACACGAGATCACCGGCGAGATCGTCGAAACGGGTGCCGGCGTGCAGGGGCTCGCGGTGGGCGATGCCGTGACCGCCTATTACTACCTCTACTGCGGACACTGCCGCTGGTGCCTCGCGAATCTCGAGCCGTTGTGCGAGAGAAGCGGCGGCAACGTCGGCAAGAACTGCGACGGCGGCTACGCCGAGTACATTCGCCTCCCCGCGCGCAATTTCATCAAGCTGCCTTCGACACTCGATCACCGCGCGCATCCGGCGGAAATCGGCGTGGTGATGGACGCGCTCGCCACGCCTTACAAGGTCCTCAGGCGCGCCCACGTGAAAGCCGGCGAAACCGTGGCCGTATTCGGAGCCGGGGGTGGGCTCGGTATCCATCAGCTCATGCTGGCGAAATGGGCACGGGCACGCGTCATCGCGATCGATGTGAAGCGCGAGAAGTTCGATGCGTGCCGCAAGGCCGGCGCGGACGAAACGATCGACGCGCGGAGCGGCGATCCGGTGGAAGCGGTCATGGATTTGACGCGCGGCGCCGGTGTCGATGTGGCGATCGATTACGTCTCGAGCACCGCAACGCTGGAGGCGGCCGCGCGCAGCCTCGGCCCGCGCGGGCGTATGGTGACGCTGGGCGGCGCCGGCGAGACGTTCCGCGCCTCGTCGCTGGAGATGCTCGTGAAGGAGCAGGCGCTGCTCGGAAGCCGCTACGTGAGCCGGATCGAAGTGGTCGAGACGCTCGAACTCGTCGCGCGCCGCGAGGTGTGGCCGATCGTGACCGACGTCCGGCCGATGGCGGAGGCTGAAGCGCTGCACGCGCGCGTCGAGGCGGGTGAGGTCATCGGCCGCGCCGCACTCACCATCGGTTAGCTGCGCCGAATTCCTCGACGCCGGTCGGAATAGGCTCCGTGTAGCGGCATCGAACGATGAACGGCAGAAGGCGCTTGCTCACACTTCGACTCCGTGCTGACGCGCTTCGCTCAGTGCGAACGGACTTTTTCTACAGCCGTTAGACTCTCTTCAAGGACGCCTCTTCACGCTTTTCCTTTACGGAAAAGCGCGTCGAGCTTCTGCTCGTAGGCGTGGTAGTCGAGATAGTCGTAGAGCTCGTCGCGCGTCTGCATGGTCTCGAGCACGCCTTTCTGCGTTCCGTCCTTGCGGACCGCCTGGTAGACGCGCAGCGCCGCCGCGTTCATCGCGCGGAACGCGGAAAGCGGATAGAGCGCGAGCGCAACGTTCGCCGCGCGCAGCTCGTCGACGGTGAAGAGCGGCGTCTTGCCGAACTCGGTGATGTTGGCGAGGATCGGCACCTTCACCGCATCGGCGAACCTGCGGTACATCGCGAGCTCGGTGATCGCTTCCGGAAAGATCATGTCCGCGCCCGCCTCGACGCACGCGCACGCGCGCTCGATCGCGGCGTCGAGCCCCTCCACCGCGAGCGCATCGGTGCGCGCCATCACGACGAAATGGGGATCGGTCTTCGCGTCCACCGCCGCCTTGATGCGGTCCACCATCTCCTGCTGCGAGACCAGTTCCTTGTTGGGGCGGTGCCCGCAGCGCTTGGCGCCGACCTGGTCCTCGATGTGCATGCCCGCCGCGCCGAACTTGATGAGCGACTTCACCGTCCGGGCGATATTGAAGGCGCTTGACCCGAACCCGGTATCGGCATCCACGAGGAGCGGCAGCTCGCACGCATCCGTGATGCGCCGCACGTCGGTCAGCACGTCGTCGAGATTGCTGATACCGAGGTCCGGCAGCCCCAGCGATCCGGCGGCGACCCCGCCGCCCGAGAGGTAGATTGCGCGGTAGCCCACCCGGGCGGCGAGCCGCGCGTGATAGGCGTTGATCGCACCGATGACCTGAAGGGGTTTCTCCGCTGCAACGGCGGCCCGCAGCCGCGCGCCGGCGGAAGCGGGAAGCTGCACGGATTGCGGTGAATTCATGGTGTCTCCTGAAGTGCCCGCCCTGCGGCGGCCAACCGCAGGCGCGACCGTAATATGGACTGCTGAGCGCGCGACGGCACACGACAAGCGCCCGTCACGATAGCACGGCAGGGCATATTCCGCCAGCCGGGCGGCGGTGGCATAATCCGGAACTGATCTCACGATCCGGACTTCCGACATGCCCCGAAAATCCACCTCGGCCCCGGGCAAGCTCACGGGCACCCAAAGCATCGAGCGCTCGCTGATTCTGCTGCGTGAGATCGCGGCGCACAACCGCAACGGCTCGCGGCTCCTCGATCTCGCGACGCGCACCGGACTGCAGCGCCCGACCGTGCACCGCATGCTGAAGTGCCTCGCGGCGGAGAACATGGTGCAACAGGATCTCGACAGCCACCGCTACTTTCTGGGCCCGATGGTGTTCGAGCTGGGATTGACCGCGGCGCCACGCTTCAACCTGCGCGAGATCTGCCATCCCTCGCTCACGCGCATCGCGGAGGCGACCGGAGACACGGTATTCCTTACACAGCGCAGCGGGCTCGACGGCCTGTGCCTCGACCGCCGCGAAGGCGCATTCCCGATCAAGACCTTCACGCTGGAGATCGGCATGCGCCGGCCGCTCGGAGTCGGCATCGGCAGCCTTGCGATCCTCTCCGCGCTGCCCGACGAGGAGATCCGCCACATCATCGCGACCAACGCGCCGCGGCTCACCGAGTACGGACTCTCCGCCGCCGCGCTCCACTCGCAGGTGAAGAAGGCGCAGAAGCTCGGCTACGCGGTGCGCGAGACGCCGTCGCTCGCGGGCGTGCGCTCGATCGGACAGGCGCTCCACAACCGCAGCGGCGTGCCGTTCGCGGCGCTCTCGGTCTCGGCGATCTCGAGCCGCATGACGGAAAAGCGCGTGGCCGAGCTGGCGGTGCTGCTCAAGAACGAGGCGCGGCTCATCGAAAAGCAGCTCGCCACCGGAGCCGACGGCCGCTGAGGCGCCCGCCCCCGTCTTTCGCAACCCGATGTCCACCGGTCCCACATTGCCGCGCAAGGCGTTTGCGCGCGAGGCGCGCGGGCCGCTCGACGGTGTGCGCGTGCTCGATCTCTCGCGCGTCGTAGCGGGCAACATGGTGAGCCTGCTGCTCGCCGACTTCGGTGCCGAAGTGATCAAGATCGAGCCGCCGGAGGGCGACCCGCTGCGCGACTGGCTGGTGAACGGCATCGCGGCCAACTGGAAGGTCTATGCGCGCAACAAGAAAAGCGTCTGCCTCAATCTGCGCAAGCCCGAAGCGAAGGCGCTCCTTCTGAAGCTCGTCACGACGGCCGGCATCTTCATCGAGAACTTCCGGCCCGGCACGCTGGAGAAGATGGGGCTCGGGCCGGAGGTGCTGCACGCGCACAATCCGAAGCTCGTCATCGTGCGCGTGACCGGCTGGGGCCAGACCGGTCCGTACCGCCACAAGCCGGGGTTCGGCACGCTCGCCGAGGGCATGTCGGGTTTCGCCGCGCTCAACGGGTTCGAAGACCGCGAGCCGGTGCTGCCGCCGATGCAGCTTGCGGACTGCACCGCGGGCACCTACGGCGCGTTCGCCGCATTGATCGCGCTGCGGCACGTCGAAGTGAGCGGCGGGCCCGGACAGGTCATCGACGTGTCTCTCCTCGAGCCGCTCTTCTCTTTCATGGGGCCGCAGGCGGCGAGCTATCGCGCGAGCGGGAAGCTGCGGCCGCGCACCGGCAGCCGCTCCACCACCGCCGCCCCGCGCAATGCCTATCGCACGCGTGACGGAAGCTGGGTGTGCATGTCGGCATCGACGCAGGCGATGACCGAGCGGCTGTTTCGCGCCATCGGCCGCGCCGACCTGATCGAGCACCCGCGCTATCGCACCAACGCGCTGCGCGTGCAGCACGCCGCTGAGCTCGATGCGATCATCGGCGAATTCATCGGCCGCATGACGCTCGCGGAGAATCTGGAGTTTTTCGATCGCCACGAGGTGACGGTCGGGCCGATCTACGACATCTCGCAGATCCTGGCCGATCCGCACGTCGCGGCGCGCGAGATGGTCGTCGAATATCCGGACGAGGAGATGGGCGCGATCCCGATGCACGGGGTCGTGCCGCCGCTTTCGGTGACGCCCGGCGCGGTGAGGCTGCCGGCGCCGAAGCTCGGCGAGCACAACGCGGAGATCCTGAAAGGACTGGGACTGCGCGACGAAGATCTGGCGCAGCTCGCGGCGCACGATGTAATCTACGCGGGCGCGCAACGCAGGAAGGCGAGCCCGTCCGCGCAGTAACGCACCCCGCACATTCCACGAGGAGGTTTCATGCCCCGAGCTTTACCCGTCTGGCGCTCGCTGCTCTATGTGCCGGCGAACGTCGAGAAATACGTGGAGAAGGCGCACACGCGCGGCGCCGACGTGATCCAGCTCGATCTCGAGGACAGCGTCCCGCCCGCCGAGAAGGCGCATGCGCGCACGCTCGTGGAAAGGAACGCCGCGCGGGTGCGGCGCGGTGGTGCCGATGTCGTCGTCCGCATCAACCAGCCGCTTGCGCTCGCGGTGCGCGACCTCGAGCACTCCATACTTCCCGACGTCGACGGCATCGCGTGCACCAAGATCGACAGCGCTTCGCACGTGAAGCTCCTGGACGAGCTCGTCACCGACCTCGAAGAGAAGCGCGGCATGCCGGTGGGGCACACCCGGTTCATCACCATGATCGAGACCGCGGACGCCTACACCCGCATCGACGAGATTCCACGCGCAAGCCCGCGCGTCGCGGCGATGAACATCGGCGGCGAGGACTTCGCGCTCGACTGCGCGATGCAACCGGACGACGACGTGCTGCTCCACCCCAAGCAGCGCATGATCATCGCCGCGCGCGCGGCCGGCGTGATGCCGCTCGGCTTCATCGGCACGGTCGCCGACTTCAGCGACTGGGAGCGCTTCCGGCAGATGGTGCGCCGTTCGCGCCGCTTCGGCTTCGACGGCGCGGGGTGCATCCATCCGGGTCAGGTCAAGATCGTGAACGAGGAATACACGCCGAGCGCCGAGGAGGTGGAGTACGCGCGCAAGGTGATCCGCATGGACGAAGAAGCGGCGGCAAGCGGGCGCGGCTCGTTTCAGATCGACGGCAAGATGATCGATATCCCGGTCGTGGTACGGGCGCGCAATCTCATCGCGCGCTTCGAGGCGATCAAGGCGCGCGAAGCGAAAACACTCGCCGCTGCGCGCGGATGAGAATTCACCTTGAACCGGCTGCTTCATGCGCATATACTGTGCGCATGAGTTTGCGCATGGAGCCCTCGAGATGACCGCCCGAGCTGCCCCGCTGCGACGGCGCAAGAGAGCCGCCAACCTGAGCGTGGATGAGCGGTTGCTGGACGAGGCGAAGCGCCTCAAGCTCAACCTGTCGCAGGTGTTCGAGGCCGGACTGACCGAAGCCATCCGTCAGCGGCGGCGGGAAGAGTGGCTCACGAAGAATCGCGCTGCGCTCGACGCATACAACGACCACGTGGAAGAGCACGGGGTTTTCAGCGACGGACTGCGCCCGTTCTGATGGCGCAGTTCGACATCTACCGCAACGCCAACCCCGCCACCCGTTTACGCATTCCGTATCTTCTCGACGTTCAGTCGGATCTGCTCGAACCGCTGGCCACCCGGGTCGTCGTGCCCTTATGCAGGCCGGAGGTGCTCAAGGGAAAACTCGCCGAGCGACTCAATCCGGTATTCGCGGTCGAGGGCCACAGGATGGCACTGCTCACGCCCGAACTCGCCGGCGTGTCGAGAAAGATGCTCGGCGAGCGGGTCGGCAACCTGTCAAACGAACGCGCGTCGATCATCGCGGCGCTCGATCTGCTCTTCACGGGAATATGACCGCAGTCAAGCCGGTGAATTTCTTATCGGAATGTCCGCACAGAGTCTGAGTGTCTTCAAGTCGGTTACCGTGACTGGATCCCATAAGTAATCGGGCACTGTGGTAACGTGTGGCTGATATCCCGCGTCGCCCCGCCGTTGTAGTTACACTATCGCCATTTTTCGCTTCACCCGCCCTTCAGGAAAGCCTCATGACAGAGTCACTGGATAAGCTCAGGGACTGGATCGGAGAAACCGAGACGGCGATCGATCACGTCACCGTGCCCGCGGTCCATCGCCTCGCCGCGACGCTCGACCGCGACGATCCCATGCCGAAGATCGGCGATCCGCTTCCGGTCGGCTGGCACGCGATCCTCTTTCCGCGCGTCGTGCGCCATTCGCAGATCGGACCCGACGGCCATCCTCAACGCGGCGACTTTCTGCCGCCGGTGCCGCTGCCGCGCCGCATGTTCGCGGGCAAGCGCACCACCTTCGTCGCCGATCTGCGGGTGGGCGACGAAGTGCATCGCATGTCCACCATCAAGGACGTCACGGTGAAGCAGGGTCGCAGCGGCCAGATGGTGTTCGTCACGGTGAAGACCGACCTCTCGAGCCCGCGCGGACTGGCGATCACGGAAGAACAGGACATCGTCTATCGCGGCGAGCCCGATCCCAACGCGCCGCCCCCGCCGCCGCAGCCCGCGCCCGCCAGCGCCGCCTGGAAGAATACCGTGACGCCGGACCCTGTGATGCTCTTCCGTTACTCGGCGCTGACGTTCAACGGCCATCGCATCCACTACGACTGGCGCTACGTGACGGGCACCGAGGGCTATCCCGATCTCGTGATGAACGGCGGACTCACCACGCTGCTCGTCTACGAGCTCGCGCGCGCCCACGCCGCGACGCCGATCCGCTCGATGTCTTCGCGCAATGTGCGGGCGCTCTTCGTGAACCGGCCGATCCGCTTCGGTGGCGAGCCGGCCGCCGACGGCAGGAGCGCCAAGCTCTGGGCCGCCGACCCGGACGGTGCGCTCGCGCTCACCGCCGAAGCGCAATTCGGTTGAGCCGGATGCGTGTGCAACAGATTCTTGCACGACCATTCCCTTCGTCATCCCGGACGAGCGTGGCCAGATCCGCGATCCGGCGCGGGATTCCGGCTTTCGCCGGAATGACGAGCACCTGGGAGGGCTGAATGGCCGGCGGCCCGCTCGAAGGCGTGCGCATCGTCGACCTCACCTCGGTCGTCGTGGGCCCGCTCGCCACCCAGATCCTCGCCGATCACGGCGCGGACGTGATCAAGGTCGAATCGAAGTCGGGCGACCTCGTGCGCATCATGAACGGCAGATCCGTGACACCGGGCATGGGCGCGAAGTTCCTGCATCTCAACCGCAACAAGCGCTCGATCGTGCTCGATCTCAAGAAGCCCGCGGGCCACGCGGCGCTGATGAAGCTCATCGCGCGGGCGGACGTGCTGATCTGGAACGTGCGGCCGCCGGCGATGGCGCGGCTCAAGCTCTCGTATGACGACGTGCGCGCGGTGAATCCCGCCATCGTCTATTGCGGCATGTTCGGCTTCGGCCAGGACGGACGCTATCGCGACAAGCCTGCCTACGACACCATCATCCAGGGCGCGGGCGGCATGGCGGCGCTGCATCACCGCGCGATGGGCGAGCCGCGCTTCGTGCCCATGGTCGTCGCCGACAAGGTGGTCGGTCTGATTGCGGTGCAGATGATCGCGATGGCGCTCTACCGCCGCGCGACAACGGGCGAGGGCTGCTCGATCGAGATCCCGATGTTCGAGAACCTCGCGAAGTTCGTGCTCGAAGAGCACATGTATCTCAAGACCTTCGAGCCGCCGCTCGGCGAGACCGGCGACCCGCGGCTCCTCGATCCGCTCGGCAAGCCGATTCCGACCAAGGACGGCTGGATCTGCATTTCCGCCAACACGAACGAGCAGGCGTTCGCGTTCTTCGATGCCGTGGGGCGACCGGAGCTGAAGACCGATCCGCGCTTCTGCAGCGTGGCGGCGCGCTTCGCTCACGTGAAGGAATACTTCGAGATCCGCATGCAGGCGCTCAAGGCACGCACCACGGCGGAGTGGCTCGAGATCTTCGACCGCGCCGACGTGCCGGCCATGCCGTATCACACGCTCGACAGCCTGCTCGACGACCCGCATCTCAAGGATGTCGGCTTCTTCGAAATGAGAGACCATCCGACCGAGGGACGCACGCGCAACATGCGGCTCCCCAACAAATGGTCGTGCGGCACGCGGCGCGAGTGGTCTCCGGCGCCGAAGCTCGGCCAGCACAGCGTAGAAATCCTGCGCGAGGTCGGCTACGGCGAACCGGAGATTCGCGCCCTGATCGACGACGGCGTCACGCTCGACGGCCGCATCGAGGCGACGCCGGCGGGATGACGCACGGCCGTGACCGAAGGCGCACTTGAGGCATAATGGCGGCCTTTCACGAACGCCGTTAACCCGATGCAGAGGGAGATGAGGATGCGTTTCATCGCGGGAAGTCTTGTTGCAGCATTCTGGATCACGACCGCGGTGCTTGCGCTGCCCGCGCACGCGCAGAGCGAAACGCGCGAGTTCAAGCCCGTCGTGGGGCAGGAAGGCAAGGACGTGATCTGGGTGCCTACCCCGCAGGCGCTCGTCGAGCGCATGCTCGAGATGGCCAAGACCACGCGCAACGATTACGTCGTCGATCTCGGCTCGGGGGATGGGCGCACGGTGATCACGGCCGCCAAGAAGTACGGCGTGCAGGCGCTCGGCATCGAGTACAACGCCGACATGGTGGAGCTTTCGAAACGCAGCGCGGAAAAGGAAGGCGTCGCCGACCGCGCCCGGTTCATCCAGGGCGACATTTTCCAGACGGACTTCAGCAAGGCGACGGTGCTGACCCTCTACCTGCTTCCCAACCTCAATCTCAAGCTCCGCCCGACCATCCTCAACATGAAGCCCGGCACGCGCGTCGTCTCCCATGCGTTCACCATGGACGACTGGCAGCCGGATCAGATCGAATCGGTCGAGGGCCGCACCGCGTATCTGTGGATCGTTCCGGCCAGGGTCGAGGGCACCTGGCGCTGGGGCGGCTCGCGCGAGTACGAGCTCACGCTGCAGCAGCACTTCCAGCAGGTGGAGGGCCTCATCAGGGTGAACGGCAGGACCGCGCAGTTCCGCAACGCGCGCCTCCAGGGCGACCGCATCTCGTTCTCCATCATCGAATACTCCGGCGTGGGTAACGTGCAGCACGACTACACCGGGCGCGTCGCGGGTGACACCATGGAAGGCACCGTCAAGCGCTCGGACGGCGGCGGTGAGGAGAAGTGGACGGCGAAACGCAGCACGCGCGCGGCCTCGGGCCCGCGCTCCGACGCAGTGGTGCAGCGCGTCCACTGAGCAGACCACCAACCGGGAGTGAAAGCCATGCCACAGCAGGGCGCAGCCATCGTCGGCGGCGGCATCATGGGCGGGGACGTCGCCATCATCTTCGCGGCGGCCGGATGGAGCGTCCACGTGATGAGTCCCTCGGAGAAAACGCGCGCGGCGATTCCGGCGCGCATCGAAGCGGGACTCGGGAAGCTGGGCGCTCCGGCCGCCTGCGCTGCGAACGTAAAGACGTACGCGCGCCTCGCGGACATCGACTGGCAGACGATCGACTTCGCGGTCGAGGCGGCGACGGAGGATCTCGCGCTCAAGCAGCGCATCTTCGGTGAGCTGGAAGCGCTCGCCCGTCCCGAGATTCCGCTCACCAGCAACACGTCCAATTTCCCGATCGGAGAGATCGGGCGCCATCTCAAGACGCGCTCCCGTGTGGCGGGGCTGCACTTCTTCATGCCCGCGCATCTCGTCCCACTCGTCGAAGTGGTGAGCTCGGACGCGACCGATCCGAGCGTCGCGGAGGGGATGGTCGCACTCATGGAGAAGCTCGGCAAGGCGCCGATCTGGGTGAAGAAGGACGTGCCCGGCTTCGTCGGCAACCGCATCCAGCACGCCATGATGCGCGAGGCGCTCTACCTCATCGCGGAAGGCGTCGTTTCACCGAAGGACGTGGATACCGCCGTGCGCTACGGCTTCGGCTTCCGCTTCATCGCCTGCGGACCGATCATGCAGAAGGAAATGTCGGGCTGGGACACCAACTACTACGTCGGCACCGCGCTCTATCCGCATCTCCACGCGGAGAAGGGACCGCCCGCGATGCTGAAGGAAATGATCGAGCGCAACCACCTCGGCATGAAGACCCGGCGCGGATTCTGGGAGTGGACCGACGAAGCGGTCGCGCGCGAGAAGAGCCGCATCGAGCGGGCGCTGCAGGCCGGGATGGAGATCCTGAAGCAGGACATGCAGCAGAAGTGATGGCGCTTCGCGGCTCCCCCGTCAACACAGTTGACACAGCGCCGGGGTGGTGAAAATTTACTCCGCCTTGATGCCCGCCTCGCGAATCAGCGTGCCCCACTTCCTCAGTTCCGCAGCGATGTAGCGGCTGAACTCCTGCGGCGTGATGCCGCCCGGCTCGAGGCCCACGGCCTCGATGCGCGCGATGATGTCCGGCTGCTTCAACACCGCCGCCGTGTCCCGGTAAATCCGGTCGATGACGGGCTTCGGTGTTTTCGCGGGCGCGAGCAGCGCATACCATCCGTCCACCTGGAACCCGGCGAGGCCGGTCTCCGCGATCGTCGGCACCTCGGGCAGCGCGGGCGTGCGCCTGGCCGTCGTCACGCCGAGCGCCTTGAGCCGTCCCGCCTTGATGTGCGGCATCGCGGCGCCCGTCGAGGTGAAGAGCAAATCCACCTGCCCCGCGACGACGGCCGCAGTGGCCGCGCCCGCGCCCTTGTACGGAATGTGCACCATCTCGACGCCCGCCATGCGCTTGAACATCTCGATCGCGAGATGGCTCGCCGCGCCCACGCCCGAAGTCGCATAGTTGAGCTTTCCGGGTTGCTGCTTCGCGAGCGCAATGAGATCCCTGACCGAGCCGGCCTTGACCGACGGATGCACGACCAGCACGTTCGGGCCGTAGGCGAGAATGGTGATCGGGGCGAAATCTTCCGGCGTGCGGTAGGGCAGCTTCCGGTAGAGAAACGGATTGGCGGTAAAGCCCTGCGCGATGACGAGGACGTTGTAACCGTCGGGCTGCGCGGTTGCGACCATTTCGGTTCCAATGACGCCGCCTGCGCCGGCGCGATTGTCCACCACGACCGGCTGGCCCCACTTCTCGGTGAGCTTGGGCCCCACCAGCCGCGCCAGAACATCGAGCGCGCCGCCGGGCGAGGACGCGACGACAAAGCGCACCGGCCGGGTGGGGTACTCCGCCGCGCCGAGGGACGACCACGCCGGCACGATGAGCGCAACGAGAAGCAAGACCGCTTTCCGGTAGCGCAAACGTTTCATCCCACACCCCTCCTCCCCTGTTCTCCCGGCTCCATGATATCGCGCTTCGCGTCCACGCGTAGCCACCCGCACCGCCTGTGATTCGCGCCTACGGTACGGCAGCGGGCATTGCTTCCACCGCAGCGCTACTTTGCGATACCCTATGGCACGCAGCACTCGCGCCGACAAAACATAACAAGGGATGGGGATGGATAGCGCGGTTCCCGGGAGCGAACCTCCGGTCAAGCCGGCATCGCGCCACCTGCGGCAGTGGCTGCAGGCGAGCCTGTCGCATCGCATTACCACTTTCTCGTTCATGCTGGCGATGGCGGCAGCGCTGCTCGTGGGAGCGATCTCGTTCGTCGCGATGCACACGGTGCTCAACATCGCGATCGAGCGCAAGCTCGAATACCGCGCGGCGCTCGTGGCCCGCAGCGTCGAAGGTGTGGTCAACGTGCTCTATCGCGATGCGAGTCGCATATCGGGCAGCGGTGCGCTCGTCCGCGCGATCTCCCAGTCGCCCTCCGATGAAGAAGCGCTGATGAACATCGTCGGCAGCTACGCCGGGCCGGCCGGGGTACCCGCGGGCGTGAGCGTACACGACACCGCCGGACGTCCGCTGGCCGGCACCGCCAACATGACGGCGCGCTCCTACGAAAACGCCGGATGGCTGCGCCGTGTCGTGAATCTCGGCTTCACCTACAGTGAGATCGAGAGCGATGGAGGCCGGCGCCTGCTCCTGATCGCGCGCCCGGTGCAGGTGTCTTCGGGCAGCACCGGCGCGATATTCGTCCTGCGCGCGCCGCTCGAGGACGTCTTCGGCAAGGCGGTCTCGACCATGTTCGACGACTACAACAAGCGGCTGCTTTCCGAGCGCGGCGACGTGCTCGCCGAAATGCGGTGGCGGCCGCTCTCCCAGCCGGTGCAGATTTCTCAGCCGCTCGCGCTCGACGTCGCCGCCTTTCCCGGCCAGCTCAGGCTGGAGATCGCCGGCGAACGGGACGAAGTGCTGGCTCCGCTCGCCTTGCTCATCGCCTGCTATGCGGCGGCCGCGGGCATCGTGCTCATCCTCGTGCTCGGCACCGCGCGTCGTTTCAGCGGGCGGCTCGCCGCACCGCTGGCGGAGCTGAGCGAAAGAGCAAGCGCCGTCGCCGCCGGCCCTTCCCCGCTGCCCCGGCTGCCGGTGCAAGGCATCGACGAGGTGGCCCGGCTCGCAACCGCGTTCAACCAGGTCACCGCCTACGTGAACGAATTGCAGCAGGAGGTCGAGTCCCGCGTCGAGAAGCGCACCGTCACGCTGCAGGACATGAACACCGCGCTCGTGAAGGAAATCCTGAGCCACAAGAAGACCGGAGAACAACTGCAGGTCGCGGCAAACGCTCTCGAGAACGCCGCGGAAGGCGTGATGATCTGCGACGCCGACGAGCGCATCGTTTCGGTCAACAAGGCGTTCACCCGCATCACCGGCTATACCGCGGAGGAAGTCCTCGGCACGACACCCGACATGCTGCTCGGCGACGAGGAAGCGCGCGCACGGCGCGCCGAAATCCTGCGCACGGTGGTGGAAGACGGCCACTGGAAGGGTGAACTCTGGAGCCGCAACAAGCACGGTGAGCGCTATCTCGAGCAGTGCAGCGTCACCGCCGTCAAGGACGAGATCGGCCGGCTCGTGAATTTCATCGTGCTGCTGTCCGACGTGACGAAACAGAAGGAGGACGAGATGCGCCTGCAGTTCCTTGCGCATCACGATCCGCTGACCGGTCTCCTCAACCGCACGCTGTTCCAGCAGCGCTGCGAGGAAACGCTCCGTCTCGCGGAGCGCAAGCACACCAAGGTCGCCGTGGTTTTCATCGACCTCGATCACTTCAAGACGGTCAACGATTCGCTCGGCCATGCGTACGGCGACGATCTGCTGCGGCAGGTGGCCGGCCGCCTCGCCGAATGCGTGCGCCGGACCGACGTGGTGGGACGGCTCGGCGGCGACGAATTCATCATCCTGCTCAACGAAGTGGGCGATTCGGGCGATGTCGCGCTGATCGCGAAGAAGATTCTCGACCGGCTGACCGCCTCCTTCACGGTCGCGGGCCATGAGATCTTCATCTCCGCGAGCCTCGGCATCAGCTGGTTCCCCGACGACGGACAGAGCGCGGCGACGCTCATCCAGAACGCGGACGCCGCGATGTACGCGGCGAAGGAGCAGGGTCGCAACAACTACCAGTTCTTCTCGGCCGAGATGAACGCGCAGGCGCTCGAGATCCTCATGATGGCGAGCAGCCTGCGGCTCGCCATCGAGCGTGAGGAGCTCGTTCTCGAGTATCAGCCGCGCATCGATCTCGCCTCCGCGAAGGTGATGGGGGTGGAAGCGCTGGTGCGCTGGAATCATCCCAATCTCGGCCGCATCATGCCCGGCCAGTTCATCGGCATCGCCGAGAAAACCGGTCTCATCGACCCGCTCGGTAACTGGGTGCTGCGCAGCGCCTGCCGGCAGATGATCGACTGGCGCGCGAGCGGCCTCGCGCCGAAACGCGTGGCGGTCAACCTGTCGGCGCGGCAGTTCATGCAGCCGGACCTGACCGAGCGCATCGAGACGGCGCTGAAGGAGGCGGGGCTCGAAGCCCAGGCGCTCGAGCTGGAAGTGACCGAAAGCATGGTCATGCACGATCCGCAGCGCGCCACCGTGATCCTCCAGCGCCTGAACGACATGGGGGTCGCGATTGCGATCGACGACTTCGGCACGGGATACTCGTCGCTCAGTTACCTCAAGCGCTTTCCCATCGACTACATCAAGATCGACCAGTCGTTCGTGCGCGGCATCCCGGATGACGCCGAGGACGTCGGCATCACCAACGCCATCATCGCCATGGCGAGGACGCTGGACGTGAAGCTGATCGCGGAAGGCGTGGACAACGCCGAGCAGCTCGCATTTCTGCGACAGGGCGGGTGCAACGAGGTGCAGGGCTACCTCATCAGCAGCCCGATGCCGGCGGATGCCCTGCGGCGCTTTCTGCGCACGTTCGCGGAAACCGGCGCGGCGTTCCTGGCGAGCGGCAGGCACGCGCCGCTCGCTGCCACGCGCCAGGCGTCCTGATCGTTACGCGAACCCGAAGAGCCGCGCCGGGGTCTCCCACAGCACCTTGCGGCGATCCGCTGCATTCGGCAGCCAGCGCATGAGGCATGCGAGGGTGGGACCGTAATCCACGCGCGCGTCGAGGCGAACGAACGGCCAGTCCGAGCCCCACACGCAATTCTCGAGCGTGAACGCCGCGAGCGCGGCCTCGATGAACGGATCCACGTCACGGTGCGGGTACGGCTCGCGCGAAGAGCGGAACGGCCCCGAGAGCTTGACTACCGCATTCCCCGAGCGCCCGAACCCGAGGAGCGCCTGGAATCCCGGCTGGCTCACGCCGCGCGCGATATCGGGACGGCCGAAATGGTCCACCATGATCTTTACCTCCGCCTCCTCGAGGACCGGCGCGACTTCGGCGAGCTGATCGCCTTCGCACTGGATCTGCACCCACCAACTCGCCTCGCGCAGCCGCGCGAGCAGGCGCGGCGCCCGCGGGTCGGTGAGCGGCGCGAGCCCCTGGTTATAGAGATTGATGCGGCAGCCGACCACGCCCCGCGCGCTCAAGTCCGCGATCTCGCGTTCGGTGATATCGTGCGTGACGAGCGCGATGCCCTTGAGCCGGCCGTTCGAATTCGCGATCGCATCGAGCATGCAGCGGTTGTCGGTGCCGTAAGGATTCGCGCCGACGATGAGCCCGTGGGTGAGCCCGTGCGCATCGAGCACCGCGAGGAATTCCGGTGCGGTACCGGCCTGCGCCGGGTGCGGGCGGTAAATCGTCTTCTCGGCGAACGGAAAGCGCTCGCCGCAGAAGACGTGCGCGTGGCAGTCCACGCCCTGTTCGACCACCGCGAGCCGGCGTCCGGTCATGTCTTCTCCTGTGCACGACGATGTGCGCAGGTAGAATGATACAAACGGACCGTGCCCGGCGCACGAAGAAGAGGAGGTCTGAATGAAATCGCATCGCGGGCTCGCCTTCGCAATCGTTCTCGCTTCAGTGATGTGCATGGCAGTGACGAGCGCGGCGGCTCAGGGCTATCCGGTCAAGCCGGTGCGCGTGCTGATCGCGAGCTCCGCCGGCAGCAATCCGGACACGGTGACGCGCGCCATCGCGGGCGATCTCTCGCGCGTCTGGGGACAGCAGGTCGTCGTCGACAACCGCGCGGGCGCCGGCGGCAACATCGGCGCGGAGATCGCGGCGCGCGCGCCCGCGGACGGCTATAGTCTCTTCATGGCGCACACCAACCACACCATCAACGCGTCGCTCTACCGCAAGCTCACGTACGATCTCGCGAGCGACTTCGTGCCCATCAGTCTCGTCGCGCTCTCCCCGTTCGTCGCTACCGTGCATCCTTCCGTGCCGGTCAGGTCGCTGCGCGATTTGATCGCGCTCGCCAGGTCGCGCCCCGGCGACCTTACGTATGCGTCGGCGGGTACCGGCAGCGGCACGTTCTTCTGCGCCGAGTATTTCAACGGCATGGCGGGCGTGAAGATGCTCCATGTGGCCTACAAGGGCGGCGGCCCGGCGCTCACCGCGATCGTTTCGGGCGAAACTTCCGTGTATTTCACGCCGATCGCGACCGGCATGCCGCATGTGCGCGCCGGGAAGCTGCGCGCGCTGGGCGTGACTTCCGCGAAGCGCCTGCCGGAGACTCCCGACCTGCCGGCCATCGCGGAAACGCTCCCCGGCTACGAGATGCAGTCCTGGGCCGGGATGATGGCGCCCACAAAAACGCCGCAGCCGATCATCGACTCCGTGCACAAGACGATCGTCGTGGTGCTCGCGATGCCGGATGTGAGGAAGCGCATGTCCGAGCTGGGCTACATCGTCGTGGGGGGCGGGCCCGATGCGCTTGCCGCACATATCCGCACCGAAACCGAGCGCTACGCCAAGCTGATTCGCCAGATCGGCCTGCCGCAACAGTAAAGAATTGCCTCTCTGAATTTTCGCGGCGACGCGCTGTCTGACAGGGCGTCGGCCCTGCCGTCCGGCATCGCGTGTCGGCGTGCCACCGACTCGCGTTCATTCCACGGTGTCGCACGACATGCACCGCCGCCTCGCCCGACTTGCGCTCGCGTTCGCCACATCGACGGCAATGGCATGGGCGCACGCTGTGGACGTCGGCGCAGAACCGCCGCGACCGGAATCGCGGGAACCGGAGCGGGTGCGCTTCACGGTCGTGATCGACGCGCCGATGCCGATCGGCCCCATGCTGGAGCAGGGTCTCGACCTCGTGCGCTGGGCAGCGGAAGCGCGCGTCACGCGGCCGCTTCTCGAGCGCGTCGTGGCGGAAGCGCGCGGCGCGACGCGCGAAGCGCTCGCCGCCGAAGGCTACTTCAGCGCCGGCGTCGACAGCACCATCGAATGGGGCAGCCCGGCGCGCGTCGTGATCCGCGTCGCTCCGGGCCCGCGCACCATGGTAAGCGACGTGAGTCTCATCTTTCATGGAAGCGCGGCCGCCGATCCTCAAGGCATGTTGGAGATCGCACGCGTGCGTCGCAACTGGCCGCTCAAGGCCGGCATGCCGTTTCGCCAGAGCGAATGGGACGCCGCGAAGAAAAGGGCACTCGTCGAGCTTGCGAGCGGCCGCTACGCCGCGGCACGCATCGCCGCGAGCGCGGCACGCGTCGACCCTGTAGCCCGCTCGGCGCGGCTCGAAGTCGAATTCGAGAGCGGCCCCGAGTACCACGCCGGCGGAACTGCGGTCACGGGACTCCAGCGCTACCCGAAGAGCATCGTCGAGAATATGAACCCGTTCGAGCGCGGCGAGCCCTACGACCGCACCAAGCTGCAGATCTTCCAGCGCAGGCTGATCGAAAGCGGCTACTTTTCCACGGCGCGCATGGAGATCGACCCCGGCGCAGACCCTGCCGCCGCGCCGCTCGACGTGACGGTGGTGGAAGCGCGCACGCAGCGCATCGAGACCGGCCTCTCGTTCAGCACCGACACCAAGCTCGGACTGCAAACCGATTACACGCACGCGAACGTCTTCGAGCGCGCCTGGCGCTTCCGCTCGCGGCTGCGGCTCGATCAGAAGAACCAGCGGCTCGAGGGCAGCTTCGACACCCCACCGCAGTCCGGAGGAAGCTGGAACACCTACAGCTCGAAGGTCGAGCGCACCGACATCCAGAACCAGGTGACGCAGCAGGCAATGGTCGGCGCCGCGCACAACTGGGGACTCGAGCGCACGCCTTCGCAGCTTGCGCTTTCCGCGCATGTCGAACGCAAGATAGGTGGAGGCCTCGGACATCGAGAACAATCACGCGGTATTCCTCGGGTATCGCAAGACATTGCGCCACACCGACGACCTCCTCGCGCCGCGCCGCGGGCTCTTCGTCACGCTTCAGGTCGGAACCAGCCTTCCCGGACTCGCCTCGCGGCAATTCATCCGCGGCACGGCGAAAGCGACGTATCTCGTTCCCGCCGGAGAAAGCGGCGAACTGACGATACGCGCGGAAGGCGGCGCCGTGGCGGCCGACTCGCGTTTCGGCATCCCCTCCGCGTTTCTCTTTCGCACCGGCGGGGACCAGAGCGTGCGCGGCTATGCCTTCGAGTCGATCGGTGTGCCGCAGGGCAACGCCATCGTCGGCGGCCGCTACCTCCTCATCGGGAGCGTCGAATACACGCGCTGGATCGCGGGCGACTGGGGTGCGGCGGTCTTCGTCGATGCCGGCGACGCCTTCGATGACCGGCGCGCATTCGATCTCGCTTACGGCTACGGCATCGGCGCGCGCTGGCGCTCGCCGATCGGCCCGTTTCGCGCCGACATCGCGTATGGCGAGCGGACGCGCGCGCTGCGGCTCCACCTCTCCGCGGGGTTCACGTTCTGATGCGGCGCTTCGTCACAGTCCTCGCCGTGCTCGCGGTCGCCATACCGCTCACCGCGGTCGCGATTGCCGCCTGGGTGCTCTACACGCCCGGCGGACTGCGCTGGGCCGTCGAGCAGGCTACACGCAGGAGCGAGGGCGCGCTCGCGCTCGACTACGAGTCGGGCACGCTCCGCGACGGCGTGCGGTTCGGAAGCGTGCGCTTTGCCTCGGAAACGCTCGCGCTCGACGCTGCGGCGGTCTACCTGCGCCTTTCCCCTTGGTCGCTCCTGCGCCTGCGCCCGCATGTGAGTGAACTCACGGCCGAGCGGGTACACCTTCGCATGCGCGCGGATGACGCACCGGCGCCGCAATCGATCGAGATCCCGGCGCTGCCGATCGCGCTCGAAGTGGCATCGGCCCGCGTCGCGCAGCTCACGATCGAGCGCGATGACGAGTCGTTCACGCTTCATGAGATTTTTCTGCGCTATGCCGCCGACGCCGACCATCATCGCCTTCGCGACCTCGGCATGCGGGTGCATGGTTTCGCCGTGGCGGCCGATGCGACGCTCGGCGCACGCGCACCGCACACCATCGAGGGACGCATCACGGCGCGGCGCGATGATCCCGCGCCATCCTTTTCGGCGACGGTTGAAGCGCGCGGCAGCCTCGAGCGGCTCGCCATCGCGCTCGATGCACAGAGCGCCGGCGCCCGCCTCAGCGCACAGGGAGAGATCGCGCCGGCGGACGCTCAGCCGGTCCGCTCGCTCCAGGCGTCGATCACCGATCTCGACGTGCGGGCGTTCGACCCGACGCTTCCCGAGACGCGGCTCGCGGCCAGCGTTACGTTGCAGAACAAGAACGGTCGTCTCGTCGGGCCTGCGGAAATTGCGAATGCGATCCCAGGTCCCCAGGATGCCGGACGGCTCCCAGTCAGCGCGGCACGCGCGCGGATCGCAACGGATCTCGTGGAATTCTCCCTCGAGGATCTCGTCGTTCAGCTCACCGAAGGTCACCTCGCGGGCAGCGCACACTACACGGGAGCGCGCGCCCAATTGCAGCTTACCGGCCACGACATCGATCTCGCTGCGCTGCACGGGCGCCTGCACGAAACACGGCTGAACGGTGACGCGCACGCCATCATCACCGACGACCAGCAGTCCGTCAGCGCGAGGCTCGAGCAGGACGACATGCGCGTACGGCTTCGGCTCTCGCGCAAAGGCGAAGACGCGGTACTGCACGAAGCGACGCTCCACGCACGAGGCGGCGAAGCGCGTGCGAGCGGCCGCATTGCCCTCGCGGGCGAGCGCCCGTTCAGCGCGAAAGTCCTCTTCCAGCGCTTCGATCCCGCGGCGTGGGGCGACTTTCCGCAAGGCTCGGTGAACGCAACGCTCGAAGCCCGGGGAAGCGCCGCGGGGCCGCAGGTCCGCGCACGGTTTGCTCTCGTGAACTCACGCTTGAACAACGTCGCCCTTTCCGGGAAGGGCCGCGGTGCGTGGTCCGCACAGCGGCTCGCGGACATCGACGCCGTCATTCAGCTCGGCAGCAATCGCGCGACGCTGCGGGGCGCCTTCGGTGCCGCACGCGATGTGCTCACCGTGCGCGCGGACGCGGGGGCGCTGCGCCAGCTCCATCCCGAGTGGAACGGTCGCGTGCGGGGCGAAGCGCGCATAACCGGAACCTTCGCGACGCCACACATACGCTTCGATGCGCATGCCGAAGCACTGAACGTCGCGGGCACGGCGGTGTCGCGTGCTCGCGCAAATGGAACGCTCGCTTTCGATCCCGCCGCGCCGCTCAACGTTCACGTGCACGTCTCGGGTCTTGCGGCGGGTGAACGACGCGTCGATGAGGCTGTGCTGGAAGTCGGCGGTACGCAGCGCGAACACGCTGCTGCGCTGCGCGCCGCCGCATCGGGTCTCGAGCTCGACATGCGCGCACGAGGCGGGTGGGATGCCGCGCGCCGGGCGTGGTCGGGCAAGCTCATGGCGCTTTCCACCCGCGGCACACTGGAAGCGACGCTGGACGCGCCGGTCGCCGTCAAGGCCGCCGCTCGGCACATCGAGCTCGGCCGCTTCACCCTGCGGCTCGCCGACGGGCGCTTCGACATCGCCGAGGCGCGCTACACGGACGGCAGGATTTCGACGCGCGGGGAATTCTCGCAGTTTCCGCTGCTCGCCGTCGCAAGAGCGCTGCAGGTCGCACCGCGTGCCGGCGGTACGCTCCGCCTCTCGGGCACATGGTCGCTCGTGCGGGACAGCGTAGTCACGGGCCGCTTTGTCGTGCGTCGCGACGCGGGAGACGTCACGCTGGGGCCAAACGGCGCGCTGCCGCTCGGGCTGCGCGCGCTGGCGATCGAGGGCGACATCGATGCCAGCCGATTCCAACTGCGCGCGACGCTCGCCTCCGGGCTCGTGAACCTCGAAGCCGCCGGCACGCTCGGCCTCGTGAGCGTGGAAGGCCGACCGGGATTCGCGCCCGAATCGCCGCTCCGTGCCCAAGCGCGCATCGCCGTCACCGAGCTCGGCGCGATGGCTACGCTCGTCGATGCGAACGCGCTCTTCGGCGGCGCGCTCGACGCCACACTCGCCGCCCGGGGAACGCTCGGCAAGCCGCTCCTGACGGGCGAGGTTCGCGGCGAGCGGCTCGCGATCGCGTTGCCGCCGCTCGGCATCGACCTCAGGGGCGGAACGCTCCGCGCGGCACTGCAGGAACGTACGATCCGCATCGACGCGTTGACGATCCGCGGCGGAGAAGGTGAATTCAGCGCGCGCGGCACATTGGGGCTCAATGGCGCGAATTCCGAGCTCGAATGGCGCGCCGAGCGCCTGCTCGTGCTCGGCCGGCCGGATCGCCGACTGGTCGTCTCCGGCAAGGGACGGGCCGCGATGCGCGACGGCAAGGTGACGCTCGCCGGCGGGCTGCGCGCCGACAGCGGCTACTTCGAGATCGGGCCCGACGCGCTGCCCGAGCCCGGCGCGGACGTGATCGTCGCCGGCCGCGCGCCCGCGCCCAAGCCGGAACCCGCGCTTGCCCGCACGCTGCTCGAGCTGGTCGTCAATCTCGGCGAAGACTTCCGGGTGCGCGGGCGCGGCCTCGACACCCGCGTCACGGGGGAAATCACCGTGGCGACCGGCCCCAAAGGCAACCTGCGGGCGAAGGGGAAGTTGAGCACGGTGCGCGGGGTCTACGTCGCACTCGGACAGCGCCTCGAAATCGAGCGCGGCGAGCTGATCTTCACCGGGCCGCTCGACAACCCCGGCCTCGACATTCGGGCGATGCGCAAGCGCCAGGCGGTGGAGGCCGGGGTTGCGGTGACGGGAACGCTGGACAATCCGCTCGTGCGCATCGTCTCCGAGCCGCCGGTGACGGAAAGCGAAGCGATCTCGTGGCTCGTGCTGGGCCACGGCACCGGAGACGCCTCACGCGGGGATCTCGCCATGCTGCCGCTCGCGGCAAGCTCGCTCATGGGCAAGAGCGGCTCGCCGACGCTCGCCCAGCGCTTCGGGCTCGACACGCTCACGCTGCGCGGCGCCGGCACCGAAAGTCAGGCCCTCGCGGTCGGCAAGCGCATCGCCGACCGGCTCTACGTCGGCTTCGAGCAGAGCCTCGGCGCGGCGGCGAGCATCCTCAAGCTCGAATTCGATCTCACGCAGCACGTGCTGGTGCGCGCGCAGACCGGGGAAACAAATTCGCTCGGCGTCTTCTATCGCTACAGCTTCGATTGAAGCGGCGCGAGTCCATCCATCCACGAGAGGCCCGATGAAGACGACTCACTCTGCACCCTGTCCGCTCTGCGGGACCGCTGCCCAGTACTACCCGGTGGATCGCGGCCGGCGCAAGCACTTCCTGTGCGCCAGCTGCACCCAGTTCCAGATTTCACTGACGGCCGAGCAGGTGCTCGCCTCCACCGACGCACAATCTCGCGCGGGCCTTGCGGAGCGCGCCAGGGCGCACCCGCAAGGCGAGACGCTCGTCATCACCTTGCGATCGGCAGCACAGAAGGGAAATCCCAACGCAGTCCAGCACGAGTACGCGGAAAATTCCCGCCTGCCCGGCTAGCGTTCTATCTCGTTAATACGCGCCGAGTGTGCGGGCCGTTCGTGGTGAGCGGAGTGAAACGAAGTCGAACCATGAACGGCTGTCCAGACAGCCTTTTCCGTTCACCCTTCGACAAGCTCAGGGTGAACGGGGCTCGCGCGCGTCTCAGGCGAGACCGGGCTCGCCTTGAGCAAGCGGCACCGCATCGCTGTGCGCCGGTATCCGAGAGGCCGGACGAACAGCGCACACGACTTCATCCTCTCTCAGCATCGCGACCAGCGCGAGATCGTTCACGTGCGAGAGCACGAACGCGAGGTCGTGGATCTGATCGGTGCGCCGCAGATAATCGACGCTCCTGCTGACGAGGCACGCCTCGGCCGGCGCGTCCCGCCAGCGCGCGACGAGCCGCTCCGTTTCCGCATCGGCCACGCGATACCCCCGTCCCATCAGCCGCGCGGTGATCCACGCACAGCAGAGTTGATCCTCCTCGCGGAATTCACCCCGTGTGCCCGCTCCGATCACCGCGATGCGTTCATGGCGCCCGGCGATGTGCTCAGCCACCGCCTCGTAGTTCCGCAGGCACGCGAGATATGCGTGCGCGCACTGACGCGCATTGTGCAGGAGCCGTGTTCCGGACGATGAAACAAGAACGAGGGGGCGTTCGACGTCGCCGCGGAGCGCGAGCGCGGCGGGACTGTTGGTGAGATCGAAGCCCTCCGGCAGATCGCCGCCCAGCTCACCGGCGAGCAGCGCATCGGCAAGGCCCTCGGCACATGCACGCGCGCTTTCGGCGGAGCACGCGACATAACACCGCCGTCCCGCAGCGAGCGCGGTAACGAGCGTGGTGGTCGCACGGATCACGTCCACCGCGACGATCGCGTAGCCGTCAAGATAACGCGCGACGCTCTGCGGGGAATGGTCGATCACGACGTTCAATACAGGACTCCTCGAGAAGATGACGCAGCACCCGCACCGCGACGGCCGGCCCTTCCCCGCCGATGTAATGATGGTGAATCCCCGGCGTCGTATTGATTTCGAGGAAGACGCCACCGCTCTGTGTAAGCGGGACCGCCGGATCGTTGGTGAGGACATCGACTCCCGCGAAGCGGCAGCCGATCTCGCGCACCACCGGCAGCAGTTCGCGGGCGAGTTCCGGGCAGACGATGGACGTGATGCACTCGTTGTACACGGTGCGCAGCTCGTGCCTGGGCATTTTCTCCGCGGCCGGCAGATAGCGCGCCACGATCTCCCGTCCGGCGCCCGGCGTGCTGCCGAGCGAAAGCCGCTGCGCCTCGAGCGTGTACGCGGTCAGCGGGTCCTGCCACAGGTGCTGCAGGCCCAGGCGCGCGAGCAGTGCCGCGATGCTTGATCGCCCGTCACCGGTCACCCGCACGCCACGGCGGCGCACGGCGTGAATCAGCTCGCCGTCGAGATAGAGCAGGCGGCACGATTCCGCCGGCACCATCGCTTCGACCATCAGCTCGTCGCTGTAGAGGGACGCAAGCGCCGCGGCGCTCACGAATTGCCGTCGCGTGCGCACGTGCAGGGTGATGCCGAGGCCGGAACTCGAGCGCGTTGCCGGTTTCACGACGAAGGGCCCCGGGCGCGAGGTCATGAAGTCCCAGCCGGACTCGATGTCGCGCAAGCGGAAGATGCGATGCGGCGCGACCGGAACGCCGTGGCGCCATGCGACCGCACAGCAATAGGGCTTGTTCCCCGCGAGCCGCAGCGTCACCGGGTCGTCCATCTGCACGAGATAGTTCGAGAGGCGCGTCTTCCGCGCACCCTCGCGCACTTCCCAGATGTCGTCCCACAGCGGCTCGAACGTCGCGCCCAGTGCCCGCGCAGCGCTTTTCCAGTAGGCGCGATACTCCGCGACGCGCTCGTCCACGTAGGTGGTGCGCTTGCGCCCGGCGAGGCGGCGCGCGAGCCGTGCCAGCCGCCACTGCCATTGCCGCGCGGCAAAGGTGAACCGCTGCAACTGCACCGTCGCCTCAAGCACCCTGTCCATGGCACAGCACGAAGTACGGTGGATTCCATCCCGCGGGCGCAGTCGGGTGCCAGCGGCGGAAGAGAATCTTTCCGCCCGCCGCTTCGACCAACGCGTCGAGATTGTGGCGGTACGCCCCGTCCTTGGCGCGCACCTCCGACCGCGTGAGATGACGATTGTCGAATTGCGGATGGGCGAGCCCGGTGAGCGCGAGCAGATGCCGCGTGTGCCGCAGCATGGCGCGCACCACCCTTCCCGCCGCCGCTTCCCGCAGATACATCAGGACGCCGGCGCAGACCGCGCAGTCGTAGCAGGTGTCGCCGACGAGCGCATCGAGCGCCGTCATGTCGCCCACGATCAACCGCACATTCGAGCGCTGCTGCGCGAGCCACGCATTGCCGCTTTCGATCGCATGGCGGTCGATGTCGATGCCGTCGAGCCGGTCGGCCTTGGGAAAGACGTCGGTTTCGACGTAGCGCAGCAGATGCCCCACCGAGCACCCCACTTCGAGCACCGACCGGATGGCAGGCGGCGGAGCAAAATCGCGGCGCAGGCAGGCGCGAATGTCGCGGAAGAGCAGCCGCCGGTCGGGCTTGATGCGGCGCCGGCCGAATTGCAGCAGCGGCTCGTACGACTCCGCATAGGCGAGGTGATGCGACCACAGGAAACGATGATAGGCGTCGGGATCGCGCTCGGCGAGATCGGCGACGAGACGGGCGGCGCGCCAGTGGCGGCCCGGAATCCAGAGCTGACGACCGATCCACGCCGCGCCGGATTGGCGCAGCGCGAGCGGCACCGCCGAGATGACGAAGGAAGCAAGCGCGCGCTTTATCGTACGGCGCGGAGTCGCGACGCTCGATGTCATCACGATGCCGCCTTGCGCGCGGGCGCGAATGCGAGCTTGCGTGTCGCCCAGCGCCCTGCACTTCTCATGAGACTGCCGCACATCTGGAGAAACGGCTTCCAGTCGTCCCACGCAAACCAGGCGCCTTCCCGTACACCACGCAGAGAGAGGAGCCACTGCAGAATACCGAGGTTTCCATCACGCCAGTAGTGGTACGAGGACACGAGATCCTGGTCCTCGACGATCCATCTGCGGCCTTCGAGCGGCGCTGCCTGCGTCACACGCTGCCCCGTAAGATCGCGATAGAGCGCGCGCACGACGTCGAGGCCGTCGCGGTCCACGAAAAGGCGGAAGGTCGAGCCGATGCGCGGATTGACATCGAGCACCCTGTAGCGCCCGTCGCGTGCGTCGTAGCGGTAGCCGATGTCGAGGATGCCGCGGTAACCGATCGCCTTCATGAAGCGCTCGGTGGTCGCGATGACTTCCTCGTTCCGCAAGAGAATGCCGAGAGAAGTCGAGCCCGTGTACACCGGCGTCTGGCGGATCTTTTTCCCGGTGAATCCCACGAGGCAGCGGCTCTCGCCGTCGAAGTAGCCGTTGAACATCCAGACGCTGTCCTCGCCGCCCGGGATGTACTCCTGCAGCATGAGATTGGGGTGCGCCGGGTCCTCCATGCGATCGTAGAGCTCGAGGAGCTCCGACGCGTTGCGCACGATGACCATGGTGCGTCCGGTGCGCGCGTGCAGCCGCAGGCCGTCGATGCCTTTCAGCATCACGGGAAAGCGGATGCGCTCCACGCTTTCGGTCACGTCCGCACGTGACGCCGGGAACTCGGTCTCCGGTGTCGGGATCCCGCAGCGCCTGGCGAGGAAATACATTTCCCTCTTGCTCGTGAGGCGGGTGACGAGATCGTAGGGATTGCGCGGGAAGCGGAAGGTGCTGCTCAGAGCCTCGGCATGCTCCGCGACGAACTCGGCGGTGCGGTCGGAAACCGCGATGAGGAGCGGACAGCGCCCGAGCCATGCTCCCAGGCCGAGCAGATAGTCGAGCGAGCGCGCGGGCGGGGCGTTCTCGACGTCCCACTCGAAGCACGCGCGCCAGTAACGCGAGCGGGCCGCCCACGCGTCGCGCCGCGCCGCCAGCCCGTACACCGCGACGCCCAGCCGCCCCAGGCTGCGGGCGATGCCGAGGCTGCCGTGGTGCATCTTGAGGACGAGAACGGGAACGGAGGCGTCGGAGCTTTCTGCCGTGGCGTGTTGCGCGTTGCCCACGTGCAAGCCGGATCTCAAACGCATTTCGCGAGCGCGAGGCGCTTGCGGAACGACTCCGCGTCGAAGGCGTCGGAGTGCAACCCTCTTCTGTAGATTTCGACGCGGAGCAGCTCTTCGAGCCGCACGTTGGAGAGCATGACGCGCTCGCCGAAGTGCCTGATGAGCGCGAACTGGCTCGCCTTGTTGGGCGCCTCGAAGACGACGCGATCTAGCCCGAACGCCGCGGCGAAGCGATCGGCCGCCTCGCGATTGAGCCGCCCCGCGTCATCGAAGATGCCGACACCCGCCCCGCTCTCGCGCGCCTCGATCACCAGGTACGCGGCGCCGGCGTCGAGCCACGCCCGTCCCTGCTCGATCAGCTCGCCGACCGTATCCGAGCCGAACGCGCCGCCGTGCTTCTTGCCCAGCTCGAACTGCATGCCGAGGCCGAACGCCGCGGCGCGGCGCGCCACTTCCGCGGGCGCAAGCGGCATGTCGGTAAAGCCCTGCCCCGCCTCGATGCGGTCGATGCCCATGTCAGCGCAGAGCGCGAGGTAGGGGTCGAGCTTCCCGAGCGCGACCGCGATCTCGAACGGGCCGCCGCCGGTCACGGTGGTCACGCCATGACGGCGCGCACACACGATCTTCCTGCGATACGCCTCCTCCGAGCCGACCAGCCAGCACGCCATGGAGATCTTGAGGCTCGCCATCAGATGCGCCGACTGCTCGATGTGGCTCATCACGGTCTGCGGGTCGTAGCCCGGGTCGAACGGGTGCGTGCGCGCCGGCAACCGCGGCACGCCCAGCTCGCGCAGGAACGCGGCGGTGCTCCAGCTTCGCTTGTCGAGCGGTTCGATCATCATGGCCCACACCTCCGCCATTGCTGCCGTCATTGTTTGAGCACAGCGGCATAGGCGTTCGGGGGAGTCGTGGTTCGCACGGCGCAGGCGGGTTGGCGCGAATCTTGCTGCCGAACCCTGTCGTTATGCCGGCCGGCGCCGACATCCGGCTGATACCTACGTCGTCATGCCGGGCGAGGGTGGCGTCTGGCCGATACCTACGACGTCATGCCGGGCGAGGGTGGCGTCTGGCCGATACCTACGACGTCATGCCGGCGTAAGCGGACGCGCGATAAGCATGTCGTCTTGCCGGCGAAAGCCGGCATCCAGACGATAGCTACGTCGTCATTCCGGCGGAAGCGGCATCCGGTGCCAATAGCTACTGTCGTCTTGCCGGCGAAAGCCGGCATCCAGACGATAGCTACGTCGTCATTCCGGCGGAAGCGGCATCCGGTGCCAATAGCTACTGTCGTCTTGCCGGCGAAAGCCGACATCCAGACGATATCTACGTCGTCATTCCGGCGGAAGCGGCATCCGGTGCGATAGCTACTGTCGTCTTGCCGGCGAAAGCCGACATCCAGACGATATCTACGTCGTCATTCCGGCGGAAGCGGCATCCGGTGCGATAGCTACTGTCGTCTTGCCGGCGAAAGCCGGCATCCAGGCGTGCGGGACACCGCCCTAGCGGGATCGGCTGCGGAGGAACGCTTCCAGCTCACCCTGTTTCGCGTTCAGGGTCTTGAGCCAGCGCTGACCGCCAAAGGTGAATCCAATCCAGTAGCCCAGCTCGACCAGTTGGGCTTCGGAAAACTCGGCGTGCAATTCGGCCCACAGCACGTCGTCGGCCTGCGCCGGGTCGTACATGATGGCGTCGGCGTAGCGCAGCGCGAGCTTCTCGCGCAGCGTGAATCGATCCGACTGGGCGTACTGCATGAGCTCGCTCATGCGGCTTCCGCTGTCCCGCGCCGACCGCGCGGTGCCCTGATTACTTCAGTAGCCGCACTCGACGGTATGCGCGATGTAGGCGCGCACGAGCTCCTTCAGGTCGTGCTCGAGAACGCCGGCGCCGTTGTCGAACAGCATCTTGCGCGTGAGCGTGAAGGACCGCATCACGTCCGGCTGGTGCGCGCGGATCGCCTGGTTCTCGGGGCCCGGGCGGCCGGCGGCGATCGCTTCGTCCAGCCATTCGCGCAGCTCCGGGTCGGTGATCGTCGCGGGATCGACGTAGCTTATTCGTGCCATTACGTTTCCTCTATCTTGGAAGACACGCTGAGTACCAGAAGCTTTATACGCGTTCTCTCTTCGAAACCTGATCGCCGCTCACCGTGACGATAACTGTGCGTTCATGCGGCGCCGCGCGGTGCTCCCATAAGTAGATGCCCTGCCACGTGCCCAGCGCGAGGTCGCCGTCCGAGACCGGCACGGTGAGGCTCGAGCCCGCGAGGATCGAGCGCGCGTGCGAGGACATGTCGTCGGGACCCTCCGTATCGTGACGCCACGCGGGATCACCGTCGGGAGCGAGGCGTGCGAACAGCGTTTCGAGATCGCAACGCACATCGGGGTCGGCGTTCTCGCACAGGATCAGCGAGGCGGTGGTGTGCTGAACGAATACGTTACAGAGTCCGGTACGCACGCCGCTCGCGGCAACGGCTTCCTGCACGTCCGCTGTGAGGTTTATCGTGCCGCGGCCTCGAGTGCGAAAAGAAAGCGTCGTCTGGAAGATCATGCGAGTGGATGCCGATCGAAAGGCTGGACAAGAGATTGGTGGCCAGGGACGGAATTGAACCGCCGACACAAGGATTTTCAGTCCTCTGCTCTACCAACTGAGCTACCTGGCCCCGTGTACTGCTGAACCGCCTGACACAAGGATTTTGGCTTCGGCCGGACATTGTCCTTAACTTTTCCGGGGCGGAAAAGTTAGCCTTCGCCGCAACAAGCCGATGAAGCATGGCTTGTTGTCAGTCCTCTGCTCTACCAACTGAGCTACCTGGCCCCGTGTACTGCGGAGCTCCTTGCACTGCTTCCCCCTCACCCTAACCCTCTCCCCCAATGCGGTGGAGAGGGAAATTTTCTTCTTTTCTGGATCCCGGCTTTCGCCGGGATGACGTCACTTTTTCGGCCTTCGCCGGGATGACGTCACTTTTTCGGCTTTCGCCGGGATGACGATCTCCCTTACACGCCGGGAAGACGATGCGCAGGGAACGCTCTGGAGGCGTTTTTTGAAGCGCGCATTATAAGGGAAGTCGCGGATCGCACAAAGAAAAGGCCCCGCAACTGCGGGGCCTTTTGCCTTTCTGGATCCCGGCCCCGGATCAAAACATTCCGGGGCAAGCTTTCTTACCGGGATGACGGCATTACATGTCCATGCCGCCCATGCCGCCCATGCCGCCGTGGCCATGGCCGGCATGCGACTCTTCCTTCGGCATCTCCGCAACCATCGCGTCGGTCGTGAGGATCAGCCCCGCCACCGAAGCGGCGTTCTGGAGCGCGGTACGCGCCACCTTGGTCGGATCGATCACGCCCATCTCCACGAGATCGCCGTATTCGCCGGTCTGCGCGTTGTAGCCGAAGTTGCCTTTGCCTTCGACGACCTTGTTGAGCACCACCGAGGGCTCGTCACCCGCGTTGGCGACGATCCAGCGCAGCGGCTCTTCCAGCGCGCGCTGGACGATCTTGATGCCGCAGTCCTGGTCGTGGTTGTCGCCTTTAAGCTTCGCGATCGCTGCGCGCGCACGGATGAGCGCCACGCCACCGCCGGGCACCACGCCCTCTTCCACCGCCGCACGGGTCGCGTGCAGCGCGTCTTCGACACGGGCCTTCTTCTCCTTCATCTCGACTTCGGTCGCCGCGCCGACTTTCACCAGCGCGACACCGCCCGCGAGCTTGGCCACGCGCTCCTGCAATTTCTCCTTATCGTAGTCGCTCGTCGCTTCCTCGATCTGGGTGCGGATGTTCTTCACGCGCCCCTCGATCTGCTTGGGATCGCCCGCACCGTCGATGATGGTGGTGTTCTCCTTCTCGATCTCGATGCGCTTGGCGCGGCCCAGATCCTTGAGCGTCACGTTCTCGAGCTTGAGACCCAGCTCTTCGGAGATGACCGTGCCGCCGGTGAGGATCGCCATGTCTTCGAGCATCGCCTTGCGGCGGTCACCGAAGCCCGGGGCCTTGACGGCGCAGGTGCGCAGGATGCCGCGGATGTTGTTCACCACGAGAGTGGCAAGGGCCTCGCCTTCAACCTCCTCGGCGACGATCAGGAGCGGCTTGCCGGCCTTCGCCACCTGCTCCAGCACCGGCAGCAGATCCCGGATCGCCGAGATCTTCTTGTCATGGAAGAGGATGTAGGGATCTTCCAGGACGCAGATCTGCTTCTCGGCGTTGTTGATGA